>Ga0209429_10001275_pt1 | contig 15839 bp, 10 predicted proteins | sample BarGraNGADG00212_3_FD_184493 | JGI IMG/M metagenome (GOLD analysis project Ga0209429, IMG submission 184493) | Arctic peat soil microbial communities from Barrow, Alaska - Barrow Graham LP Ref core NGADG0004-212 (SPAdes) (version 2) | ecosystem: Environmental > Terrestrial > Soil > Wetlands >... | reverse complement strand
ACAGGCCGGCGAGGAGGCCGGCGTATGCGAGGCTATCGTACCGTGTGAGGGCGGCCAGTCCTGCCACGAAACCCAGGGAGATGAGCGAAGCGAGTGCAGAGTCACGTCCGGCCTGGAAAGCCCGCTGCCAGGAGAGAAAGAGGCATACCGAGAGCATGGCAAGGCATGCAGCAACTATCGCGCCCGATCCAATGCCCGAGAAGTGGAGGAAAAGCGGGTTGAGAGCCGTTAGGGCTACCAGCGACCACCTCCAACGGCGGCTCAGTCGGAGCCCGGCCAGGGTGCTGTTAGAGAGGCTGCAGATCAGAGCCCCTGCCAGTGCAGTCAGGAGGTTTCCAGAGAGAGCTTCTTCCCGAAAGTAGGGTATTAGAGACAGAGGCGCCTGGAGCAGCGCGGGTAGAGGCGGTAGAGTGGAACTCGCTGCCGTGAAGCCGAACAGGTCGCCGGAGAGCAAGAGCCAGGACTGGACAGTTGAGCCCATGGCGTCCGGCTCATACCTACCCAAACGCACCGTCTCCAGACAGGCAGCCAGTAGGTTCAGGCTGAGCGACAACGCAAAGATGACCCAACCCTCCAGCCCACGCCACCTGCTCACCGTCAACTGATCGCCGACGACTGCCGTTGCCACGCCTGAGGTGCCACCACCGCTTACCGGTCTCAAGTTGTTGAGAGTCTCTGCCATCTGGCTAACGTTCCTGCAATACCATGTTTATGGTTTGACCACCTGGAACAGCCTCCATCCACCTTCTCCGGGGAACTCGTGAATCAATCGGGCCCATGGTTCGCCACCGTCGTACAACCCCGGATAAAGCTTAACGATCTCAGAGCGACCCTTGGTATCGAGGGTCGGCCGCGGCACCAGCACCTGGCTGACCTTCCCGACCGGCGACGCCAGGACTGGGAAGAAGTCCTGGTCCGTGGTGATGACAAGTTGATCAGGCCGATCCAGGTAAAAAACGATGCCGGAGCCCACGGACGCATCGATCATCGTCAGCTTGCCTGGGGGCTGCGAGTTGAGGTAGGTAGCCATGTCCACGAACTCGTCTAGCTGCCCACCAAGGGCTGCATAGGCCGCTTCTGGAGCAAGGATGACCGCGCTAATCAATCTCTGGGGCGTCGGCTGTTGGATCTGTGGCCATGCCTGCAGCGGCAGCCAGATAGTGGGAAAGAGCATGAGAAGCGAAGTAGCCCCTGCTACCGTGTGGCGGGGCCACCCCACCGGAGATGCGCGAAAAGCTGCCCCCGCGGTAACGACTCCCGCGGGCAGGATCCAGAAGAAATAGCGAGTAAATGGGGGCAGCAGCCCCCTGAACGCTATCAGGAAGGTAAAGGCTAGAACTGACCAGGCGAGCGCGAGATATTCCAGGTCGGGCCATCGGCGTCGCCAGATCGTGAGCCCCACCAGCAATATGGAGGCAGGCAGTACCAGGGGAGCAAGGTCCAGGATCTCGCGTAGAACCAGTAGGATTGAGCCCACGATGGAATCCTGCGCATAGTAAAAGGGATGGGTTGGCCCGACGACGTGAGCGGTGTCCGGTGTGGTGGCAGTGGATCCCGGCCCGACCAGGAAGTGGATTGGGTTGCCCATAATCTGCCAGTTGGCGAAGGCCCACAAGATGAGTGCCCACACCGGCGGAGTGATGAAGGCAACGACGCTCCCTGATGCCTTGGAACTCCACAGTCTGCGAGTATCGAACAGCAGTTGCCACACGATGGCCACCACCACGACCGCGGCCCAAGCCAGTGCCTCGTAGCGGCAGTAGACGGCGATTGCGGCTCCAACGCCGGCCCAGAGCAACCCACCGGGGCGGCGGTCTCTCTCCCACATCATGAAGCCGTTGAGGGAGAGCAGTAGAAAAGCCAGGAAGGGGGCCTCGGAGAGGCCCATGACGCTGTTGTGGACTATCAGCTTATGGGCACCGAACGCAACAATCCAGATAACTCGCCATCCCACTGGCAGGCCGAAGCGTCTCAGGATGTCCGAGAGCATGGCCAGGGCGAAGGCCGCGTAGAGGGCGCTCATGATCGGCCCGGCCAGCAGCACCAGACCCAGTGGCTTCAGCGCCACCAGAAATGGCAGGTCGGTGAGGGACGGCAGCGGGGGCCATATGAATCCCAGCGCGGCGAGGTGTGGATCTCGCGAGAAGAGCACGCCGTAAGCCTGGGCGATGCGAGAGACTCCGTCCCAGTTGTAGGTCTGGACAAAGTAGGCGCCAGCCCAGCCTAACAGAGCATACAGCAGGAAGCTAATGCCGAAGACAAGCCAAGGCTCGCGCTGTCCAATCCGTTGGGCGGGCTTCGAGGTCGCACTCGATGCAATGGGCGCGGCGTATTGCGTGGTCAAATCCTCTTCTCTTGTAGATAGATGCCATATCCAACGGCTATTTGATAACCCAGGAGCCCGTAGGTGGCGATGAAGCCGACAAGTAGCGCAATTGTCTCCCTTTGCAGGGAGCGCGCGTCGTTCTTCTGCATCGCTCCTATTGCCTTGACCGCTGAGTATCCCACCTGTGTTTCCATCGTTCCGTTTCTTTCCACTCCTCCAACAATGAATTTCACGGAGACTCTCGGCATAATGTCATGGCATTTCGTATTCCCTTGGACTTTGAGGTTTCGCGAGCCTGACTAGACGTGCGGTGCTGCCTTGAGGTGGCTAACAAGAAATGGGCCATTTCGTTGCTACCGGTGTCGCTCAGGGGCATCGATAACTTGGCAGCCAATGGCCTAACGAGCAGTTGGCGACATCAACTCATCACGAATCTTTCTCGCACGGGAATCGTTCGAAGTGAACGAGTTGACTATTCTCAGCCCGGCCGAGTGAAAGAACTGGGACTTCCACTCGTCGTCAATCAGAATGCCTTCGCCCTGGTATCGCTGGGATACATACACCGCTGACTCTCTAATTGAATTGCCACATCGCTGGTTCCGGATGGCGCCTTCCATCCCATCGACGATAGTGGGCACGGAATTGGGCCAGTAGGGAACCCATGTCGCCAACTGGATGGCCAGCGCAAGCCCGAAGAGCGCCCCGACATATGCCGGGCGGAGCCGTGTCACCATCAGTTTCGCCAGGTACCCCACGAACAAGACGGCAGCCGGCAGCACCCTTGGGAGGAGGCATCGTCGTAGATCAGCAGCAGATCTCTGTTGTAGTTCAAGGCGGAGGCGACCGCGGCTACCACCGCCGTGAGCGCCAAGGCGGCTATGAGCGACCAGTCCCTGTGGCCTGCCCGTGGATTCGGGATCTTCATCGGCAGCGTTGTGGCGTGTACCTCGGAACGAAGCTTCGTCGCGTACGTCTTCCGGTGGTTGACTAGCCATATGAAGTTGCTTCGCTTCGATGGTCATACTTCATCCACCTGTCTGAGAAGATGGAAGTGCAGCGGCTTCTCTAGATTAGGGAGCTGATTCGCGTCAGCGAATCAACTCGGGCACCTTGCGGTTCCTATAGAGTTGATACGCGTCGTTCCCATACACTCGATCGAAGTCCGTCGCGAAGTCGGGACTTCTCTGCATGGCAACGAACACGTCGTCTCCAGGCCCCACTGTGTTCATGAGCACCCACGTGGCGTAGGTGGAAGGGTGGTCCAGGGAAATGTCCCAATAGGGATGGTTTCCTTCGAACAGAATCTCTTTAAGCGGAATGTTAAGGTTGAAGATCAGCCTGTCGTTGGATCCGGCGCTGATTAGGATCTTGCCCCCCGCGTAGTTGGTCTGCAGGGCGTGGGTCACCCCCATCATCTTGTCTTCCATCACCGCAGCGGCCTGGATGGGTTCCGCTAAGATTGGCATACTCCTGACTGGCCAGAAGACGCAAGCTTGGATGAGGAATAGGCTTACTATGAGCGCTTTTCTCCACCTCCGGCCGGCCGCCAAGTAGCCTCCGAAGAAGGCAAGTGCGGGGAGTCCCATGAGCCCGTAGCGAACGTTGTAGGACAGAAAAGGCGGCATGTGGGTAGACGATAGCACCGACTGGCCTGCGAAGAGCGTGAAGACGTTGAAGGCCACTGGCGCCAGGAATGCGTATCCTGCCACGTACCGGGCCTGAAGTCCCCGCTGCTTCGCGTACAGTATGGCGCCCAGCGTTATCACCGGAACGGCGAGCCATCCCATCACATCGATCATGGTCCAGCCGTAGATCTGCAGCGACAGGAGGGCATCGCCTTTCGGCGTTATGCCCACTTCCTCGGCGAACTGCTGGGCATACGAGGAGGCCGATCCCTTGCCCAGGGCGAAGTTGAGGGGGTCCCCGAAAACTGTCCAGTTGTAGAACACCCACAGGAACACCCCGTAAATGGCCAGGCTCATAAATGAGAGCGCGGAGCCCTCGGCGAGAGGCGGTCCGGAGGTCTTCATCCCGATGATGCCGATGCACAGCGCGATGGCGGGGATGAGAACCCAGCCATCGTACCGGCTCAGGGTAGCCAAGAACACACCCAGCGACACCAGGTAAAGGTAGCTGAGGTGGAGGGATGTCCCCCATCTGACCAGATTGTAAAGAGCCATGAGCGAGGTGCCGATCAACAGCGGCTCTGTCATAGGGGTGGTCTGCATGTACATCATGCTGGGACTTGCCATAAACAGCAGGGCGCCCACCAAACCTGCCCACCTGTCGCTTGTGACCTCCTTCACAGACCCGTAGATGAACAGGGAAGAGAAGATGTATGCGACCATGGAAACGATGCTGCCCCCGATACCCGACCGCCAGAGAGGGTCAAACCAGACGAAGGGTATCATCAGGACGTGGGGCAGTGGCAGCCAGATACCGCCGAACTGGGCCAAACCTGGAGTGATGTTGTCGAACACCCGCCGGGCGATATTCAGGTGGGTGACTGCGTCCCCGTAGGTGAGGGTCAGGTTCTCGATATAGAAGTATGCGAAGGAGACCACGCTGAACAAGATGGCCAACAGAATGACGACAGTGCCCATCCAGTCCCCCGCGGCAGAGGACGTGCCCTCGCTGCTCGCAAGAAGCCGTTGGTTTGACCTATAGTAGGCTTCCCTCAACTTCAGCTCCCTGTAGGCTCACTTGAGTTTCTCATTCGGAGACGTAACGCAGAGCCGCCGAAGGTCACAGCAGCTCTGCCAGGCCGGACGAAGGCTCGGTTTTGATTTCATCCCGATACAGCCCGTGCTTGGTCTTTTCCCAATAGGAAGGTCTGTAGAACAGCTGCAGGAATCCCTTCCAGGCACCCACGCTCATCAGCGCCCAGTATAGAGGACTGATCAGGGCGTACTTGACCATGTCGTAGTATCCGCGGCGCATGCAGCCGGCCACATTGGTGTACATGAAGGCGAAGTTGCCCAGGTAGAGGCCGATAGACCCGATGTAGAATATGGGTGCAGGGAAGAGTTGCTGGATGAACCCCCAGTGGGTCAGAAACCAAAGGGTAGTAAGTAGCCAGAAGATGGGGTTGACCAGGAATCCGAAGAAGGTTCCGCCGATCACCAGGTTGAAGCTGATGAACTGGTATAGCCCGATCTCCCGTATAAGCTTGAGTGGATGGCGCATGTGCACCAGGTACGTTTGGATGTACCCCTTCACCCATCGAGAGCGCTGGCGGATCCAGTTGTAGATCTCGCTGTTCGCCTCCTCGTAAGTGGTGGAGTCGATTACCGCCGTCTTCCCACCGGCCTTGAACAGCCTCACGCCCAGGTCGGCATCCTCGGTCACGTTGTAGGGGTCCCAGGCGCCCATCTCACGGAGTTGGGACGTCCGGAAATGGTTTGAAGTGCCACCTAGAGGAATGGGGGCATTGCTGGCGTCCAAGCCTGGGATGAACAGGTCAAACCACGTCGAGTACTCAGTGGCCTTTAAGTAGACCTCCTCCTGCTTCACGGTGCGCCACAGCCTCTCCACGAACACGTTGTCCAACGCTCGCCCACGGCCGTCCATTCTGATCCTGATGTCCCTGGACAAGAGCCTCTCCGTGAAGGGCTGGCTGGTGAACTGGCAGCCCTGGTCGCTGTTGAAGATTGCCGGCCTTCCTTTCTCCAATGCCCTGTCCAGTGCCTCCATGCAGAAGCCCACATCCAGGCTCACCGAGACCTCCCAGGACAGAACGTACCGGCTGTACCAATCCAGGACGGCCACCAGGTACACGAAGCCCCTGGATATACGGATGTAGGTGATGTCGGTGCTCCAGACCTGATTGGGACTCAGGATGGCTACGTTCCTCAGTAAGTAAGGGTAGACCCTGTGATCGGGCGAGGGCTGGCTGGTGCGAGGCTTGGGGTAGATGGTCTCCAACCCCATCGTCTCCATCAGCCTGGTCACCCGCTTGTGGTTCACCTCGTGGCCCTGCACCTTTAGCCAGGCCGTCATCCGCCTGATGCCGTAGAAGGGGGTGCGAGTGTACTGCTCATCGATCAGCCTCATAAGCGGCAGCTTCTCCTCACTAACCCCTCTGGGCTGGTAGTACAGGCTGGATCTCGCCAGCCCAACCAGCTCGCACTGCCGCCTCAGGCTCAAGCGCTCGTGCCTGGGCTCGATCAGGCTCCGCTTGGCGTCAGCCGGCAACTCCAGTTTTTCTTTTCACCTAGTCCAGCGCCACCTTAGCCTTGAACTCCGCGCTGTGCCGTTTGTACTGCCCCACCGCGACTCATCCTCCTGCCACTCCTCGGCACAGCCATCCTAACAAGTTCGCCTGTCCAGTTTTCGGGGGACACTATACATTATTTTCGCACCCTTTATTCGACCGTTAACACAAAGGATCTGTACATATCGCCGGGGGTGTGCCCCCTTTACGCTATCGCGGCGTGGCCCTTTTGGGTTGTCAAACACATTCCCTTCGGTGAAACGTGCCGGGGAGGCGAAACAGGCTCGGAATCAACCATGGATCACCCCTCCCACCGATAACCCTTTTCCCGGAAAAGGCGGAGGCAGGCATCTACGACTTCAGGATCGTAGAGGATGCCTCGCTTTTCTTCGATCTCCTGAAGGGCCGCATCGATCCCCAAAGCGGGACGGTAGGGCCGGTGGGAGGCCATGGCTTCCACCACATCGGCGACGGCCATGATCCGCGTCTCCGGGAGGATCTCCTCCCCCTTCATCCCCCGGGGGTATCCGGTTCCATTGAGGCGTTCATGGTGCTGATAGACCATCTGGGCCACGGGCCAGGGAAAGGGGATGTCCTTGAGGATCTGGTATGCGATCTCAGGATGGGTTCGGATGATGTCAATTTCGATTTTCGACAGGCGCGACGGTTTGCTCAGTATCTCCGCCGGGATGGAGATCTTGCCGATGTCGTGGATGCCGCAGGCCATGACCATGCCCGTGGCCATCTCTTCCGGTATTGCCATCTCGGCGGCAAGTCTCCCGGCAAGTTCAGCAACCCGCTTCTGATGTCCCGCAGTGTAAGGATCCCGTACTTCAACCGTCGCCGCTAGGGTCCGGGCGAGGGTATCTGTGGACCGGCGGAGATCGATGAGCGCTTCCTTCAGGGACTCCTCCGCCTGTTTGCGGTCCGTGACGTCCTCATTGCTCGCCCTGCGTCCGAGGAAATGACCCTCTGTGTCATTGATGGGCTGGCAGGAATGATTGATCCAGCGCACCCCCCCTTCCGGGCGGCTGATCCGGAATTCAAAATGATGGATCACCAGGCTGTCCACGATCTCCGCTTCGAGGTGTGTCTGAAAGGCCGGGCGATCCTCCGGATGAACGATGCTAGCAAGGTCTTGGGCATCCCGGATAAGCATGTCGCTCTCATAACCGGTAATCCGTTTGAAGGAAGGCGAGATATAGAGGAACTTCCCTTCCGGAGAGATCCAGTACTCCCAGTTGTAGGTAAAATCGGCAACGGTCCGGTGTTTTATTTCGCTCTGGAGCGTGGCCCGCAGCGCCTCGCTGAGTTCCTGCAACTCCCGGTCTTTCCGGAAGAGTTCAACAAACACGGCGACCTTGGATTTGAGGATCGCCGCGCTGAAAGGCTTGATGAGGTAATCCACGGCGCCGGCGGCGTAGCCCTCGAAGACGTAGGATTCCTCCTTGCTGATCGCGGTCAAGAAGATGATGGGGATGGAGCGGGACGATTCCCGCTTCTTGATCAGCCGGGCCATCTCGAAACCGTCCATCTCCGGCATCTGGACGTCGAGGAGGATGACGGCGAAGTCCCGGAATTCGAGGAGGTGTTTCAACGCCTCCCGGCCCGACATCGCCCGGACGAAATGATAGTCAGGATTATCCAGAATCGCCTCCAGGGTGTCCAGATTGGCCGGATGGTCATCGACCAGAAGGATGTTGACCTTCTCTTCCATGTTTCTTCTATGGTAGTTCAACCCCGGGGGGGGAGGGAGGGAGATATAACTCATTTATCACCCTTACCTATCTGATATAATTGCGTTATCAACGGTCGGCAAAAAATCACCGATATCCTGCAGGGACAACACCTTATCCGCCGCCCCGGCGGCGATGGCCGCCCGGGGCATCTCCGGGGCCTCGGCCGTACTGGGCTCCTGGACAATTGTCCTGCCCCCGTTTTGTTTGACGCGCACCATGCCCTGCGCCCCGTCTGCATTGGCCCCGGTGAGCAGGATGGCGATCACGCCTTCCCCGTAAGCCGCCGCGGCCGCTTCAAAGAGGACGTCAATGGACGGGCGGCTGTAGTTTACCGGCTCGTCCACGGAGAGGACAAAGGCGCCGTCTTCTACAAGAAGGTGATAATCCGCCGGGGCGATATAGACGCGGCCGGCCTCGACGGGGTCCTTGTCCTCCGGCTCGGAGACGGGCAGGGCGGAATCACTCTGCAGGATTGTCACGAGCAGGTCGGAGGTCATCGGCATGCGGTGGAGGACGACGACGACGGGCAGGGGAAACCGCCGGGGAAGCCCCGCCAGGATCGTGCCGACGGCCCGGATGCCTCCTGTGGAAGCGCCGATGACCACCATCTGCCGGGGTGGATGCATTATGTCACCTTTCTTCTGAAAAGCCGTTCCCGCGGATCGAGGGGTTCATAGTCCTTCTCGTGGGGGGTGAAAAGGAGGTTCTCCTTCTCCCCCAGCCCGAGGACGCCCAGGTGCACGAGGCTCTCGTACAGCAGTTCGTGGACCCGGTTCTGGAGCTCCCGGTTGAAGTAGATCATGACGTTCCGGCAGAAAATCACATGGAATTCATTAAAAGAAGCATCGGTGGCCAGGTTGTGCTGGGCGAAGACGATGTTCTTCGCCAGACCGGGCTGGAAACGCGCCCCCTCGTATTTCGTCGTGTAGTAATCGGAAAACGTCCCGCCGCCGCCCGCCTCCTGGTAGTTCTGGGTGTAGGTCTTCATCCGACTCAGCGGGAAGATGCCCCGTTTCGCCTTTTCCAGGGATGCGTCATTGAAATCCGTGGCATAGATGCGGGAGCGCTGGTAGAGCCCCTCTTCCTTCAGGAGAATGGCCAGGGAATAGACCTCCTCGCCGCAGGAGCAGCCGACATGCCAGATCCGGAGGTATGGATAGGTGCGCAGGATCGGGATGACTTTTTCCCGGAAGACCCGGAAAAAACCGGGGTCGCGGAACATCGTGGAGGTCGGGATGGAAAAATCCATCAGCAGGCGCTCCATCACCGCCGGATCGCGCAGGATGCGCTCCTGCAGGGCGGTGATCGTGATGAGCTTCTCTTCCGCCAAGCACTTGAGGATGCGGCGCTTCATGGTGGAGAGGGCGTACTCCCGGAAGTCGTAACCGTATCGCTGATAGACGGCCTCCAGGAGCAGCCGGACCTCAATTAATTCTAATTCCAGATCGCTGTCGTTCATAACCGTCTCATTTTAATGTTTATACAACCATACGCGCATCAGCGACAAAAGCTGGTCGATGTTCACCGGCTTGCTGATATAGTCCGACGCCCCGGCGACGATGCACTTCTCCCGGTCTCCCTTCATCGCCTTGGCCGTGAGCGCGACGATGGGCAGGACCTTGAAGCGGTCGTCCTGGCGGATCTGCCGGACAGTCTCGTAGCCGTCCATCTCGGGCATCATGATGTCCATGAGGATCAGGTCCACATCGGGATTCGCCTTCAGGACGGTGATGCCGTCACTGCCGTTTTCCGCGTAGAGGGTCTTCATGTTGTGGCTCTCCAGCACGCTCGTCAGCGCGAAGATGTTGCGCATGTCGTCGTCCACGATGAGGATCAGCCTGTCCTGGAAGGCCTCCTCCGGTTCATGGAGACTGCGGATGATCTGCTGCTTCTCCGGGGGCAGCTTGGCCTCCACGCGGTGGAGGAAGAGGGCCGTTTCATCCAGGAGCCGCGCCGGCGCCTCCGCCCCCTTGATGATGATGGCATGGGCGTACCGGTCGAGAACGACCGTTTCCTCTGGCGTCAACTCCGCGCCCGTATAAACGATGACCGGCATGTCCCGGATCTCCAACTCCTCCCACATCCTATTGAGGATCGTAAAGCCGTCCATGTCGGGGAGCTTGAGGTCGAGGATCATGCAGTCGAAATGCTGCTTCTTCAGGGCATCCAGGGTCTCCGCCCCCGTCGCCACGGCGGTAATGACGACGTCGCCGTTACCGATCAGGCCATTGATCCCTTTCCGTTCCGCATCGTTGTCCTCCGCGACGAGCAGGTGCCTCTGCCCCTGGCTGATGAACCCTTCCAATTGGGCAAAGGCGCCGTCCAGGGACTCCTTGGAAATGGGTTTGGTCAGGTAGGCCATGGCCCCTAACTGAAGCCCCTTTTGTTTCTCATCCACCGCCGAGATGATGTGGACGGGGATGTGGCGGAGCTCCGGCTGGGCCTTGATCCGCTCTAAGATCGTCCAGCCGTCTATGACCGGCAGCATGATGTCGAGGATGATCCCGTCGGGCTTGAACTCACGGGCGAGGGCCAGGCCCGCGTCTCCCTTGTCGGCCCAGAGGACCTTGAAGCCGTGGTCGTGGGCCATGTCCGCGAGGATGCCGGCAAACTTCGCGTCATCCTCGATGATCATGAGCACCCGTTCCCCCGGTTGAACGTCATAGCGGTCATCCTGGGTCGCCAGCACCGTGGGGAGCTCCGCGATCATCTCTGCCGGCACCGTCTGGGTCCTGGGGAGCGGCTCCTTTTTCCTCGGACGTGAAGGTTCCGGAGGCGCCTCCGGGCCCTTTTTCCCTTCACCGGGATCCGTCATCGGGGAGTAAGTTTCGGGAAGGTACAGGGTGAAGGTGCTCCCCTTTCCATCCTCGCTTTCCAACTGGATCTCGCCGCCGAGGATTCGGGCAATCTCCCGGCTGATGGTGAGCCCCAGGCCCGTGCCGCCGTACTTGCGGCTCGTCGTGCCGTCCACCTGCTGGAAGGCCTCCCAAATGATCTTCTGCTTGTCCCGGGGGATGCCGATGCCCGTATCGGAGACGGCGAAGGCGATCACCTTCCCGGCGCTACGGAGGGCGGCGCTCTCGAACCGCCGGTCCGGCTTTGCCGGCTCAACGGTCAGGGCGATCCGTCCCTTCTCGGTGAACTTGAAGGCGTTGGACATGAGGTTCCTAAGGATCTGATCGAGACGCTGGCGGTCCGTCCGGATCGTTGCCGGCGTCCCCTCCAGGATATCGACCTCAAAGGACAGGCCCTTCTGTTCCGCGAGTTGCCGGAAGCTCCTCTCCATCGCGGTCTCGAGCTCTTCCGTGTGGAACTCGCTGATGCTGATCTCCATCCTCCCCGCTTCGATCTTGGAGAGGTCGAGGATCTCGTTGATGAGGTTCAAAAGACCGCCCCCGCTCGCGTGGACGGTCTTGACGTACTCCAACTGCTTGTCGGTGAGATTCCCCTCCTTGTTCTCCGAGACGAGCTGGGAGAGAAGGAGCATGCTGTTGAGCGGCGTGCGCAGCTCGTGGGACATGTTGGCGAGGAATTCCGACTTGTACTTCGAGGAGATGGCAAGCTGCTCCGCCCGCTCGGCCAGCGTCGCCTGGGTCAGCTCCAGTTCCGAGTTTTTCACCTCCTCTTTCTTGCGCTGTACATCCAACTGGACGGCCTTTTCCTCCAACTCCTCGTTGGCGCCCTGGAGCTCCAACTGCTGCTGCTGGAGAAGCACCTGGGACTTCTGTAGGGCGCTCGTCTGCTCTTCCAATTCCTCATTGGAGCGCTTCAGCTCCTCTTGCTGGATCGTAAGTTCTTCGCTCAGAGACTGGGATTGCTTGAGGAGCTCTTCCGTCCGCATGCTCCCCATGATCATGTTGATCACGACGCCCATGCTCTCCATGAGCTGCTCCAGGAAGGTGATGTAGGTCTCGCTGAAGCGGCTGAAGGAGGCCAGTTCCACCACCGCCAGCACTTGCCCCTCGAAGAGGACGGGCAGAACGGCGATGTTGAGCGGCGTCCCTTCGCCGAGTCCGGAGGTGACCTTGACGTAATCATTCGGCACGTTGGCCAGCACGATCGACTTCTTCTCGAAGGCCGCCTGACCGACGAGGCCCTCGCCGGAATGCCACTCGTTCGCCACGTTCTTCCGCTGGACATAGGCGTAGGAGGAGAGGAGCTTCATAATCATCTCCTTGCTCTCCCTCTCGGCAACGTAGAAGACGCCGTGCTGGGCGTTGACTAAGGGCGTCAGCTCGGACATGATCATCTGCGCCACCGTTTCCACGTCCCGCTGGCCCTGGAGCATCCGCGTGAACCGGGCCAGGTTCGTCTTCAGCCAGTCCTGTTCCTCGTTGCGCTGGGTGGTGTCCTTCAGGGTGCTGATCATCTGGTTGACATTGTTCTTCAGTTCCGCCACCTCGCCCATCGCGTCGACGTCGATGATGCGGGTCAGATCGCCCTTCGTGACCGCCGTGGCGACCTCGGCGATCGCCCGCACCTGGGTGGTAAGGTTCGAGGCCATGCCGTTGACATTGTCCGTCAGGTCCATCCAGACGCCGGAGACGCCCTTCACCGTTGCCTGCCCGCCAAGCTTTCCTTCCGCGCCGACCTCCTTGGCCACACGGGTCACCTCGCCGGCGAAGCCATTCAACTGATCCACCATCTGGTTGATCGTATCCTTGAGTTCGAGGATCTCTCCCCGCGCCTCGACGGTGATCTTCCGGGAGAGGTCGCCGTTGGCTACCGCCGTGGTCACCAAGGCGATGTTCCGCACCTGATCCGTCAGGTTAGACGCCATGCGGTTGACATTGTCCGTCAGGTCTTTCCAGACGCCGAGGGTCCCTATGACATAGGCCTGGCCGCCCAGTTTCCCTTCCGTCCCGACCTCCCGGGCGACCCTCGTCACCTCCGTCGCGAAGGCGTTGAGTTGATCGACCATCTTGTTGATCGTGCTCTTCAACTGGAGGATCTCCCCCTGGGCATCGACGGTGATCTTCTGGGAGAGGTCGCCCGTGGCGACCGCCGTGGTCACCAAGGCGATGTCCCGCACCTGCTCCGTCAGGTTAGACGCCATGCGGTTGACATTGTCCGTCAGGTCTTTCCAGACCCCCGAGACGCCCCGGACATAGGCCTGGCCGCCCAGTTTCCCTTCCGTCCCGACCTCCCGGGCGACCCTCGTCACCTCCGTCGCGAAGGCGTTCAACTGATCCGCCATGCGGTTGATCAGATCCTTGAGTTCAAGGATCTCCCCCCGCGCCTCGACGGTGATCTTCTGGGAGAGGTCGCCGTTGGCGACCGCCGTCGTCACCTTCGTGATGTCCCGCACCTGGGTGGTAAGGTTCGAGGCCATGCCGTTGACATTGTCCGTCAGGTCCTTCCAGACGCCGGAGACGCCCTTCACCGTTGCCTGACCGCCAAGCTTTCCTTCCGCGCCGACCTCCTTGGCCACACGGGTCACCTCGCCGGCGAAGCCATTCAACTGATCAACCATCTGGTTGATCGTATCCTTGAGCTGGAGAATTTCTCCCCGCGCCTCGACGGTGATCTTCCGCGACAAATCGCCGTTCGCCACCGCCGTGGTCACCACGGCAATATTCCGGACCTGGGAAGTCAAACTTTCCGCCATGGCGTTGACGTTCTCCGTCAGGTCCTTCCAGACGCCGGAAATATCGGCAACCTCCGCCTGGCCGCCCAGCACGCCGTTCGTCCCGACCTCGCGCGACACCCTCGTGACTTCCGCGCTGAAGGCGTTCAATTGATCAACCATGGCGTTGACGATGGTGCCGATGCGGAGGAATTCGCCCTTCACGGGCACCCCATCGATCTCCAGGGCCATCTGCCGGGAGAGGTCGCCCTTGGCCACGGCGGTGATGACCCGGCTGGCCTCCATTGTGGGTGCGGCCAGATTGACGATCAGCGAGTTGAGAGACTCGATCTGAGTCTGCCAGCCGCCGCTCAGACCCTTCACGCTGGCCCGCTCGACCATGTTGCCTTCCCGGCCGACGACGTCGCTGATGCGGACGAACTCGTCAATTACCCGGCCGTTCATATCGGCTAATTCGTTGTAAACCCCGGCGATCTCCGCCGGGACGTCATCCTCCCGGCCGAATTCCAGACGCAGGGAAAAATCCCCCTCTAAGATGGCCCGGATGGCCTTCAGCAGAATCTTCTGCTGCGCGCCTTCATCACCTTTCTCTGCCCTCAGGATTACGATATCAGGCGCCTTAAGTGATTCCTTGGATTGTTCCTTAGGTGGCGCATTGGGCGGCGGCGCCCCCTTCATTCCTCCCCGTACCTTTTGTGCCATAGCGTTTACTCCCTTCGATTACATAATGTATGGTGTACCCCATCGTCAAGACAGTTTTCGAGCCACTTTTTGTTAGGATCCCGGGCCGAGTGATCATGTCTCAAGGCTCTTACAGCCTTGTGCTTCTGCCGTAGATCTCCTCGCCGTTGCAGTCTCCACCCACGGCTCATCCCAGTCGGGGCTACACCGCCAATCCTCGGTACACTGCCTCCGGTGTCCTGTAGCCCAGGGACTGGTGCAGCCGTTCCCTGTTGTAGAACTGGAAGTAGTCCTTGAGGTTGGCGACGGCCGCGGGCACCGTCTCGAAGGCCTTGAGGTAGACCTCCAGCACCTGCTTCTTCCACTGGATTATCTGCCCTGGATGCACCCCATACTCACCGGCGATCTCGTTCAGTGTCCGCTGGCCTTTGATCGCCTCCAGCGCCACCTTCGCCTTGAACTCCGCGCTGTGCCGCTTGTACTGCCCCACCTCGATCTTTCCTCCTGCCACTCCTCGGCACAGCCATCCTAAGAAATCAGCCGGTCCAGTTTTCGGGGGACACTATAAATCGATTGCGGGGTTCTACACCACACAGTGCTCGCACCTACTCGGTGTTTCGAATGCGCCAACTAGGCGACGGCTTCCGCGCTGTCAGTTGGATTTGACATTGGACTGCTCTTCAACTCGGTACAGCCCGTGCTTGGTCTTCTCCCAATAGGAAGGTCTGTAGAACAATTGCAGGAACCCTTTCCAGGCGCCGACGCTCATCAGCGCCCAGTAGATCGGGCTGATCAGGGCGTACTTGACCATGTCGTAGTAGCCCCGCCGCATGCAACCCGCCACGTTGGTGTACATGAAGGCGAAGTTTCCCAGGTAGAGGCCGATAGACCCGACGTAGAATATGGGTGCAGGGAAGAGTTGCTGGATGAAGCCCCAGTGGGTCAGAAACCAAAGGGTAGTAAGTAGCCAGAAGATGGGGTTGACCAGGAAGCCGAAGAAGGTTCCGCCGATCACCAGGTTGAAGCTAATGAACTGGTATAGCCCGATCTCCCGTATAAGCTTGAGTGGATGGCGCATGTGCACCAGGTACGTTTGGATGTACCCCTTCACCCATCGGGAGCGCTGGCGGATCCAGTTGTAGATCTCGCTGTTCGCCTCCTCGTAGGTGGTGGAGTCGATTACCGCCGTCTTCCCACCGGCCTTGAACAGCCTCACGCCCAGGTCGGCATCCTCGGTCACGTTGTAGGGGTCCCAGGCGCCCATCTCACGGAGTTGGGACGTCCGGAAATGGT
>Ga0209429_10001271_pt1 | contig 15849 bp, 12 predicted proteins | sample BarGraNGADG00212_3_FD_184493 | JGI IMG/M metagenome (GOLD analysis project Ga0209429, IMG submission 184493) | Arctic peat soil microbial communities from Barrow, Alaska - Barrow Graham LP Ref core NGADG0004-212 (SPAdes) (version 2) | ecosystem: Environmental > Terrestrial > Soil > Wetlands >... | reverse complement strand
GAGCGTGCTAAATTCCTTTCGATCACGGCATCCAACCTTGATGAATTCTACGTAGTTCGCGTAGCCTCGCTGAAGGACATGGTAAATGCACAATATACCATGAAGGATTTTTCGGGGCTTACACCGTCCGAACAACTCGAGGAAATTTCCCAAAAAATCAGACACAGCATGGCACTGCAATACTCAACCTATGCACGTTCCCTGATCCCGACACTATGGACCCACGGAATTCACATTCTTGATTATTCGGAACTGAATGAACAGGGAAGAGAACAGGCGGATGAATATTTCCGGTCAACACTATATCCGATTCTAACACCAATGGCGGTAGATTCTTCGCGGCCTTTTCCTTTGATATATAATCGTAGAATTAACATATGTGTTCTGATTGATACAAGTCATGATGCAAATTCAGGTGATCCTTCGACTGCAGGGGATGAAGCCGGCAATTATCAGTTTGCGACACTTCAGATGCCTTCTGTGGTTCCGCGCCTCTTTAAAGTAAAGCTCCCGGATGCTGTCGGATTTCTACCGATAGAGCAGATTATCAATGCAAATCTTAACATTCTTTTTACCGGATCAACGGTTCTTTCCTCCGGATATTACCGGATTATGAGAAATGCAGATCTGGATATTGATGAGGATGAAGCGGAAGACCTTTTGAAAGTCATTGAAGAACAGGTACGGATGCGCAAATGGGGCGAAATTATAAGGCTGGAAGTCGATGAACATATTGACCCTAGATTATTATTGTGGCTGACAAATTCGCTTCAGATCGGTGAAAATGATATTTTCAGCGTGAACGGTTCCCTGGATTTAACTTTTTTGATGAAGTTGTATAATCTGATTGCTGCGGAATTCCCGGATCTTTGTTATGCTCCGTACAAAGCACAAATTGCCAGCATGTTTGACGAAGGTAATATTTTTGATCAAATCCGGCAGAAGGACAGATTGGTACATCATCCGTATGAGTCCTTTGATCCAGTCGTTGAGTTTGTCCGGGAAGCTGCCCGGGATCCGAAAGTTCTTGCAATTAAACAGACGCTGTACCGTGTCAGCAGCAGCTCCCCGATTATTCAGTATCTTGCTGAGGCCGCACAGAACGGCAAACAGGTTATGGTGCTGGTAGAACTGAAGGCCAGATTTGATGAAGAAAATAATATCAACTGGGCGAAAATGCTTGAAAAAGCAGGATGTCATGTAATTTATGGACTCGTAGGCCTGAAAACGCACAGCAAGATAACCTTGGTAGTTAGAAGTGATGATGACGGTATTCGAAGGTATCTGCATCTCGGGACTGGTAACTATAACGATATTACCGCTGCCATATACACGGATTTAGGTCTGTTTACCTGCTCAGAAACATTTGGCGTTGATGCATCCGAGTTCTTTAATATGCTTTCCGGGTACTCGGAGCCGCCTGAATGGCGCAGACTGATCCCCGCTCCCTTATGGCTCCGGGAATTTCTGGAAAAGAAGATCCGACGGGAAATTATGAATGCGAGGGAAGGCAAAAAAGCTTCCATCGTTGCAAAGATAAATTCACTTGTGGATGGTGCAATGATTGAGCTTCTGTACGAAGCTTCCCAGTCAGGCGTCCAGATTGACCTTATCATACGCGGAATCTGCTGTCTGCGCCCGGGAGTGGAAGGTTTGTCAGATAATATTACGGTACGTTCAATAACAGGGCGGTATCTGGAGCACTCGCGGATTTTCTATTTTTTCAACGAAGGTTACGAGGACTTGTATTTGTCATCGGCTGATTTGATGCCTAGAAACCTGGATCGACGCATTGAGCTGTTATTTCCGGTAGAGGACCCGGATTGCAGGAACCGAATACTGGAAATTCTTCAGGTTGAACTGGAAGATACGGTCCGAAGTCATTGGCTGCGGACAGATGGTACATATCATAAGCTTGATTTGCGGGGAAAAGTAAAGCTTGACAGTCAGATTGAGCTTTGCCGCATGGCGGTCGAAGCCGGAGAAAAAAGGAAAAAAGAAGAAGATACCAGATTGTTTATTCCGGCAGAACCGCTTGATGAATGAAGAACTCAAGCCTTTTTTGCTGAGCTTATTTAAACGGAGGAAGAAAGATGAATGCTGAGGTTTTTCCATTTTCCGGGATTAAAAAAAATATGCCAAGTCATGGAGAGGTATTCAAATATAGGTTAACTCATTCAACGGGAGCCTTTTTCTCAGTTATCAATTATGGTGCGTCGATTACCTCAATATGTGTAAGAGACAAAAATGGGGAATTAGCGGATGTCATTCTGGGGTTCTGTTGTCTGGAAGATTATATAAATGATGGTTCCTGTCACGGTGCTGTGGTCGGAAGGCATGCCAACCGGATTAAGAATGCGGCTTTTTCTTTAAACGGTATAGAATATTCACTTCCCAAAAATGATGGTCCCAATAATTTGCATGGCGGATCGCCGTCCTTTCAAAATGTATTCTGGGAAGGAAAGGTCCTTTTGCAAAGCGAAGCCGAGGCCTTTTTATCAAATACTAAGATTCAGTCGAACTATCAAATTGAGGGCGATGCCGTTCTCTTTTCATATCGTTCGCCGGATGGAGCCTGCGGCTTTCCCGGGAATCTGGATGCATCTGTGATGTATGCCTGGACAAAGGATCTGACTCTGCTGATTGTATATCGGGGAGAAAGCGATGCGGATACTCTGTTCAGCCCGACCAACCACTCGTACTTTAACCTTCAGGGTCATGACAGCGGAAGCGTTGGACGCCAAGTCCTTTGGATTGATGCAGACAATATGACAAACAAAGATTCCGAAAATATTCCGGATGGCACGTTCAGCCCGGTTAAGGGAACAATATTTGATTTCTCTACACCGGTTCCCCTTGGTCCTACAATGAAAGATAATGATCCGCAGCTTCTGTCATCCCGTGGACTGGACCAGAACTATTGCCTAAAGACAACACATTCACAGATGAGCCGGGTTGCCGGACTGTCCGACCCATTCTCGGGAAGATCCATGGAGGTAACGACCAATTTCCCCGGTCTGCAGATATATACCGGAAACCACATCGGCGGATGCTGCGGGAAAAGCGGAAATGAATATGTCCGCTTTGCAGGCGTGTGCCTGGAGACACAGTTGTATCCGGACGCTATACATCACAAGGATTTTCCGAGTCCGGTCATTACTGCACATGTACCCTGTTATTATGCGGCCGGGTACCGTCATTTTGTCGAATCATAAAGTTCGTAGTATTGATATTTTTTGTATTTGTCCAGCCATGCCAGCATATCAGCCGGCAGATTTTTACTGTCGGAGTTATATACAGTACCGTCCTTGCCAACTAAATAATTCTCATCAAGAGCCGGAATATCGGTGTGCATTTCAAAAAGAAACTGCTGCAGCTCAGTTCGCTGCACTCCTATAATGTCTGCCAGATAGGTCGAGACATAGTTGGTGCTTATGTAAGGTTCTTCGATCCTGGCAAGATCTGAGTCGGAAATGTCGTAATTTGCCCACACAAGAAGCTTTGTTTCATATCTCTTGAGAATGTACTGCTGGTCATCCTGATCTGCATTCATTTTTAAATATTCCATAAAGTTATCTGTCAAATTGGGAAGATGATCCCCGAAAAGTACTATTACTGTGGGGTGATCGACATTTTCAAAATAAGTGATCAGCATTTTCAACGCATCATCTGTTACGCGGAGCAAAGAAAGATACTCAGAAGTCTGAGGGTATTGGGAGACAAGATCCGGTGAGATGGAGTAGGGAAGAGTTGCAGAGGTCGAATATCCGCCATGGTTTTGAATGCTGATCAGATATTCGAGAAGCGGGATGTCAGGATTCTCAGCCTTATGTTCTTCGTACCGGTCGATAATATATTGATAGGCTGATTCATCGCTTACGTAGGAACGATACATTGTTGGTGTAATAAAAGCCTCTTTGCCGACAAAACTATCAAATCCGAGCAACGGCATCACATGATTCCTGTTCCAGCCGGAAAGGTCGAAGGGATGGGCGGACTGTGTTTCATATCCGGCATCTTTAAGGATTGAAGCAATGGAGGACACATGCTTTCTTATATACTGCTTATATGGATAGGTGCCGCTCGGGAAAAATTGAAGAGTCATTCCCGTAAGCACTTCGAATTCTGAATTTGCCGTGTTTCCGCCAAAAGCAGATGTAAGAAGTGTTTTTTTGATTACATTATCTCCGGAAAGCGAATCCCAAAATGGCATCACCGGCTCGGAAGTCTCAAAATCTCCCAGGTTGCGCAAATCTGAAAATGCCTCACTCATAACCACTATTACATCGGGCTTCTCCTGGTCAGGGACGATTGAAGCCGTCGACTCCCCATATAAAGCAAGTTCGTTTTTTGCTGCCTCGGCGGAGTATCCATCCGGTACCTCGTGAAAGATAAAGCGAAAGTGATAACAGAAATTCATCAAAACACCATTCTCATAATTGTAATTTACAAGAGTGTAGTAAAAACGAATATTCGTTTTCATCTGGGCGGTTTTGCTCATAACGAATTGAGTCATATACAGCGAACCGGAAATAATAACAACAGTAATAAAGACGGCTCGAATCCAGACTTTGCATTTGGGTTCTTTTCCGATGAATGAGAGAATTATCATTGAGGCGAACATAAGCCCAGCACAGACGACTTCCTTTGAAATGACAAAATCATATGTTCGGCTTACCTCAGCAGCCAGGGATATACCGCCAAGGTCCCAAGGGTAGATTATTGCATTGCGAAAAAGAATTACATAATGCTCGGCGATGCCGAAAATGAATACCATTGTATTCAGTACAAGCGAGGTTACCCGGAAAAACGGGAGCGCGTATAAAATCAAATACGGAATTAGAAGCAGAAGGTAATTCCAGATAAAGCGTATTCCGATTGCGTGGAACCAGTCTGCTCCAAAAAAAACAGATTCATCGAAGTTTTGCTGGTAAGCCGACAGGCACTGCAGAAGAACGACTCCGACAGCAGGAAGAACGAGAAGCCTCATCACCGAAAGCACATAGGGTACTTTCGGTCGAATCTTAATCCATGATATTTTTGTCATGATAATTGACCTCCAAGGAAGGACGTATTCCCTGTTATACCCGGAAACTGTCCTTTAGTGAGACGGAACGATTAAAGACAAGGCGGCCGGCGGCAGACTCGATACTGTCTGCACAAAAGTATCCAAGCCGCAAAAACTGAAAACTTTCCGCAGGCTGTGCCGATGCGAGTGAGGCCTCCAGTTTGGCTCCCGAAATAACATTGAGGGAGTCGGGACTTAAGTGTTCAAGATAATTGCAGTCTGCCAGATCGGGTTCAGGAGTGTCAAAGAGACTGTCGTAAAGACGTATCTGTGCATCAACAGCTGTCCGGGCATCCACCCAGTGAATAGTTGCCTTTATTTTTCTTCCGTCAGTTGTGTTTCCGCCCCGGCTGTCAGGGTCGTAGGTAGCATGAACTTCTGTTACCTTGCCGTCTGCATCCTTTGAAAAGCCTGTACATCGAATCACATAGGCCGACTTCAGCCGTACTTCATTCCCGGGGAAAAGGCGGAAATATTTTCTGGAAGGTTCTTCCAGAAAGTCATCGTTTTCAATCCATAATTCTTTGGAAAAAGACACATTGCGCGTCAGGTCTTCAAGTTTTTCAGGATTGTTTTCTACTTCGAATTCCTCCGAAACACCTTCCGGATAATTATCAATTATGAGCTTCACCGGAGAAATCACCGCCATAACACGGTGCGCATTTGTATTAAGATCCTCGCGGAGACAATGCTCCAGAAAGGCATAATCGACAATGCTGTTAACCTTGGACACGCCATTCCTTTCGTGGAAGGCACGGATGGAAGCCGGGGTGTATCCGCGCCTTCTCAGTCCGCACAGTGTGGGCATGCGAGGATCATCCCAACCCGAAACAAAACCGTTTTCTACAAGATTGCGCAGTTTTCTCTTGGAAAGTACCGTGTGATTAATTCCAAGGCGGGCAAATTCGATTTGGCGCGGTTTGCAGGGGACGGAACAGTTATCAATGATCCAATCGTATAGCGGGCGGTGGGACTCAAACTCAAGGGAACAGAGGGAATGCGTAATTCCTTCCATGGCATCTTCGATCGGATGGGCAAAATCATACATCGGATAGATACACCATGTATCACCTGTCTGGTGGTGGCTCATGTGGTTGATCCGGTAAATGGCAGGGTCACGCATATTGAAATTACCGGATGCAAGATCAATACGGGCCCGGACGGTCATGCGCCCATCATCGAACTCACCTGCTTTCATACGGCGAAACAAATCAAGGCTCTCTTTAGCCGGACGATCACGGAACGGACTCTGTGCGGGATTTGAAAGATCTCCACGCATTTCTTTCATCTGATCGGCTGTAAGTTCACACACGTAAGCCAGACCTTTTGTGATCAGTTCTTCTGCAAAAAGATACATCACGGGGAAATATTGAGAGGCATAATAGAAGCGGTCGCCCCAGTCATAACCGAGCCACTTGATATCATCTTTAATTGCATCAACGTATTCTTCATCTTCTTTTGTGGGATTGGTGTCATCCATACGGAGATTGCATACACCGCCGAATTTCTCCGCTGTATGAAAATCAATATACAGTGCCTTTGCATGGCCAATATGCAGATAGCCGTTCGGTTCCGGCGGAAAACGGGTATGAACTGTCATACCCTCAAAACGGCCGCCTTCCGCTAAATCTTCATCAATAAAATCGAAAATGAAATTGCTGTCATTTTCATTCATAATATTCACCTGCTTCTTTCGCTGAGATCTATTACCTCTATTTTGGTTTTACGGTCGATACAAAGCCGCTCTTATGTTGTCAGACGTTGCCGTCCCAAAGCAATTCTACGTAAAGATTCTGCTTTTCCAAGAAGAAGAAGAATTTCAACTGCGCCGCCGGGAGTGACGAGCGTACCGGAAACAGCAATTCGCACAGGCCACATGACCAATGCATTTTTGACTTCGAGCCGCTCGGCGAGGGACGTCATGCACAAAGATATGGATTCGTTATCCCAAGAGGGAAGTGATGACAATTCGCCCTCACAGATTTCAAGCATCTCCAGAGAATTTTCAAGTGTAGTTTTACTCTTCTTGTGAACATAAATTTCCGGATCATAATCGGGAAGAGCCTTAAGAAATGAAAGCTTTTCACCAATCCGGGAAAAACGAGTGATCCGCGGCTGAAGGATCTGTGTCATCAAAGGGTAGACTTCAGTCCGTCCCGGAAGAAGATCCTCATACACGGGAAGTGCATGGGAAAGGAAATCTTCAGGAGACATTGCCCGTATATACTCACCATTAAACCATTCCAATTTATCATAATCAAAAATAGCCGGCGATTTGCTGATTCCGTCAATAGAAAAAGTCTTCACAAGTTCATCAAGTGAAAAGACTTCGCGTGTATCTTTCGGACACCATCCAAGGAGTGCGATATAATTTATAATTGCTTCCGTCAAATATCCGTTTCCAAGAAGATCTTCAAAACTTGTTGCGCCATGACGCTTTGAAAGTTTTGAAACCATTCCGTCCGGACCTTTGCCCTGAATGAGCGGAAGGTGAACATAAACCGGTATTTCCCAGCCGAAAGCCTCATAAAGCAAATTGTACTTAGGGGCGGAGGACAGGTACTCACTTCCTCTTACAACATGTGTAATATTCATCAGATGGTCATCAATTATATTGGCAAAATTGTAAGTGGGAAACCCATCCGTTTTGATAAGAACCTGATCCTCAAGTTCTTTGTTCGGAACGGTTATATCCCCGTATACGCAGTCGCAAAAAGTAGTGGTACCGGTTAGCGGCATACGCTGCCTTATTACATAAGGCACGCCTTCCGCCAACTTGTCCCGTATCTCAACGGCAGGTAAATCCCGGCAATGTCTGTCGTAACCGGCTATATCCGGTCCTGTCGCCTGTGCCCGAAGAGAGTCCAGACGTTCTTTTGTGCAAAAACAATAATAAGCTTTCCCCTCGGAGACGAGCTGCTGGGCATATGGCATATAAAGCTGCATGCGCTCGCTTTGTACATACGGTCCGTAGGGACCTCCGATATCCGGGCCTTCATCGTGCATAAGGCCTGCTTTTTTAAGAGTGTTGTATATTATATCAATAGCACCGTCAACGAGGCGCTCCTGATCGGTATCTTCTATTCGAAGAACAAAAGTGCCGCCTGCGGACTTGGCAATCAAATACTCATAAAGTGCAGTGCGAAGATTTCCTACATGCATAAAGCCTGTTGGGCTTGGTGCAAAACGTGTGCGGACGACAGAATGAAGCATGCTGTTTTCATCAGACATAATTATAACCTCGTATGAACTTTTTAATTCATCCATGTTAACACAAATTTGATCACACGGGTATCAGGAAGTCGGCGGGAAACCGAATCAATTGCCATTCATAACGAAAAAAATATATGTAATATGTCAGTGTCTGACTGATTTTCTTTTTTTGAGCTGCGATCTGATCAGTCGGGAAGATACGATGGATAATAGTCGGAGTACGGAACCAATGAAGAAAATTAAGGATATTATAATAATGACGGATAGATTTCTGTTTGCTTCAAGCAGTGCCATCGTATCGGAAAGAAAGTCGGATTTTGTCCACATGCTTTCTGCCGCGACAACCTCCGCGTCAATCTGTGTGCCGTCTTCCAACTCAAACCGGACCTGCCCGAGGGATTGGCCGATGCTTACGGGAAGAGTGACAGTCTCAGACGGAATAAATATTGCATTTGGTTTGATAAAATCATTGCCGATCGGATGAATATAGCGCACGGTCAGTTCGAATTCGGCTGCCAAAGGCTCAGGGATCCCTGTGATGGATACCTGTCTGTAAGTATCCCCTGCAGCAACAAGATCGGATACTTCATAAAAACTGTATATTGAATTGATCGATTTATATAAATCCTGATATATTGAATCGTCTTGGGATCCGCCTAATATTATTGCTGTTTCAAAATCGTCAACTGCGGCAAAAGCCAGGATACAGGATGTAGAATCAGAATCAGAGCACTCAAACCGTGCAGCACCTTTAAGCTGCGGGTTGAGTCCCCATGCGGCACTGAGAGTATTGGTGAGAGTTTGCGGAGTACCGTCGGACAGAAACATGAGTGTCTTGTATTTGGTAAAAAGATTCTGGAATTCAGTCAGGCTCAGCGCATATCGGAAAAGTAAAGACAGATCGGAAACCGTAGTATATTGAAGCGCATATGAATTATAAGGAACTGAGTCCGGTGAAGTCGGATACGATTGAACTACACTTGCACCGGATGTATTTGCAAAAAATGTGCTACTCATGTTAAGTGATTTAGCCGTCTCATTCATCCGTTTTACAAAGGACAACTCATCACTGGCAATATATTCAGCCAGTGAAAGGGCGGCAGCATCGGAATCCATATATATGATAGCAGTTACAAGATATTTGACAGAGCATTTTTCTCCTTTGGAAAGGAACAGCGGATTATTGGATTTTTCATCAAGCGCTTGCGCATCACTGGAAATAGTTACCTGTGTGTCCAGCGTCAATGCCTCGAGGGCAATAACAGCTGTCATTAATTTTGAGGCGGCCGGATAATTAGCCGCAGCATCTTCGTTGTTATAATACAAAACCATTCCCCGGCCTGTACTGACGATAAGGGAAGCCTGAGAAGTTGTGTCCATGACGGACATTTTGGTTGTTCCGGTGGTCCCGGTTGTTCCGGACTCCGAGGTAGCGGCTGTATCGGAATTTACTTCGTAAATATAGCTGTCTGCAGCAAAAACAGGTATACCGGCAGCCCCAACACATAAAAAACCCGCCAGGAAAAGCGAATAAAATCGAATCCAATGCATTTTCCGCTTTTCAAAGATAAAAAATCCAGTCATTATGGTTACTCCGATACATATCTATAGTTGTTTTTATTATATCACGTTTGCAGTGAACTGAGGTTTGACTTGCGCTGCCAACAGTAAAATGTTACATTATACATGTGTACTCATATAGGATAAGGGAGAGATGAACAATGAGGATATCTACAAGAGGAAGTTATGCGCTCGAGGCTGTTATGGCGATTGCACTTCATCCTGATGAACAGACCATAAACATCCGTGAAATAAGCGAGAGAACGCAGATTTCAGATAATTACCTGGAGCAAATTTTCTCTCTCCTTAGAAAAAACAAGGTTATTTCAAGTTCTCGCGGTGCATACGGCGGATATCAGCTTGCCAGACCTGCAGGACAGATTATGGTTGGCGATGTACTCCGTGCTACAGAAAAATCCATTTCACCCGTTATGTGCGTTGAAGAAAACAGTGCCTGCGGGAAAAGTGCCGGTTGTGTGACCAAAACTGCCTGGAAGAAGCTTTACGGGGCAATTTCCGATACAGTTGATGCAATAAGCATCGCGGATCTCGTAAGGGATTTTAATCAGAAAACCACACGGGAAAGTATTGATTACTCTATTTAGAACTCCGGATCATAATTAAGTGGATTCTAGGGGACCGGATTTTTCGCTGTGCAAGGGAGAAAATTATATGAAATTATCTACTAAATGCCGTTATGGACTTCGTGCTTTAGTTGATCTGGCTGTTTTTTCCGACCGCGGTCATGTTGCTCTCCATGAAATAGCCCAAAGGCAGGAGATTTCTCTGAAGTATCTTGAACAGGACTTCTCTGTTCTAAGAAGGGCAGGAATAGTAAAAAGCGTCAAAGGTGCGCAAGGCGGGTATCTTCTTACTAAATCACCGTCAGAAATACGATTAAGCGAAATTGTCTCCGTATTGGAGGGCGATTTGCTGCTTATTGAAATTGACGATCCTGAGCAGACCGATATTCGTTTATTCCTGACACAGAATGTGTGGACAAGGTTAAACCAAAATGTAAGTAAGTCTTTGCATTCCATTTGCCTTTCAGATCTGGTTGATGATTATAAAATGCAGCAGTCCGGTGAGGGAATGTATTATATCTGATCTTTTGGCAATTTGCGGTTTTTCGAGAGGGACTGCCATCTTTGAGTCGAAAATGGTATCATAATACAAGCTGTTTTTTAGGAGGACTCATGGAGCTTACAAAAATCAATGCTGGAACCTTGTATCCTGTTGAGTGCGGACAAGCAGTCGCACAGCTTTATCTTACTGATATTTTCAAGTTGCGGCTTGAAAAGGCCCAGGTTGCCATCATCACGGACAGAGAAGTATCGGGATATTACATTAGTGATTTTGTGCGGCAATTTGAGCGCAGTGGAATAAAACCCATTGTTATCGTTATTGACGGCAGTCAGGCTGCCAAATCCTTTGATGTTGTCCGTGCGGTCTTTGAACGCCTTACGGATATTGAATTCTCACATTCAGATATCCTCTTTGCACTCGGCGGAGGCGGTGTTATTGATGTTACAGCCTTTGTTGCAGCTACTTTTCAAAAGGGCATCGAGTATATTCAGATTCCCACATCACTTTTGGCCATGATAGATTCTTCAACTGCACTGGATGCTTTCCTGAATTTTCAAAGCCACAAGAATCAGATTGGAGTAACTTATTCTCCGATCCATGTAATCATTGATACAGATTATCTTCGGACGCTTCCGCCGCGTTTTCAAGCGAACGGAATAGCGCAGATAATTCAGAATGGCCTTCTGGGAAATCCGGATTTGCTGGCTAACCTGGATAGTCCCATTGTAGACATGTTCAGTCTGATTGATACCTGTATCCAGACAAGAAAAATACTTTTTGCTGCAAATCCGGTGTATCTTACCTTTGGGCAGGAGATTGCCGAAGCTATCGAAGGGCATTTCCGGTTTCTTAAATATACACATGGGGAAGCAATGGCTCTCGGTATGATTGCATTATTTCAGACTGATGCACTGCGGAAATTATATGTCAAGAATGGGCTGCCGACTACTGTGACAGGTGTTACAAAAGACACGCTTCTTAAAAGGATTACAAAAAATTATGAAAACAGAACAGAACCGGTGCCGATCGTGCGTCTCGAGTCCGAAGGCAAACCGTTCATTGATATGATTCCTGTGGATGAAACGGCGCTTGTTTTTGACAAGCTCCTTTCCGGAATATGCCAGTAATGAGGAAGGGGCAATATATGCGCTTTTATCACGATGATGATTGTCCAAAAGGGAAATCGTCGGTTTACTATCGGCTTATCGGCCTGTTTCTTTGCCTTGCATTTGCCCTTCCCGGACTTTTAACCGGCTGCGGCAGTGTGGATAAAACGGTGGAAGTTCTTGCGGCGTATGGTGATTACGGCGCAAATATCGCACAGACAATTGCCGAACAGTACCCATTCCGGAAAGCATATTCACCTGAAGAAAAAGAAGCAGGGGCCTACATCAAAAGCGAGTTTGAAAAATTGGGATACACAGTTGAAGAACAGACCGTTTTATCTGCAGACCAGACCGGTACTTCAACCAATTATATTGTCCGGATTCCGGGTGAGGGCCTTATGTTTCAGGATCTTCAGGGAAATTATGTTCTAAAGAAACGGCAGGTTATCGTTGGGGCACATTACGACACTAAGTTTGGTTCAGCGGATGCAGCTGCAATGTTGGATTATGATGGGATTCAGGATAATGCGTGCGGAATCGGGACTCTTCTGACGCTTGCCAGGGAAATCAGAACAAACAGTATGGGATATGACGTTGTTCTTATTGCTTTTGGAGCAGGTTCCGATTCATATGCCGGAGCCAATACGTATGCTGCACAGATGACTGCTGACGAAATTGCTTCCACTGATGTCATGTACTGTGTCGAAAGCATATACGCAGGTGATAAGCTCTATGCAAGTGCCGGTTGGAATTCTCTTGTGCCCGGGCAAAAATATGAAATGAGAAGAAAGCTTTACGAAGTTTATGACGTCGTCTACGAGAACTCGCTTTCCAATAAAAACGGTGTTGACCTTCTTTACAACGAGAGCGGCCTGTCGTTCGATATTGATGGCAACGGTGCAGCCGATGTTTACCGCGAAGTAACGACGACTCTTTCCGATTATGTTCCTTTTGACCGCGCCGGAGTTCCGATAGTTTTTTTTGAATCATATGATTACAATTACTCAAAAACTACCGATATGAAAGAGACGAAGAATTTAAAACTACAGGCTAACAGCGGAATGATTCGCAGGACAAGCAGTGATTCCCTCAAAATATTGGAAGAAGCCCTGCCTGCTGATCAGCTTGTTAAGCGAATTAATAATACTGCATTTATTATTTTGAAGGCGATTGAGAAGGGGGCTCATAATTCCCTGACCAAAGCAGCATATGCCGACGGTGCTACGATTGCCCCGGTAATTCACGTCATTGCAACTGTAACGCCTGCAGGAGAAACCGCTTCAACTGCGCCGGCGTCCTCTTGACCGATGCCGCTTACCTTATTAATGTCAGGGTATGAAACTGCATTCGGAATAATCACGTATTTTCATAATTCCCAAAATATAAATAGAATTTCAAAACGTCTCCGGATTCCCACCGGAAGTTGATCGACTGAAACTCTCCGGGGTGAAGCGTGGATATTTTTTGCTGATGCCCGCAGTTTGTTGTATCCACAGGTTCGGCATCATCAGGAATATTGGACGAAAAAAATCCGATGAGTTCCTGCCCCTGCAAGGATACCCTGGCATTCGTGCAGTTTTCCGGAATAAGGACATCTACCCTGAAACGATGGGGCTGGTCAAGCAGAAAAAGAAATCCAACGCAAATACGGTCTGGTTTTAGCTGGACAGATTTTTGAATCACCCGGATACTTTTCCCGTCATGTATGCATTCATAAATCTTATCCGAAAAATCCGATACGGTAAAACCTTCAAAAAGGTCTCCCATGATCAGCTCGACAACAGGGGGGGCATCGGAAATGCTTTCGCTGGATATATTTTCATTCATATGCTTTTCTCCGCTCTATTTGCTTCAACTAGAATACATGAATTATATCCGAAAATATCAACATCGTGTCAGTCTTTTTCCAGAAGGTCATTTTGAAGGCTTTTTTGTGGAGCAGAATGAATGAATGCGGTATAATATTTTCTAAAAACATTATATCTATGTGGTCTTTTTCAGTTGTTCACTGCACAAGGGAGATAACATGAAGACTTTTTTGGATTTTGCAAGTAAGATGGAGAACATGCTCAGTTTGCAGATTTTACCATTCTGGCTAAAACTGATTGATAAAGATCATGGAGGTTTTTATGGATATGTCGGGAGTGACGGCATTGCGGACCCGCTCGGGTCCAAAGGAGTGATCCTGCATTCCCGCATTTTGTGGACATTTTCGGAAGCATATCGCAGAACGAACAAACCGGAATATCTTGCAGCAGCAGATCATGCATATTCGTTTCTTGTTAATCAGGCAATGGATAAAGAATTTGGTGGTCTTTACTGGATGATTGATGGCGAAGGAAAACCCCTTGAACTATTCAAACATTCATATAATCAGGCTTTTGGGGTATATGCATTTTCGAATTATTACCTGGCAACAGGAAATGCAGATGCGCTTGATCTGGCAATGGGACTCTTTAATCTTATTGAAGAAAAGTGGCGCGACGATAAGGGATATCTTGAGCAGCTGACCCGCAACTTCGGGCCGATGAGTAATGAAGAGCTTTCAGAGAACGGAGTTTTAGCTGAAAGAACCATGAACACGCTGCTTCATATTATGGAGGCATATACCGTTCTTTATGAGGCGACCCGGAATACTAAGGTGAGAACCGCGTTGATTTTTGCTGTCAGACAGCTTACAGGGGATATGTATAATGCCGATAAAGGACGTCTTGAGGTGTTTTTTGACAAGAATTTCAAATCACTTCTTGATCTGCACTCATACGGGCATGATATTGAAGCCTCTTGGCTAATTGACCGGGCTCTTGCTGTCCTTGGGGATGAATCGCTTACAGCCTTAGCCTCGCCTGTTTCCAAAGCTCTTTATGATCATGTGATTCGTGCGGCATATACTGCAAGAGGCGTCTATTATGAGTCTCATAACGACCGGGACAATACGCAGCGCGACTGGTGGGTTCAGGCCGAAGCTATTATTGGAGTTGCCAATGACTTTCAGAAGTTCGGCGGTGAAGCGGATCATCTGGAAAAGCTTTATGAATTATTGGATTATCTGAAAACAGAAGTCATTCTGCCATCCGGGGAATGGGCCTGGACTACGTTCGAAGACGGGTCGCATGATATAACCAGAGAGTTGGCAGGTCCATGGAAATGTCCCTATCATAACGGTCGTATGTGCATGGAAATTATGGCTCGGTTCGCCTGATTGACTTTATTACGGGGGCATCATGAATATAAAGGAAATGAATACCAGTCTACAATCAACTATTCCAACAAACATGCAGGACTTTGTTTTACGGTTTGCTGTGGTTGAAGATGTTGAGACTATTTTGTTTTTTATCAATGAACTTGCAAAGTATGAAAAGATGGAGAATGAAGTGGTCGCTACAAAAGAAAAACTGCGCGAATCCCTTTTTGAAAAAGGACATGCAGAAGTTGTCCTGGCGGAATATTTAGGGAAACCTGTAGGTTTTCTGTTGTTTTTTCACAATTATTCTACTTTTCTAGGCCAGCCGGGTATTTATCTTGAGGATCTGTATCTTATGCCTGAAGTGAGGAAAATGGGATTTGGCAGGAAGATTCTATCGTTTCTGGCCCGGCTTGCGATCGACCGCAACTGTGGGAGGGTAGAATGGTCCTGCCTTGACTGGAATATGGCGTCGAGGCATTTTTACGAAAGCCTTGGATCCGAGTCAAAGGATGAGTGGATCGGGTACCGGCTTACCGGACAGGCCATGCGGGATCTTGCAGCAAAGGTTTGATCTCCTCTATTGCTTTTTTGCAAAATAATCGGTTCTCATTGATTCGACTCTCTGAATT
>Ga0209429_10001270_pt1 | contig 15864 bp, 14 predicted proteins | sample BarGraNGADG00212_3_FD_184493 | JGI IMG/M metagenome (GOLD analysis project Ga0209429, IMG submission 184493) | Arctic peat soil microbial communities from Barrow, Alaska - Barrow Graham LP Ref core NGADG0004-212 (SPAdes) (version 2) | ecosystem: Environmental > Terrestrial > Soil > Wetlands >... | reverse complement strand
GGGTGGAAGCTCGCCGCCTCGAGGGCCGCGCCGACCACGTGTCCGGGTCGGGAGAGGTCGTGGTACCGACGGCCACCGATGGTCGCCGTCCCGGCCGTCGGGGTGACCAGGCCGAGCAGCATCCGCAAGGTCGTGGTCTTGCCGGCCCCGTTCGGTCCGAGGAAGCCGGTGACCTTGCCGGGCCCGACCTCGAACGAGAGGTCGTCGACCGCCAGGACCGGGCCGAACGACTTGGACAGGTGATTCACCACGACGACGCCGGGTCCGGCGGTCGGGCGTTCCAGAAGGGTCTGCTCGCTCACCCGCCCACCGTAGTGGGGCTCAGACGAGAGGTCCGCGGATTTCCGGCAGGGTGACCCGCATCGTGCAGCCCGATGGCGTGTCCGCGACCTGGACGGTTCCGCCGTGCAGCTCTGCGGCCCACCGCACGATGGACAGTCCGAGTCCCGTACCACCGGTGCTCTCGCGTCCGGTCTGGGCGGGTGCGTTGCCCCGGGTGAACCGCTGGAAGACCCGCTGACGGTCCGCAGGGGCGATGCCGGGGCCCTCGTCGGCAACGTCGATGACGACCCAGGGACCGCTGCGCCGTGCCTCCAGACGCACATCGGCCTCCGCCGGGGAGTGCCGGACCGCGTTGTGCAGCAGGTTCGCGACCACCTGGTGCAGCCGCTCGGCGTCCGCGGGGACGGTGAGATCCGGTGGGTCCACCGCCACGCGGATGGCCACGCCCTTCTGCGCGCCGATGGGCCGGGCCGCGACGGCTGCCTCCTCGAGGAACTCCGCGACCGGCACATCGGCGATGTCCAGCCCGACGGCGCCCGCCTGGATCCGGGAGAGGTCCAGCAGGTAGGTGACGAGCCGGCCGAGCCGCTCGGTCTGGTCGAGGGCGGCCTGCAGCGAGGCGAGGTCCGGGTCGACGACGCCGTCCACCATGTTCTCCAGCTGGGCGCGCAGGGCCGCGACCGGCGTGCGCAGCTCATGGGAGACGTTGGCCACCATCTCCCGCCGCAGGGTCTCGACCTGCTCCAGGTCCTCGGCCATCGTGTTGAACGCCTGTGCCAGCTGGCCCACCTCGTCGCGGCTGGTGGCCCGGACCCGCCGCGAGTAGTCGCCCGACGCCATCGCCCGGGCTGCCGCGCGCATCTCCCGCAGCGGCGCCGTCATGCCATGGGCGAGCACCTGCACCGCGATCACCGACACGACGATCGCCAGGGGAAGGGTCCGGGTGGGGCCCAGGTGGTTGTACAGACCGATCCACGTGAAGAACGCGGCAAGGGTGACCGTCGCGGTGACGAGGATCCCGAGCTTGATCTTGATCGAGGAGAACCGGTCGAGCGGGCGCATGTCGGGCAGCCGCCCGCGACCGGCGTGCCGTGGGGTGCTCACTCAGCTACCAGCGGGCTCGAACGCGTAACCCACACCGTGCACGGTCCGGATCAGATCCGGGCCGAGCTTGCGACGCAGGGCCTTGACGTGGGAGTCGACGGTGCGGGTGCCGCTCGCGTCCACCCAGTCCCACACCTCCGCCAGCAGGCGCTCGCGGGTCAGGACGGTGCGCGGGGTGGCCGCCAGCGTGACCAGGAGGTCGAACTCGGTCGGGGTGAGGTGGACGGGCACACCCTCCCGCGACACCCGGCGCTGCGCCCGGTCGATCACCACGTCCCCGGCGGTGATCGCCGGGCTCGACTGGTCGTTCAGCTGGGCGGCCCGCTCGACCCGCCGGAGCAGCGCCTTGGTCCTGGCCAACAGCTCGCGCATGGAGAAGGGCTTGGTCATGTAGTCGTCGGCGCCGACCCCCAGCCCGACCAGCACGTCCGTCTCGTCGTCGCGCGCGGTGAGCATCAGCACGGGTACCGGCCGCTCCGCCTGGATGCGGCGACAGACCTCGAGGCCGTCCATCCCGGGCAGCATCACGTCCAGGATCACGACGTCCGGGTCCAGCTCGGCGGCCGCGCGCACGCCGCTCGGTCCGTCGCCCGCGATGTCGACCCGCCAACCCTCGGCGGCCATCCGGTGTGCGATGGCCGTGGCGATCGCGGGCTCGTCCTCGACCACCAGCACGCGCACCGCGTTCGCGTCCGCACCTCCCGAACCGTTGGGGCGGCCTGCGCCGCCGGAAGGGGTCTGCCTCATCGCCATGACCCCAAGCGTTGCACAGCCCTGGGCTATGCTCGCCGCATCATGGCCAGCTCAAGTCCGTGCCGGTGCCGGCCATCCGGCACCGGCGCGCTCCGGGTCCTGACGTCACAGCGATGGCGCGACGTCGTGCGACCTCGATCTCCGCGACCTGACCCCCCGCCATGCTGACCGAGTGGCTGCTGGTGGGCCTCGGCGTGCTGCTGACTGCGGGCACCGCCGTCTTCGTCGCTGCGGAGTTCGCCCTGGTCACGCTCGACCCCGGGCTCGTCGACCGTGACCTGGCGGGCCAGCAGGACATCCGCACACGCTCGGTGCGCAAGGCGCTGCGTCAGCTCTCGACGCAGCTGTCCGGCGCCCAGGTGGGGATCACCGTCACGACCATCCTCCTGGGCTACACCGCCCAGCCGGCCCTGGCCACCCTGCTGACCGGCCCGCTGGAGTTGACCCCGCTGGCCCGCGGAGCCGCCACCGGGCTCGCCGCGGTGCTCTCCCTGATCGTCGTCAACGCGTTCTCGATGATCTTCGGCGAGCTGGTTCCCAAGAACGCGGCGCTGAGCAGCCCGCTGGCCACCGCTCGCGCTGTCGCGCCGTTGCAGAGAGGGTTCACTGCGGCGCTGCGCCCGCTGATCCTGCTGCTGAACAACAGTGCCAACGCGCTGCTGCGCCGGATCGGCGTCGAGCCGCGGGAGGAGCTCTCCGGGGGGCGTTCGGCACAAGAGCTGGTCGCCCTGGTGCGGCGCTCGGCGGCGGCCGGCACCCTGGACGAGGGCACCGCGATCCTGTTGACGAACTCGATCGAGCTCGACACGCTCACCGCCGTCGACGTCATGACGGACCGGACCCGGATGGCCGTGGTGCGCCGTGAGGACAGCGCGGCGGACGTGGTGGCCCTGGCAAGGGAGACCGGGCACTCCCGGTTCCCCGTGATCGGGGACGGCCACGACGACGTGCTCGGCCTGGTGCACCTGCGCCGCGCCATCTCGGTGCCGTACGAACGTCGCGCCGAGGTGCCGGCTCCGGCGCTGATGGACCCGGCGCCCCGCGTGCCCGAGACCGTCACGCTGGGCCCGCTGCTGGTCGAGCTGCGCGAGCACGGGCTGCAGATGGCCGTCGTGGTGGACGAGTACGGCGGCACATCTGGGGTGGTCACCCTCGAGGACGTGGTAGAGGAGCTGGTCGGGGACGTCGCGGACGAGCACGACCCGCGGCGGGCCGGCGTGCACCCGGTGGGCGACCGTGTCTGGAGCGTGCCGGGTCTGCTCCGCCCCGACGAGCTGACCGAGCAGACCGGCCTCGTGGTGCCGGAGGAGGGCGCCTACGAGACCCTTGGCGGCCTGGTGATGGCCCTCCTCGGTCGTGTGCCGGTCGTCGGCGACGTCGTGCAGGTTACCGGCGTCGTGCTCCGGGTCGAGGCGATGGACGGTCGTCGCGTGAGCCGCGTGCTGATCAGCGAGGTGACCGCGTGAGCGCCGGGGCGGCAGCACTTCTCGGCCTGGCGCTGCTGGCCGCGAACGCGTTCTTCGTCTGTGCGGAGTTCGCCGTCGTCTCCGCCCGTCGCAGCGCCATCGAACCGCTGGCGGCCGCGGGGTCGGCACGGGCGCGCACGGTGTTGTGGGCGATGGAGCACGTCTCGCTGATGCTGGCCTGCGCGCAGCTCGGGATCACCGTGGCATCCGTCTCGCTCGGCGTGGTCGCCGAACCCGCGGTCGCGCAGGTGATCGAGGGTCCTCTGGCGACGCTCGGCCTCCCGGGGTCGGTGGTCCACCCGATCGCGGTGGTGATCGCCCTGGCCGTCGTCGTCTACCTGCACGTGGTGCTGGGCGAGATGGTGCCCAAGAACCTCGCCGTCGCCGGGCCCGACCGGGCGGCGTTGTGGTTCGCGCCGCCGCTGGTGTGGGTCGCCCGGACGGTCAGCCCCGTGATCACGGCGCTGAACTGGCTGGCCAACCACGCGGTGCGGCTGCTCGGCCTCGAGCCGAAGAACGAGGTGGCTTCGGCGTTCACCGTCGAGGAGGTGCGGTCGATCGTCGAGCGCTCGCAGGCGGAGGGGTTGCTGCACGACACGCAGGGCCTGCTGGCGGGTGCCATCCAGTTCTCCGACCGCACGGCGGGCGACGTGATGGTGCCGGTGGCGGACCTGGTGTCGCTCGCGCGCGGCTGCACGGTCGAGGATGTCGAGCGGAGCGTCGCACGAACGGGCTTCTCCCGCTTCCCCGTTGTGGATGACGACGGGACACCCGTCGGATACCTGCACCTGAAGGATGTGCTGTACGCAGGACCGGACGAGCGGGCTCGTGCGGTCCCGGCCTGGCGGGTTCGGGCGTTGGCGGAGGTGCGACCGGACGACGAGGTCGAGGAGGCCCTTGCGGCGATGCAGCGCACCGGCACGCACCTGGCGCGGGTGGTGGTGCCCCGAGCGGCAGGCACCGAGGTCGGCGACGGCGCGGGGGAGCCGGCCGCCGAGACCCCGACGGAAGCCCGGGCGGCGCATCCGGCAGGCCAGGTGATCGGAGTCGTGTTCCTCGAGGACATCCTGGAGGAGCTGGTCGGCGAGGTCCGCGACGCCATGCAGCGTCGGTCGCCCGGCGCCTCCTGAACGACCGGCCACGAGCGGTTGAACGCTCTCGATGTGACAATGCTCTCGGAACCAATGTGGTCGTGCAGTTGGTACGTGGCGATCTGACCCGTTACTGTTCCGTTACCACCTCCGCTCGCCGCCCCTGCGGACCGCCGTGTCCTGGGCGTTTGGCGTTCGTGGGTGAGCCCCCAGCGGGGGCGGTAGGTCCGGATCGCAGGCACGGAGGTCTTGTGGAGTCTGGCCGTTCGCGGACGACTGTGTCCTCGGCGACCTCTCGCCGCGACGTGCACAGCCCCGGCCGGGAGCGCCGACGTCGTTCGTCTGCCCCCATCTGGGCACCCCGAGCCGCAGTGCTGGTGGCCCTCGGCGTCGCCACCATCGGCGTTCCGTTGGTCGAAGCCGCATCCCCCTCGGTGGCCGCAGCCGACGTCGCCGCGAGCCTGACGGCCGGCTATCCCACCGCCTACGACGTCCTGTCCGGCCCGCTCGACCAGCAGGGGACCCCGACGTCACTGCTGGCGGCGCTCCCGGGTGCGGAGCGGGTCTCCGACGAGGTGAGCCGCTCGCTCGACCGCGACCCGCTGCCCGGGTGTGACGGGCAGCCACGCTACGGCGCGAGCAACGGTGCGGTCCCAGCGACCGACCTGTGCCCGCTGTGGGACGGCGTCCAGATGCTCCGCGGTGACGCGGCCGTCACCCTCGCGGAGCTCGACCTCAACTTCCGGGCGGCATTCGGCCGGGACCTGTGCATCACGGACTCCTACCGGACGTTGGCGGAGCAGCGGCACCTGGCCTACACCAAGGGCGGCCTGGCGGCGACACCGGGCACGTCGAACCACGGGTGGGGCCTGGCCATCGACCTCTGCACCGCCGAGACGCGCAACTCCGACGTCTTCACATGGCTCACCGAGAACGGCCCGATCTTCGGCTGGGCCAACCCGGGCTGGGCGCTCCCCGGCGGCGCCGGCCCGCACGAGGCCTGGCACTGGGAGTACCTGCCCGGGACGACCGAGCTCGGCACCGACTACTCCCACTGAGCCGCCCGCTCACAGCAGGGTGGCTCCCCAGGTGACTTCGTGGCCGGCGCCGGGCGCCAGGTGCACCAGCCGGTCGCCCGTGCGGAAGGCGTCCGCGATGCAGCTCATCGGCTCGGCCGCGAGGCCGGTGCGCTGGTGCGCGGGGCTGATGTGGTCGCCGGTGCAGACCTGCCAGGTGTCCATCGACGCATCCATCCACACCGCAGCGGTCCGGCCGTCCGGACCGCCCAGCATCGCCCAGGACAGGCCGTCGTCGTCGCGCAGCACGTCCAGGTAGGCGTCGTCCAGGTCGAGGCCCCTTGCGGAACGGGGGGCCCGGAGGTCGTACTGGCCGGCGGCGGGTTCGATACCCACCGGGAGCAACCGTTCATCGGTCACCACCCAGGTCGCCGCGTCCAGCCGCACGGTGCAGTCGTCGAGCGAGGCGTCACCGGGGGAGAGCCACGGGTGGAAGCCGATGCCGTACGGAGCCGCCTGCGAGCCGAGGTTCGTCGCCCTGGCCGTCACCGTCAGACCGTCGGCGCCGAGCCGGTAGGTCACCACCAGGTGCAGGTCGAACGGGTAGCCGCGGCTCGGCGCGAGACGCAGCTCGAGCGTCACCGCCGCGCCCTCGGCGTGGGCAGCGTCGTCGACGGCCACCACCTGCCAGCGCTGCCACATCACCAGGCCGTGCAGAGCGGTGCTGGTGGGTGGCTCGCTGATGTCGAGCTGGTACTCCGTGCCCGCGTAGGTGTAGCGCCCGTCCCGTAGCCGGTTGGGCCATGGGGCCAGCACTGCGCCATGGCCCGCCGGCGCCACCTCGTCGGCGCCGAACGGGGTGAACACGTTCCGGCCGCCGACGGCGTAGCTGCGCACCTTGGCACCGACATCGGTGATCGTGGCCTCGTGCTCACCGGAGTGGATCCGGAACTGGAACCCGGAGAGCTGGGCTGGGGTGTCGGCCGAGGGCTGGGTGGTCACTCCGGCAGGCTAGTGCCCTGCCTGTTCACGCGTCGCCGATCTGGGTGGCGAGGCGGTCGATCTGCTCGCCGAGCGAGTCCAGCGCCCGACGCACGGCCCCTTCCGTCGTGGCTGCGGCGTCCGACACCTTCGCACGGGCCTCTGCGAGACCGGCCCGTGCCTCGGCGACCGCCTGGTCCGCGGCGGGTCCGGCGGCGTCGGCCTCGTCCTCGATCGCGGTACGGGCCCGCCCGATGGCGTCCGTCGCGCTACCCACCGCGCCCTCGACGGCGGCCCGGGTGTCCTCGTCGAGACCAGCGCCCTCGATCTCCTGCTGCACGTCCTCGGCCGACGCGCGGGCGTCGTCGACGCCCTGGACCATCTGCTCCCGCAGGTGGTCCAGCTCGGGGCTGCCGCCCGTGTCACAGGCGGTCAGGCCGATCAGCAGGCCGGCGGCCGCGAGGGCCGCAACCGGTGCCTGGTGGGCACGGAGGCGACGCCGCCCGGGGGGAACGGTACGCATGGGTCCTGCTGGGAGTCGGGGGCTCCGGTCGCGCCCCGCGGACCCGATCATGCACCGGTTCACCCGTCGAGGCACTCCGCGATCCGGCGGGCTGCCTCGACCACCATCGGGCGGGGCATCGCCAGGTTCAGCCGCACGAAGCCCCGCCCGGCCTCGCCGCACCACGCGCCATCGGTCACGGCGACGCCGGTCCGTCGCCGGATCCAGCGCTCCAGGTCCCCCGGGTCCGCCTGGGCCCATTCGGGGGCGTCGTCGTCGGCCTGTGACGTGCCCGGCCTCGCGTCCAGAGCCGCCCGCAGGTCCAGCCAGGCGAGGTAGGTGCCCTCGGGCGCTCGGTAGCCGACCAGGGGAGCGAGCTCGTCCAGCGCCTGACGTAGGGAGTGACGGTTGCCGTCCAGGTAGCCCAGCGCCTCAGCGAGCCAGGGGCCCCCCTCGGTGTAGGCGGCGCTGTTCGCCACGGCCCCGATCGTCGACGCCCCCTCCGTGAGCAGGGTGTCCGCGCGCGCCCAGGCCGCGGCGTCCGCGGCGTTGCTCAGCACCACCTGGGCGCACTTCAGACCGGGGATGTTCCACGCCTTCGACGCCGACGTCGCGGTGACGGTGTGCGCCGCCGTCACGCCCGACAGCGAGGCGTACGGGATGTGGTGCGCGCCGGGGTACACCAGCGGGGCATGGATCTCGTCGGAGAACACCCGGCCCCCGTTTCGCTCGACGACGTCGGCCACTGCCAGCAGCTCGTCGCGCTCGAGCACCCGCCCGGTCGGGTTGTGCGGGTTCACCAGGACCAGCAGGTGGCCGCCGGCGCGGAACGCGCGGTCGATCCCGTCGAGGTCGAGGGCGGCGCGCCCACCGGCGGCCGACCCGGTGAGCATCGGTACCTGGATCACCTCGCGGCCCCAGACCCCGGGTGCGGTGACGAAGGGCATGTACGCCGGCGTCGGCAGGATCACCGGGGAGCCGGGCCGGGAGAACTGGTCGATCGTGATCCGCAGCGCCTCCCGCACGTCCGCCACCGGGTGGACCCGGGCGGGGTCCGCCTGCCACCCGTAGTGGTCCAGCTGCCAGCGGGCGCATGCCTCGCCGAGCTGTCGCCGGACCGCGGGAGGCAGGTACCCGAGCAGCCCTGCGCCGACGGCGTCGCACACCGCTGCGGTGATGGCCGGTGCGACGCCGAGGTCGGACTCCGCGACCCAGGCCGCGATGTCGGCGTCGGGCATCGCCGTCCACTTCAGGCTGCCTCGACGGCGCAGCTCGGCAGTGTCGGGCAGGTCACGAGGGTCGGCCGTCATGGGGGGCACGGTAGTCGGCGGGCACGGTGGTCGGCGTCTCGCGGGCGCGACAGCGGGCGTCCCGGATGGGGATGTACCCGAACGGGTTGCGCACCTTGTGCCGAACGGGTGATTTTCGCGGTCAAGATGGCGATTTGTTCGCCGGATGTCCGGATTTGTGTCAGCCTGTCTATGTCAGCGAGAAGGGCAAACCCTCCGCGAGGTGGGGACGCAAAGCCGACGGGACCCTAGAGGTCGGCCGGGCAGACCGAACGACAAGGAGCGCAGATGTCACCTCAGACGCCAGCAAGGGCGAACCGTACCGATACACCCGGAGCACTGCTCACACCCTCTGAGGTGGCCAGCATGTTCCGCGTGGACCCCAAGACCGTGACCAGGTGGGCGAAGGCCGGCAAGCTGTCGGCGATCCGCACGCTCGGCGGGCACCGGCGCTACAGCGAGGCCGAGGTCCGGAGCCTGCTCACCGGTATCCCGGCGCCGCGGGACTACGACCAGTAACCGCACCGGACGAGGGCCCCACCGGAGCGTTCCGGTGGGGCTTTTGCCTGTCAAGGGCTCTTCGCCGGTCAGGGGAGCTCGTCCGTCCGGGGACTCTGGGGACGCGGTGCAGAACCGGTCCGGATGAGGGCTCTCACTGTCGACAAGCCGGTGGGAGCTCGGCGGTTCGGGTGCCCGCGACAGGAATCGAACCTGCGGCCTTCTGCTCCGGAGGCAGACGCTCTATCCCCTGAGCTACGCGGGCGAGGGACGGTGCAGAACACTACCAGCCGTTCAACCGAGGGGATCGTCCCCGATGAACTCCGAGAGGTAGTCGTCGATCTCCGCCATCGCGGCAACGGTGTCTCCGGCCGCGATGGCCTCGACCAGGAGGCTGTGTGCGTCGTCGTCGCCCACCAGGTGCTCGAAGTTGAACCGGATGTTCGCGGTGATCGCGTCCTGGAGGTTCTCGTAGAGGGCGAGCAGCACGGGGTTCTTGGCGGCCACCGCGATGGTGCGGTGGAGCACGAGGTCGGCCGCAACCATCACGTCAAGGTCGCCGCTCGCGCGCGCCGCAGCGCGGCGGTCCCGCAGGTCGCGCAGCTCGGCGACCTGCTCGGGGGTGCGCCGCTGCGCAGCGAGCCGCGCGCACTCCACCTCCAGGCTGCGCCGGACCTCCAGCACATCCCGTTGGTGTGCCCCGTCGATCTGGCGGCCCATCGCGGTGCTCAGCTCGGAGTCGGAGATCACGTAGGTGCCGGATCCTTGCCGACGCTCCAGCATCCCTGCGTGAACAAGGGACTGCACGGCCTCGCGCACCGTGTTCCGGCCGACGCCGATCAGCTCGGTCAGCTCGGGCTCCGGGGGGATGCGGGCACCGACCGGCCATCCGCCGGAGATGATCTGCTGGCGCAGCCGTGCCACGGCTTGGTCGATGAGGTTGGTTCGCCGAGTCATCCCACCTCCTGGGTTGGCTGAGAGGCAGTCAACACCTCGGCAGGGTCTTCGCGCATCTCTCGGCTGCTCGAGTGGCCGGATCCGCGGCCTCGACGGGTCATTCCGGCCCGGGAAAAGTGGCCCGGGAAAAGTGGGCCGGAGTGACCCGTCGTGCTCGGTAGGCTTTGCCGGTGACCCCCGCCGAGCTCTCCCAGGCACTGCACGCCGTGCTGACAGCCGCCGTCGCAGACGGCGCGCTCTCGTTGGCTGCCGCAGACGTCCCGGCGCACGTCACGGTGGAACGGCCGCGTTCGCGGGACCACGGCGACTGGGCGACCAACGTTGCCCTGCAACTCGCGAAGAGGGTCGGCATGCCGCCGCGGGACGTCGCACGGGTGCTTGCCGACCGGCTGGCCGGGGTGCCCGGCGTCGCGGCCGTCGACATCGCCGGGCCGGGCTTCCTGAACATCACCCTCGACACTGCCGCTGCCGGTGGGCTTGCGCGAGTCGTCGTCGAGGCGGGGAGCGCGTACGGCACCAACCATGCGCTGGCGGGCCAGCGGATCAACCTTGAGTTCGTCTCGGCCAACCCGACCGGCCCGCTGCACATCGGCTCGGTCCGGTGGGCGGCCGTCGGCGACTCGCTCGCCCGGATGCTGCAGGCCTGCGGTGCCGACGTGGCCCGCGAGTACTACTTCAACGATGCCGGGGCGCAGATCGAGCGGTTCGCCCGCTCGCTGCTCGCGCGGGCCAGGAACGAGGAGGCTCCCAAGGACGGCTACGGCGGTCAGTACATCGCCGACATCGCCGACCAGGTGGTGGCCGACGCCGTCGGGGCAGGCGAGCCGGACCCGACCGCTCTGCCCGACGCCGAGGCGCAGGAGGCGTTCCGCGTCCGCGGCGTCGATCTGATGTTCGCCGAGATCAAGGCGAAGCTGCACGAGTTCGGGGTCGACTTCGACGTGTACTTCCACGAGGCCGCGCTGCACGACTCCGGGGCCGTGGAGCACGCCGTTGCGCGGCTGCGCGAGCTCGGTCACGTCTTCGAGGCCGACGGCGCGACCTGGCTGCGGACCACCGACTTCGGCGACGACAAGGACCGGGTGATCATCAAGTCCGACGGCGGCCCGGCCTACATCGCCGGCGACCTCGCCTACTACCTGGACAAGCGCGAGCGCGGCTTCGACCGGGTGATCATCATGCTGGGCGCGGACCACCACGGGTACATCGGCCGGATGATGGCGATGTGCGCCGCCTTCGGCGACACGCCGTGGGTGAATCTCGAGATCCTGATCGGTCAGATGGTCAACCTGCTCAAGGAGGGCCAGCCGGTGCGGATGTCCAAGCGCGCGGGGACCGTCGTCACGATCGACGACCTGGTGGACGCGGTAGGCGTCGACGCGGCCCGCTACTCGCTCGCCCGCTCGTCGGTCGACTCGATGATCGACCTGGATCTCGACCTGCTCGCTACCGCCACCAACGAGAACCCGGTCTTCTACGTGCAGTACGCCCATGCGCGGACGTCGAACGTCGCCCGCAACGCGGCACAGCTCGGGGTGCGGCGAGCGGACGGCTTCGACCCGTCCCTGCTCGACCACATCTCGGAGTCGACCCTCCTGGCCAAGCTCGGGGACTTCGGCCGCGTGGTGACCCAGGCCGCAGAGCTGCGTGAGCCGCACCGGGTGGCGCGGTACCTGGAGGAGCTGGCCGGCGCGTACCACAAGTGGTACGACCAGCGCCGGGTGATCCCGCTCGGCGACGAGCCGGTCAACGACACCCACCGGACCCGGCTGTGGCTCAACGACGCCACCCGCACGGTCCTCGCGAACGGGCTCGGCCTGCTCGGCGTGAGTGCACCGGAGCGGATGTGAACCTGCCGGCGCACGTGTGGCCGGCCGGCGCCTCCCGGGGCGCCGACGGTGCCGTGCGGGTGGCCGGCGTCGACCTGCGCGCGCTCGCCGCAGAGCTGGGCACGCCCGCGTACGTGCTGGACGAGGCGGACTTCCGGTCCCGCGCCCGCAGCTTCCGCGAGGGTTTCGAGCGTGCGTTCGCCACCATCGGGACGCACGTCGACGTCTACTACGCCGGCAAGGCGTTCCTGTGCACGGCCGTCGCGCGGTGGGCGCACGAGGAGGGTCTGCGGATCGACACCTCCACGGGTGGTGAGCTGGCCGTCGCGCTGCGCGCCGGTATTCCCGGCGCAGACATCGGCCTGCACGGCAACAACAAGTCCGACGCGGAGATCGCCCGGGCGCTGGAGGCCGGCGTCGGGCGGATCGTGATCGACTCCCTCGGTGAGGTCGACCGGGTGGCCGACGCCGTCCGGTCCCGCGGCGATGGCCGACGGGCCCCGGTCATGGTGCGCGTCGCCACGGGCGTGCACGCCGGGGGCCACGAGTACGTCTCCACCGCGCACGAGGACCAGAAGTTCGGGCTCTCGATCAGCGGCGGCCGCGCCATCGAGGCGCTCGGGGCCGTGCTGGCACGGCCCGAGCTGGACCTGATCGGGGTGCACTCGCACATCGGCTCCCAGATCCTCGACCCGTCGAGCTTCGAGGTCGCGGCTCGTCGGGTGCTCGAGCTGCGTGCCGAGCTGGCCACGCTCACCGGCCACCTGATGCCGGAGGTCGACCTCGGCGGGGGCTTCGGGATCGCGTACACCCCCGGCGAGGTCCCGCTTGACCCGGTGCGGGTCGCCAAGGACGTGGCCGGCGTCGTGGACGCCACCTGTGCCGAGCTGGGCACGCCGGTGCCGCGGATCTCTTTCGAACCGGGACGGGCGATCGTCGGGCCGACCACGCTGACCCTGTACACGGTGGGCACCGTGAAGCCGGTCACCGTCGACGAGCGGCTCACCCGGCTGTACGTGTCGGTGGACGGGGGAATGAGCGACAACCTGCGACCGGCGCTGTACGGCGCGCGGTACACCGCTGCCCTGGTGTCGCGCGCTGCCGGGGCGGACCTGGTCCCGGCCAGGGTCGTCGGCAAGCACTGCGAGAGCGGGGACATCCTCGTGCACGACGTCCAGCTGCCCGCCGACATCGCGCCGGGCGACCTGCTCGCTGTTCCGGCGACGGGTGCCTACGGACGCTCGATGGCGTCGAACTACAACCACGTCCCCCGGCCGCCGGTGGTCGCGGTGCGCGACGGCGTCGCCCGGGTCATCGTCCGCCGCGAGACCGAGCAGGACCTGCTGGCGCTCGACGTCGGCTGAGCGGTGTCCGCTGCACGTCTCGCTCGGATCTGCGCGTCCGAGACCCCGATCCGAGCGAGACGTGCTGGCGGGCGGCGGCGGACAGTGCCCCGGCGAGCACCCCTTCACCCGTATCCTTGGCACGCCCTCGGCCCCGCCGCGGGGTGCACGGATCGTTCGGACGGCCCTTGGCTCGGCTGACGCAGACGAAGAGGTGACACGTGGCATCCCACGACGGCCCGGTACGGGTGGCCCTGCTCGGCTGCGGAACCGTCGGTACCGAGGTGGCCCGTTTGCTGATCACCCACGCCGACGACCTCGCGGCACGCGTCGGTGCGCCGCTGGAGCTGGTCGGGATCGCCGAGCGCAGCCTTGACGCCCCCCGCGACCCGGCCATCGACCGTGGGCTGCTGACCACCGACTGGGCCGGACTGGTGGCTCGGGCCGACATCGTGATCGAGCTGATCGGCGGCCTGGAGCCGGCCCGGACCATGCAGCTGCAGGCCATCGCCGGGGGTGCATCGGTCGTCACCGCGAACAAGGAGCTGTTGGGCAAGGACGGGCCAACCCTGTACGCGGCCGCCGAAGCAGCCGGGGTCGACCTGTACTTCGAGGCCGCGGTCGGCGGCGCCATCCCGTTGATCCGCCCGGTCCGCGAGTCTCTCGCCGGGGACCGGATCACCCGGGTGCTCGGGATCGTCAACGGCACCACCAACTACGTGCTGGACCAGATGGCCACGACCGGTGAGGAGCTCGGCCAGGCCGTCAAGCAGGCGCAGGAGCACGGCTACGCCGAGGCCGACCCAACGGCGGACGTCGAGGCCTACGACGCCGCCGCGAAGGTGGCGATCCTGGCTTCCCTCGCCTTCCACACCCGGGTGAGCACGGCAGATGTGTACCGAGAGGGCATCACCGCGATCACCCCTGAGGACGTGGCATGGGCGGCCGAGACCGGCCATGTGATCAAGCTGCTCGCGGTGGCCGAGCGCACTCCCGCGGACGGCGGGGGCAGCTCGGGGATCGTCGTCCGGGTGCACCCGGCGCTGGTGCCGAACGAGCACCCGCTCGCCGGCGTGCGGGGTGCTTTCAACGCCGTGTTCGTCGAGGCCGAGGCTGCCGGTCCGCTGATGTTCTACGGCAAGGGAGCCGGCGGCGTGCCGACGGCCAGTGCGGTCCTCGGCGACGTTGTCACCATCGCGCGGCACCTGGTGCATGGCGGGCGCGGACCGATCGAGTCCCGTTACGCCGACCTCCCCGTGCTGAGCATGGCGGACGCGGTCACCCGCTACCAGGTGCGGCTGCGGGTCGCGGACCGGCCCGGTGTGCTGGCCAAGGTCGCCCAGGCGTTCGCCGCCAACGGGGTGTCGATCGAGGCCGTTCGGCAGTCCGGCAGCCGGGGCGACCACGCCGACCTGCTGGTGGTGACGCACGCCGCGCGGGAGGCGGCGCTGTCCGCCACTGTCGCGATGCTGGATGGTCTTGACGTGGTGAGCGCGGTCCTGTCCGTGCTCAGGGTCGAAGGAGCCTAGGTGGCACAGCTTTGGCGTGGGGTGATCGCCGAGTACGGCGACCACCTCCCCGCGCACGTCAAGGAACGCGTCGTGACCCTGGGGGAGGGCGGCACGCCGCTGGTCCCTGCGCCGCTGCTGTCCGAGCTGACCGGCGCGGACGTGTACCTGAAGGTCGAGGGGATGAACCCGACCGGTTCGTTCAAGGACCGCGGGATGACCACCGCGATCTCCTCGGCGGCCGCCCGCGGGATCCGCACCGTGATCTGTGCATCGACCGGGAACACCTCGGCGTCGGCCGCCGCCTACGCGACCGCCGCCGGGATGGTCTGCGCGGTCCTGGTGCCGGACGGCAAGATCGCGATGGGCAAGCTGAGCCAGGCCGTCGCGCACGGCGCCCGGCTGCTGCAGGTGGACGGCAACTTCGACGACTGCCTGGTCGCCGCCCGCAAGCTTGCCGAGAGCTACCCGGTCGAGCTGGTGAACTCGGTCAACCCCGACCGGATCCAGGGACAGAAGACCGCGGCCTTCGAGATCGTCGACGTCCTCGGTGACGCGCCCGACGTGCACGTCCTGCCGGTCGGCAACGCCGGGAACATCACCGCGTACTGGATGGGTTTCACCGAGTACGCCACTGACGGGTTGGCGACGCACGCGCCGATGATGTGGGGCTTCCAGGCCGCGGGCGCGGCCCCGATCGTGCTCGGCCACCCGGTCGACGAGCCGGAGACCATCGCCACCGCGATCCGGATCGGCAACCCGGCCTCCTGGCAGCAGGCGGTCGCGGCGCGCGAGGAGTCCGGTGGGCTGATCGAGGCGGTCACGGACACCCAGATCCTCGCGGCTCACCGGCTGCTGTCCGCACGGGTCGGCGTCTTCGTCGAGCCGGCGTCCGCGGCCGGGGTGGCCGGCCTGCTGATGCTCGCCGAGGCCGGCCGGGTGCCTGCGGGGGCCAGGATCACCGTGACCGTCACCGGCCACGGCCTCAAGGACCCGCAGTGGGCCTTGCGCGGTGCGGACGGCTCGCCTGTCGAGCTGGTGCGTGTCACACCCGACGTCGTGTCGATCGCCGACGCGCTCGGGCTCGGCTGAGAGGAGACGTCCCGATGCGGCTGGGCAGCGACCACGTGCGAGTGCGGGTGCCCGCGACGAGCGCCAACCTCGGTCCGGGTTTCGACTCGATGGGCCTCGCCCTCGCTCACTACGACACGATCGAGATCCGGGCGCTGGGCAGCCCTGAGGTCA
>Ga0209429_10001268_pt1 | contig 15887 bp, 11 predicted proteins | sample BarGraNGADG00212_3_FD_184493 | JGI IMG/M metagenome (GOLD analysis project Ga0209429, IMG submission 184493) | Arctic peat soil microbial communities from Barrow, Alaska - Barrow Graham LP Ref core NGADG0004-212 (SPAdes) (version 2) | ecosystem: Environmental > Terrestrial > Soil > Wetlands >... | reverse complement strand
GCGCGAGCCAGGACAGCCGCTCCAGCAGGAGCCGGAAGGTGTAGAGGTACGCCTGGTCGTCGTTGAGTCGCCTGGCTTCCGCGAGGGCGTCCTTGCAGACGATCACGGAGATGACCCTGAACATGTCCGCTTCGCCGAGCGACTTGCAGGCGTGGAGGCGCTGAGCGTGGCTCTTTAGGTTCTGGAAGTGAAGGGTGTCTCCGGGCCGTCGGTCGAGGTCGGCACGGAGAGCCGCGAGCCAGTCTGCGGCGGCACCGAGGTCGTCATCCTCCATCACGGCGGCGCTGAGCACGAAGGTCTTGCTGGCCTTCGGGGAGTGGCCCCTTTGGCCAGCCTCATCGATGAAGGCGTGAAGCCGCCTTCTTGGGGCGGCGCTCACGACGGGGGCGGGTTCCGAGTGCATGCGTGGAGTGTGGCAGGACCTCTCGACACCGCTGAGCACCCGAGGGCTCCGCCGTGGTCTCGCGCTGCCAGCGAATCAGGTTCGTGGTCGCGTCAATCGCTGTGCCCGTTGGGCGTAGTCAGGCGGGTTCCCGCAGGTGATCGACCAGACGACACCGTCAGGCTTCCTCCGTGACCGCCCCCCTTGTAGTTGGAGGGGTTCTACCCCTGAAGACTGACCAGTTCAGGCCCGGGAGCCCCGACTCGCAGGACCCGCATGGCGACCACGGGGCGCCCGCTCGACGGCCGCCAAGCAACGCGGCCGCTGACCGGGAGGACTGCCCTCGCAAGCCCCCTACGAGCGCCTGAGACCTATACAGGAACCTTTCGCATGTCCGAGGACCCTGTGACCGCTACGGTTCGGGTGACAGACCTCCACCCCGGGAGCGCAACACATGGCCTCGCAGAACCCCTTCTACGCGCGCCCCACCGAAGCCGAGTGGAAGGCCAACCGGCTCAAGGGCACCGCAGGCGCGATGGCACTGACCGTCGTGGTGTCCCTGGCCCTCCACTGGGTCGCCCGGGCAGTCATCGGGTTCATAGCCGAAGCGACCGAACACGGCAACCCGCTGCAGACGTGGTCTCCCGAGAGACTCGCAGCCCTGAACCAGATGGTCCCGTGGCTGTCCCTCGGGCTGCCCGTCGTTATCGCACTCATCGTCTCCACGTTCACCGCGGCGCGGGCATGGAGCAGTCTCACACCCGCCACCTCGTACGCACCTGGGATCCGGTGGGGGGATGCCGTCGGCAAGCCCGTGGTCATTGGCACGTTTCTCTACCTCGGGCTGTTTGCCACCTTCGGGGGCCAGTACCTCACCTGGGTGTAAGCGGGAGGTGGCGGACTACCCCAGAACCTCTCGTAGCATCACTTCGAGCATGCTTTCTCGCATCGCTTGAGGTATAGTCTCCAGCATCATCTGTTCAAGGAGGAGACATGTCCGACAAGGTCCGCGAAAACCGCGCTCGACGCGCCGCCGCTCGGCAGGGGCTCGCCCTGCAGAAGTCCCGCCGTCGCGACCCCCGCGCTCTCGGGTACGACAGTTACCGCTTCGTCGACATCGCAACCAACTCGGTCGGGTACGGCGGCGGCGGCGGCGACGGCGCGGCGGGCTACAGCCTCGATCTCGATGACGTCGAGAAGTACCTGGACATCACCGAAGGATCCACGGGAGCCGCTAGGTGACTGGCCTACCGGTCGCCGGTGCCCTTCCGCAGTCTCGATGCGCCCGGGTTCTGGTTCTGCCGCCCGTCGGTTCGCGGTCTACGGCGCCTCCTAGTCGAGCACTCGGCCGAGAAACGGCTCAGTAGTACTCACGGATGTAGCCGAGGGCTTTCTCGAAGACCTCGCTGTCGCGGATCTTGAACTTGACGTAGAGGGTCTTGCGGAGCGCCTGCTGCACCAGGCGGTCGCCCTCGTGGGTGCTCTGCCAGCCCTCGAAGCGGACCGAGCGGACCACTTCGTCGACATCGTTGACGACCCGCTCGACGATGATCGGCGTCTGGTTGTCCTTCAGCGACTCGAAGAGTTCGGTCAGCGCCGCCTTGCCGCGCTCCTCGCGCGGGACCTCGGCGACCTCCTTCTCCGCCGCGACGGTGTCGCGGGCCAGGGCGAACAGTTCCTTGAGGAAGTCGAGGCTGGCCTGCTGGCCGTGGGCGTACTTCTCGCGCAACTGGTTCAGGCGCTTGCCGAGTTCGACGAATGCCGGGTTGTTCAGGTGCTTGGCGATCCTCGCGGTGATGAGCCGCTCGATCTCCTCCATGGTCGCGCCCTGGGACTGGCCGCTCATCAGGTCTTCGATGACCTGCGCGTCCAAGACGATGGTTTCCAGGTCCGTGCGCGGCACCTCGACGTGGACATGCTCATTGATGAGTTCGATCGTCTTGGCGCCGAGGGCGTGCCACACCAGGCGACCCGCGACATCAGCGGGCCGGACCGACTCGTAGACGTCCGTGAGCCAGCGGTAGTCCGCCTCGTGCGGGGTCAGGATCGGGTCGGGGCTCAGCGTCTCCCACAACTGGCCGACGACGCTGTAGGCCAGGCCGAACGCATCCTTGCGGGCGTCGTCGGCGATGGCGGCCTGGGCCTGGATGAGGCCCTCGTAGCCGCCCACGCTGCGGTCGACGCCCGGGAAGAACGACAGCGCGGCCATGATGGCGGGAGCCAACTGGCCGCGCAGTTCGGCGATGTTGCTGATGGCCTGCTGGACGCTCGTGTCGTCGAACTCGAACGCCTTGGCCACGTCGTCGAAAACACCGAGGTAGTCGACGATCAGGCCGTGGGTCTTGTTCGGTGGGTAGACCCGGTTCGTGCGCGTGATCGCCTGAAGCAGGGTGTGCTCCCTCAGCGGCTTGTCGAGGTACTGGGCGTAGAGGATCGGTGCGTCGAAGCCGGTAAGCAACTTGGCCGTGACGATGACGATCTTCAACGGGTCGGCCGGATCGTTGAACCGGGCGACGATGCGCTCCAACTCCTCGCGATCCGGGGTGTGCTGGCGCCACGCCTGCGGGTCACGGGCGTCCTTGCTCATCACGACGGTAGTCGCCTCAGGCCCGAGGATCTTGTCCAGTTCCTGCTTGTAGGCCACGCAGGTCGGCTTGTCGTAGACGACGACCTGGGCCTTGAAGCCCTGCGGCTCGACCTTCTCGGTGAAGTGCTCGGCGATGTCCGCGGCGACCTTGCGGACGCGCTCAGGGGACTTGATCAGGCTCTCCAGCGACGCCGCCCGCTTCGACAGCACGGTCTTGTCACCCTCGGACAGCCGGTTCTCGACGGCCAACTCCTCGAAGGCGGTATCGATGGCGTCCTCGTCGACGTGGATCTCACTCAGGCGCGGCTCGAAGTGCAACGGAAGCGTGGCACCATCACGGATGGCGTCCGCGTTGGTGTACCGGGACAGGTAGCCGCCCTCGTCCTGCGCCGACCCGAACCAGACGAACGTGTTGCGGTCACGCTTGTTGATCGGCGTGCCGGTCAGGCCGAACAGGAACGCGTTCGGCAGCGCCTCGCGCATCTTGCGGCCAAAGTCGCCCTCCTGGGACCGGTGCGCCTCGTCGACCATCGCGATGATGTTGCTGCGGTCGTCGAGCACGCCCGGGGCCTCACCGAACTTGTGGATGGTCGTGATGATGACCTTCCGCGCACCCGTCGCCAGCAGGGTCTGGAGTTCCTTGCGACTGTCGGCCGAGACCAAGTTCGGCACATCGGTGGCGTTGAACGTCCCGGTGATCTGCGTGTCGAGGTCGACGCGGTCCACGACGATGACCACGGTCGGGTTCGTCAACCCGGCGCTCGCGCGCAACTTCAGCGCTGTGAAGACCATGAGCAGGGACTTGCCTGACCCCTGGAAGTGCCAGATCAGGCCCTGCTTGACCTCGCCAAGGAGCACCCGCTCCACGATCAGGTTGGCCGCCTGGAACTGCTGGAACCGGGCGATGATCTTGATCTTGCGGTGCTTCTTATCGGTCGCGAACAGGGTGAAGAAGCGCAGGAAGTCCCGCACCACGCCAGGGTCCAGGAGTCCCTCCACGGCCTGCTGAACGGCAGCCAACCCCACCTTGACCGGCGCGTCGTCGGGCTCTTCGTCGCGCCAGGGGCCCCACAGATCGACGGGCATCCCGACCGTGCCGTAGCGGAAGTCCTTGCCCTCCGTCGCGAACGAGAGCACGTTCGGCACGAAGAACATCGGCACGTTGCGCTCGTAGTCCTCGCCAATCTGCGCGGCCGCATCGATCCACGTGTAGGCGGGACGCACCGGCGACTTGGCCTCACCTACCACCAGCGGGAAGCCGTTGCACCACAACACCAGGTCGAACCGGCGCTCGACGCGCCCCTGCGTGAAGGTGACCTCGGTCGACACCATCCACTGGTTTGCCGACGGATCCGGGTCGTCGAAGTCGATCAGCCGGACCGTGGTGTGTGAGGCACCGGGCCCGAACGGCATCGACTTGGCACCGCTCAGCCACGCGGCGAACTCCTCGTTGGCAACAACCGGGTTCGCACTGTGTCGGGCGCTCAGGACGATGGCCCGCAACTGGTGAAGAACCTCGTCGGCCCTCTTCGGTTCTTCAGCGATCTCCGGGTTCAGCCGGACCAGCGCCGCAGTGACCTGCTGCTCGAGAAGCACCTGGCCCGTGTTGCGCGGCAACTGGTACCCCGCCACGAACGGAACGTCCACGGTCGTCAACACGTCGCGGACGTAGTCGCGGACCGAGTTCGCCTCGTTGAACGTCATGCGGCACCCCCGAAGACCTGGGCAAGGACAGAACGCCGGACAGCAATCGCTGCTTCTGCTCGCACAACAGCCTGCTCCGTGACTCGGTCGGTCGCGTTCAACCTGGCTACCAGCGATAGTTCGTGCGGCGTCTTGCGCACCCTCAGGGCTTTCGCACTTGCCATCGTCAACTTCGGCTTGACGGTGGTGTTGATAACGGAGTCCAAGTTGTAGTGCATCAGTGAGTAGTGCAGCCATTCCAGGCTCACGCCTGTAGCGCGCAGGACGTGGGCGTGGTTATTGACCCAGGCTGGCCCTGAGATCCGGTAAGCGATCGGGCGCTCATCCCATGCCGCAAGCCCGAATCCGTCTTCGCAAAGCAGCACGAGCGGCTCATCGAAGAGCGCCTCGTCGATCGAATCTATCCGCCCACTCGCCCCATAGTACGGGACCGTTCCGCGTCGCTTCGCGCGTTCGCTCTCCTTGAGGGGGACTCGACGAGAGTCGAGGAACTGGGCGACGTCGTTAAGCCGCACCGCATCCGCACTAGAGGGGTCGGAGAACGCCCGCAACTGGATGCGGAAGCAGGCATGAGCCTTCCTAGAAAGGTGGATCGCCGCCTCGCGCTCGCGCTCCGCAGCCCACAAGAGGTCAGCGATGCGCTTCTGCTCGTCGAGGGGCGGGAGGGCGAACTCGAAGGACGATAGGTCGCGCCAGTTGGTGCGCGGCGACAGGGACCCGGCAGAGGTACCGAGCGCGTGGTCGTAGAAGTCGTCGCTTCGCACTAGGAAGGGCAGGAATGCCGAGAGCATCTGCGTCGGGTCTGGCTCGAAGGTGAGGATGTCACCAGAGCAGATGGCGTCGAACTCGGCGTAGGCGACCTTGCGCTGGTAGGCACGGCGCTTTCCGAAGAGGGTCTGGCCGGGTCGGACGCGGCGGGTGAAGGTCGTTCCGCTTGCGAGGTTCCCCCACCGTTGGATCTTCAGTTCGCCGGGGTCGAGGTGCTCCATCGCGATGACGCGGTCGATGCCAACGTCCGCGGGATCCTTGACCGTGATGTTGACGTTGTTGACGACGTCACCGAGGGTGACGCGCCGCCAGGTGCTCCTGTCGAGGTCGAGGTTCACCGAGCCGACTCCGGTCGGAGCATGGTGAGGACGTCGGCAACGGCGCGCTCTGCTTCGTCGGCGGCACTCCGCCAGGCGCCCAGAGCACTGCTCAGGTCGGGCCGACTGGCGTCGTCGCCGTCGATCGCCCGCGCCCCGGCGACGTGCTGCGGGATGGCCAGGGTGTAGCCCTTCTGGGCGATCTGGTCCAGGGTGGCGACGGCCGCGAAGCCCGGCTCGTCCGTGAAGGCCTCGTAGGCGTCGAGGATCTTCTTCTGGTGCCACTGCCGCAGGAACGACTGCGCGGACTCGCGGGCGTACTCGGTGACGGCGTTGATGAACAGCACCTTGCCGCGGTGCACGGCGGGCTTCCGGGCGCGGAGTGTGATGACGACGGCTTCCATGGGTGAGTTGTAGAACAGTCCGGGGCCGAGGCCCAGCACGCACTCGATGAGGTCGGACTTCACCAGCGCTTCGCGCAGGGCGGCCTCTTCGCGGCGGAACAGGACGCCGTGTGGGAAGAGGATGGCGGCGCGGCCGGTCGTGGGGTCGAGGCTCTTGGCGATGTGCTGGAAGAAGGCGTAGTCGGCGCGGCCCTGGGGTGGTGTGCCCCAGATGTTGCGACCGTAAGGGTCTTGGGTGAAGGCGCCTCGGTTCCAGGACTTGATCGAGTACGGCGGGTTGGCCAGGACGACGTCGAAGGTGCGGAGGGCGCCGTGTGTGTCCTTGAAGTGCGGGCTGGCCAGGACGTCGCCGTGGGCGATGTGTCCGTCGGCGATGCCGTGCAGGAACAGGTTCATGCGGGCGATGGCCGAGGTCCCGTAGTTGAGTTCCTGGCCGTACAGGCGCAGGTTGCGCCATTCCTTTCCCTGACGTCGAAGTTCCGCCGCGGTGGAGATGAGCATCCCGCCGGTGCCGCAGGTGGGGTCGTAGACCGACTCGCCGGGTTCGGGCCTGAGCATCATCGTCATCAGATGCACGAGGGTGCGGTTGGTGTAGAACTCCTGGGCGGTGTGGCCGGAGTCGTCGGCGAACCTCTTGATGAGGTACTCGTAGCCCTGACCGAGTCCGTCTTCCGGCAGGTTCGTCACCGAGAGCGTCTTGGCGGAGAAGTGCTCGATGAGGTCGTTGAGGGTGGCATCGGGGAGCAGGTTGGTGTTGCCCCAGTCGCCATCGCCGAAGACGCCGTGGAGGGTGTCCGGGTTCGCGGTCTCGATGGCCCGCATGGCACGCAGGATGGCCGGGCCGACGTTCTGGGTGACCTTGCGGATGTCGTCCCAGTGGGCACCGTCGGGGATCGCGAAGCGGTGGTTCTCCGGCAGGTCGGCGAGTACCTCGTCGCCGTAGATCTCCATCGCGGCGGCGTGTTCCTCGTCGTACACGTCGGAGAGTCGCTTGAGGAAGACGAGCGGGAAGATGAACTGCTTGTAGTCTCCCGCGTCGATGAGGCCGCGGAGCAGGACGGCAGCGCCCCAGAGGTAGGTCTCCAGGTCGCGCTGGGTGATGCGGCGGGTGCTCACGCGGTCGCCTCGCTCGCCGACAGGCCCCACTTGGCCAGTTCCACCTCGAGGGCCGCACGGGTCTGCGTGGCGGCCTCCTGGGCGTGCTCCAGGTCCGCCAGCGCCTGCTCCAGGGTGACGCCGTCGCCGTGGTCGACGGGCGCGACGTACAGCGGGATGTTCAGGCTGAAGCCGTTGGCCACGACCTCGCTCAGGTCGGCTACGTGGGCCATGCCGGGCTGGTCGGCGAACCTGCGGTAGACGTCCTGGAGGGTCGCGGCGTGATCGGGTTCCAGGGTGTTCTGGTTGCGGCCGCGCTTGAACAGGGCTTCCCCGTTGACGAGCAGGATTCGTCCGCTCGTGGACGTCGGCTTGCTGGTGCGCAGGATCAGGACGCTGGCGGCCAGGCCGGTGCCGTAGAAGAGGTTCGGGGCGAGGCCGATGACGGCCTCGACGCGGTCGGCGCGCAGCAGGTGCTCGCGGATGCGCCCTTCGGCGCCGCCACGAAACAGGGCCCCTTGAGGCAGGACGACCGCTATGCGCCCCGTGGAGGGCTTGGCCGAAGCGAGCATGTGCTGGACCCAGGCCCAGTCGGCGTACCCCTTGGGTGGTACACCGCCCTGGGTGTGGCGGCCCCACCGGTCGGACGCCCACGCCTCCGCGCCCCAGTTCTTCAACGAGAACGGCGGGTTGGCAATGACGCAGTCGAACTGGGCGAGCCGGTTGCCCGTGTAGAAGGCGGGATCGCGCAAGGTGTCCCCGCGGACGATGTGGAAGTCCTCAACACCGTGCAGGAACAGGTTCATCCGCGCTATGCCCGAGGTGGCCAGGACCTTCTCCTGGCCGTACAACTTGCCCCACAGGGTCTGCGGACGGCCACCGTTGCCCTTGACGTGCTCGATGACCTCGATCAACATGCCGCCAGTGCCGCAGGCAGGGTCGTAGATCGTCTCGCCCTCCTGCGGGTCGAGGATGTCCACGAGCAGGCGCACGACCTCGCGCGGGGTGTAGTACTCCCCGGCCTTCTTGTTCGACTGATCGGCGAACCGCTTGATCAGGTACTCGTACGCCTGACCGAACACGTCCGGCGGCACGGCGGCGTTGGTGAGGGCCTTGGACGAGAAGTGCTCGATGAGGTCCCGCAGACGGGCGTCGGACAACTTGTCCTTGTTGGTCCAGGGCGCGTTGCCAAAGATCCCGTAAAGGGTGTCCTGGTTGGCGGTCTCGATGCCGCGGAACGCCGTGGCGAGGGCTTGCCCGACGTTCTGCGTGCGCTGGCGCACGTCGTCCCACAGGCACCCGGCAGGGATCCTGAACCGATGGTTCTCCGCGAAGGCCGCGAACTCGTGGTCACCACCAGACTCAGCCAGTGCGTGCCCGTACTCCTCGAGGTACACGTCGCTGATCCGCTTGAAGAACATCAGGGGGAAGATGAACGCCTTGAAGTCAGCCTGATCGATCGCGCCCCGCAACAGGTCAGCCGCCGCGGCGAGGTACTGCTCCAGGTCCGACAGGCTCAGCGGCGCCGCCGCCTTCGGGATCAGCGAGAGCGCCAGGGCGCGCGCTTCATCCTCGTTCACGACGTCCCTTCGGGCGGTCTGTTGGGCGGCCCTTGGAGCCTAGCCGCGCCGTCCGAGGTTCGGCCGCAGGCCGCGCTGGGGTCTCGAGCCACGACGGTGCAGGCAGGTGCAGCCAGATGTCGTGGCGTGGCCGGTCAGTGGCCGAAGACGTGCGGGTGCGGGAGGGCCTCAACCGCCTGGGCTTCGAGGTACCCAACGACGAGCACGCCATCCTGATCGTCGCCCACGCGGCTGCCGCCGAACTCGGCATCTCACGACTCACCCTGGACCAGTTGTTGTGGTGGCCGGTCACCGAAGAGACCTAGCCCCGACCACACCGACAGAGCGGGCGAAGGACCGTCACGCCGCGTCTACTCGCCGCGGCGTCGACGCCACTAGAGTGGTTCCACGATCAACAAGCGTCGATGGCGGGCTGCGTTACCGCAGGTCAGAGTTGGTGGCTCACTCCCACTCGATGGTGCCCGGCGGCTTGCTGGTCACGTCCAGCACCACGCGGTTGACCTCGGGAACCTCGTTGGTGATCCGGGTCGAGATGTGCGCCAGCACCTCGTACGGCACGCGCGTCCAGTCCGCGGTCATCGCGTCCTCCGAGCTCACCGGGCGGAGCACCACCGGGTGGCCGTAGGTGCGGCCGTCGCCCTGCACGCCGACCGAGCGGATGTCCGCCAGCAGCACCACCGGGCACTGCCAGATCGTCCGGTCAAGGCCGGCCAGCGTGAGCTCCTCGCGAGCGATGGCGTCGGCCGCGCGCAGCACCTCCAGCCGCTCGGCCGTCACCTCGCCGATGATCCGGATGCCAAGACCAGGTCCGGGGAACGGCTGGCGCCAGACGATCGCCTCGGGCAGGCCGAGCTCGAGCCCGACGGCGCGCACCTCGTCCTTGAACAGCGTGCGCAGCGGCTCGACCAGCTCGAACTGCAGGTCGTCCGGCAGGCCGCCGACGTTGTGGTGGGACTTGATGTTGGCCGCGCCCTCGCCGCCGCCGGACTCGACGACGTCGGGGTAGAGGGTGCCCTGGACCAGGAAACGGACCTCCTCCCCGTGCGCGCCACTGTCCGCCACCACCTCGCGCGCTGCGGCCTCGAACGTCCGGATGAACTCGCGTCCGATGATCTTGCGCTTGGCCTCCGGCTCGCTCACCCCGGCGAGGGCGGACAGGAACTGCTCCCGCGCGTCGACCACCTTCAGCCGCACCCCGGTCGCCGCGACGAAGTCCTTCTCCACCTGCTCCGGCTCCCCCGACCGCAGCAGCCCGTGGTCGACGAACACACAGGTCAGCTGGTCGCCGACGGCGCGCTGCACCAGGGCCGCGGCCACCGCGGAGTCAACGCCCCCGGACAGCCCGCAGATCACCCGGGCGCCGGCGACCTGGGCGCGGATCGCCGCAACGCCCTCCGCGACAACGTTGCCGGCCGTCCAGGTGGGTGCCAGACCGGCCCCCCGGTACAGGAAGTTCTCCAGGGCGTGCTGGCCGAGCGGGGAGTGCTTGACCTCCGGGTGCCACTGCAGGCCGTACAGGTGCCGCTCGCGGTCCTCGAACGCCGCCACCGGGGCACCCGGCGAGTGGGCCAGCACGTGGAACCCGGCCGGCGCCTCCTGCACCGCGACGCCGTGGCTCATCCAGACCGACTGCTCCGTCGGTGAGCCGGTGAGGAGCACACCCGGGTCCTGGACGGACACCGTCGCGGGGCCGTACTCGCCGGTCGCGCCGGCGTCGACGGTGCCACCCAGCGCGTGCGCCATCGCCTGGAAGCCGTAGCAGATGCCCAGCACGGGCACGCCGGCCTCGAACAGCGCCCGGTCGACGGTCGGCGCACCCGGGACGTAGATGCTCGCCGGGCCACCGGAGAGGATCACCGCCGACGGGCGGCGGGCCAGGATCTGCTCGACCGTCCAGGTGTGCGGGACGATCTCGGAGTACACGTGCGCCTCACGGACGCGCCGGGCGATCAGCTGGGCGTACTGGGCGCCGAAGTCGACGACCAGGACGGGGCCGGCGCTCGGCTGGGTGTCGGTCACGCGGGGAGTCTAGAGCGTGTCGAACAACCGTCCTCGGTCGAGGCGCCGGGTGGGATCGCCGCCGGCAGGGGACCCGGCTCGCCGCCGACGCCGGTCCGGACAGGCGTACCACCCGGTATTTCCCTTCGCCGGGTGTCACCCCGCGGCCGTAGCGTTGACCCTCGTGCGCTTGCTCCCCGACGCCCACCCGGGCACCCCTCCGCTGACGAGCGCGCCGGCCTACCTGTGGTGGGTGGCGCGCCGCCAGGGCTGGCTGCTGCTCGGCGCCGCAGCGATCGGCACGATCGCCGTCGTCTCGCAGGCGGCACTGCCGTTCCTGCTGGGCCGCGCCGTCGACCACGGCCTGGACAGCGGGCTGTCCCCCGCCCTGTGGACCAGCTGCGCGCTGCTGGCCGGCGCCGGCGCGGTCCAGATGGTCACGAACGTCGTCGGGCACCGGCTGGACATACAGAACTGGCTGCGGGCGGCGTTCCGGACGTCCCAGCTGATCGGCCGCCACGTCAGCCGGACCGGCGACGCGGTCACCGCCGAGCTGCCCACCGGTGAGGTCGTGGCCACCGTCGCCTCGGACGCCCTGCGGATCGGCGAGGTCTACTACCTCAGCGCGCGGTTCCTCGGCGGCGTGGTCGCGTACATCGCGGTGGCGTTCCTGCTGCTGGACAGCTCGGTGACGCTCGGCGTCGCCGTGCTGGTCGGCCTGCCGGTCGTGGCGGCCGTGCTGGGCCTGATCGTGCGCCCGCTGCAGCGACGGCAGGCCGCGCACCGTGCCGCGCAGGGGCGCCTGACCACGCTCGGTGCGGACACCGTCTCCGGGCTGCGCATCCTGCGTGGGATCGGCGGCGAGGACGTCTTCGTCGGCCGCTACCGGGAGCAGTCGCAGCGCGTGCGCGCCGCCGGCGTCCGGGTCGCGCAGACCCAGTCGCTGCTGGACTCTCTCCAGGTGCTGCTGCCGGGGCTCCTGGTGGCCGGGGTGGTCTGGTTCGGCGCGCGCCTGGCGATCTCCGGCCAGATCACCGCGGGCCAGCTCGTCACCTTCTACGGGTACGCGGCGTTCCTCACCGAGCCGCTGACGACGGCAACCCACACGGTCCAGTCGACCATCCGTGCGGTGGTCGGGACGCGCCGGATCCTGACCGTGCTCCGCGTGCCGGTGACCGGCGCGGACCCGGAGCTCCTGGCCGCGCCGGCCGTGCCGCCTGCCGTCGCCTCGGGCCCGCTCGACCTGGTCGACGAGGCCTCCGGGCTGCACGTGCGCGCCGGCATCGTGACAGCGCTGGTCGGCGCGGACCCGGACGAGACGGCCCGGATCGCCGTCCGGCTGGGCATGCTCGGCGGGGACGACGTCGCCCACGGGCCGCAGCGCCGCGACGGCCGGGTGCTGCTCGGCGGTGTGCCGCTGACCGACCTCGGACGGGCGGAGGTCCGCCGTCGGGTCGTGGTGGCCGAGTCCGACGCCCAGCTGTTCAGCGGGACCCTGCGGGACCAGCTGGACGCGCGCGGCGGCGCGACGACCGAGGAGCTCCTGCACGCCCTGCAGACCGCCGACGGCCACGACGTCCTGACGTCGGTGCCCGGTGGGCTCGAGGGCGCGATCGAGGAGAAGGGCCGGTCGCTGTCCGGCGGCCAGCGGCAGCGAGTCGCCCTGGCCCGGGCGCTCGTCGCCGAGCCCGAGGTGCTCGTGCTGGTCGAGCCGACCAGCGCCGTCGACGCGCACACCGAGGCCCGGATCGCTCGCCGGCTCGCCGACGCGCGTTCGGGGCGGACCACGCTGGTCGTCACCACGAGCCCCTTGGTGCTGGACCAGGTGGCCGAGGTCGCGTTCGTCCGCGACGGCCGGGTGGTCCGCCAGGACTCCCACCGCGGGCTGCTCGCCGGAGCGGACCAGGTGGCCACGGCGTACCGCAGGGTTGTCGGCCGGTCCGCCGGCGACACGGACACCGGTGGAACCCCCGTCGTCGTGGCGACCGCGCCCGTGGCACGCGACGCGGAGGCCGGTCACGACAAGCGCGAGGGCAAGGAGGAGGTGGCATGAGGCTGCCGATCGCCGACAGCGGGCGCCTGCGCGCCCACACCGGTCACCTGCTCCGGCGGCACCGGCGCGGACTCACCTGGGTGCTCGCGCTGCACGTCCTGGCCGCCATCGCCGGCCTGGCCGGCCCCTGGATCCTCGGGCGGATGGTCGACGCCGTCACGAACGGCACGACGACGTCCGCCATCGACCGAGCCGCCCTGCTGCTGGTGGGTGCGGTGCTGGCCCGGACCGTGCTGATCCGGTATGCCCAGCAGTCCGCCATGGTCCTGGGCGAGTCGGTCTTCGCGGAGCTGCGCGAGGACTTCATCGCGACGGTGACCCACCTGCCGCTGTCGACGGTCGAGCGGGCCGGCACCGGCGACCTGATCGCGCGGACCACCAACGACGTCGACCGGGCCGCCCACACGGTGCGCTTCGGCGTGCCGCGGATCCTGGTCAGCGCGGCGACGATCCTGCTCACGCTGGTGGCGGCGTTCGCCGCCGATCCCGCGGTCGCCCTGGCCATGCTCGTCGGCGTGCCCACGCTCCTGGTGACCACCCGGTGGTACCTGCACCGGGCGACGGCCGGGTACCTGCGCGAGTCCGCCGCCTACGCGACGCTCAACGGCACCATCACCGAGTCGGTCGAGGGTTCGCGGACCGTCGACGCCCTCGGCCTGGGGCCACGTCGTCGCGCCCGGGTGGATGCCGACCTCACCGAGGCGTTCACGGCCGAGCGGTACACCCTGTGGCTGCGGAGCGTGCTCTTCCCCGGGGTCGACCTGTCGTTCCTGCTGCCGCTGATCGCGGTGGTGGCCTGGGGTGCGTACCTGGTGGGGATCGGGCACACCTCGGTCGGCGTCGTGACGACCGTCGCCCTGTACGCCCTGCAGGTGATGCAGCCGATCGGCGAGCTCATCTACTGGCTGGACGAGACCCAGGTCGGCGCGACGTCGCTCGCCCGGATCATCGGCATCGCGGACGTGCCGCCGGACCGGACCCCCGGGACGGCCATCCCGGCGGACGAGCACGTGGTCGCCCGCGAGGTGCGGTACGCCTACCGGGCCGGCCACGACGTGCTGCACGGGGTGGACCTCGACCTGCGGGTCGGCGAGCGGCTCGCGGTCGTCGGGCCGTCCGGTGCCGGCAAGTCGACCCTCGGCCGGATGCTCGCCGGGATCCACCCGCCGTCCGGCGGCGCCGTCCTGGTGGGCGGGGTGCCGCTGGTGGACCTGACGCTGGAAGACCTGCGCGGGCACGTGGCCCTGGTCACCCAGGAGCAGCACGTGTTCGTCGGGACCATCGCGGAGAACCTGCGACTGGCCCGGCCGGAGGCCGACGACGACGCGCTGCGCCGCGCCCTGCAGGTGGTCGACGCGTGGGAGTGGGTCGATGGGCTCCCCGACGGGTTGGCCACGGCCGTCGGCTCCGGCGGCGCGCCGCTCACCCCCGCGCGGGCCCAGCAGGTCGCGCTGGCCCGGCTGATCCTGCTCGACCCGCACACCCTGGTGCTGGACGAGGCGACGTCGCTGCTGGACCCACGGGCCGCCCGGCACCTGGAACGGTCGCTGTCCGCGGTGCTCGCCGGCCGGACCGTCGTCGCGATCGCGCACCGCCTGCAGACCGCCCACGACGCCGACCGGGTGGCGGTCGTCGACGACGGCCTGATCACCGAGCTCGGGTCGCACGACGAGCTGGTGGCCGCCGGCGGGGAGTACGCCGCGCTGTGGCACTCCTGGCAACAGGACTGAGCCGGCCCTGTCCCGGGCCTGTCCCGTCCCGTCCCGTACCGCCGGCACCGGTGGCCCCTGGCGGGCGCCCGGTCCGCCGGGCAGGCTGAGCACGTGCTGGGACCGGTCCACCTCCGTTCGGGGTTCGTCATCGACGACTCCGAGCTGCGCTGGCGGTTCTCCCGCTCGAGCGGGCCCGGCGGCCAGGGCGTGAACACCACCGACTCCCGGGTCGAGCTGTCCTGGGACCTGGCGGCCAGCACGGCCCTGCCCGAACAGCTCCGCGAACGCGCCCTGCGGCACCTGGGCGGGCGCGCGGTGGACGGCGTCGTCGTGGTGGTCGCGTCCGAGCACCGCTCCCAGCTGCGCAACCGCGAGGCTGCGGTCGTGCGGCTTGCCGCGCTGCTCGACGAGGCTCTGCGCCCGCCGGCCGACCCGCGGCGGCCCACTCGCGCGAGCCGGGCGTCACGGGCCCGGCGGACCGCCGCCGAGCGGCAACGTCGAAACGTCAAGGCCCTGCGGCGCCGTCCGCCGCGCGCGTCAGGGGACTGAACCGACCTCCTCGGGCCCGACGGCGCCCCTCGCCTCGTCCCGGACCATCCGCCTCACCTCCCTCGGGTATGGCGACCGTTCGAGCAGGTCGGCTCAGATCACCGGGCGAAACCCGCCAGGGGACAGTGCGCCGCGCACGGCGATGTGATGGCATTGCGGTGTGCCGAGCGGCAACGTCGCCCAGCCGTGACGGCACGGGGCGAACGTCCCATGTCTGGCTCAGGGCACACGGCACTCTGGATGGCGAACCGGGAACCGCTCGGTCCGCCAGCGGTGCGAGGAGGCAAGCGTCGATGACCTCAGTCCTGGACCGTCCCGCCGACTGGAGCACCCGCCAGGTGGCCCCGCTGGACCCCGCGACCCTCGCCAAGGTCGACAGATGGTGGCGGGCGGCGAACTACCTGTCCGTCGGCCAGATCTACCTGCTGGACAACCCGCTGCTGGCCGAGCCGCTGAACCGCGACCACGTCAAACCACGCCTGCTCGGCCACTGGGGCACGACGCCGGGCCTGAACTTCCTCTACGCCCACCTCAACCGGATGATCCGCGAGCGCAGCCAGAAGACGCTGTACATCACCGGCCCAGGCCACGGCGGCCCCGGCATGGTGGCCAACGCCTACCTGGACGGCACGTACTCCGAGGTCTACACCGACATCACCACGGACTCCGAGGGCATGCGCAAGCTGTTCCGCCAGTTCTCCTTCCCGGGTGGGATCCCCAGCCACGTCGCCCCGGAGA
>Ga0209429_10001267_pt1 | contig 15890 bp, 10 predicted proteins | sample BarGraNGADG00212_3_FD_184493 | JGI IMG/M metagenome (GOLD analysis project Ga0209429, IMG submission 184493) | Arctic peat soil microbial communities from Barrow, Alaska - Barrow Graham LP Ref core NGADG0004-212 (SPAdes) (version 2) | ecosystem: Environmental > Terrestrial > Soil > Wetlands >... | reverse complement strand
CGATTTTGCATTATTTGGGTTGGGTGTATTTGAAGGCTTTTGAAAGATTACCGATCACTGATCACTGATTACTGATTACCGAATACTTCTTTCAGGCATTGTGAAATAAAACGAAGTTCCCTTACCCTCCTCGCTTTCCACCCAAATTTTACCATTGTGTTTTTCCACAAACTCTTTGCAAAGCAATAATCCAAGGCCGGAACTGGATTCCCCTTCTGTCCCTTTTCTGCCTGTATTTTCATTTAACAGGAACAGTTTACTTTTTAGTTTCGGGGACATTCCTATACCATTATCGCTGATTTTAATTTCAATACTTTTATCCTGGTCAACATAAGCGGAAACATTTATTTTCCCACCCGCGGGGGTGAACTTAACAGCATTGGAAACAAGGTTTCTGACAATGGTCTCAAACATATGTTCATCAGCAATAACAAACAGATCGTCAGGGACAAAAATGTCTATTCCAATTTTTTTCTTCCGTGATGACACCAAGACTAATTCAATACATTTACTTATACTATCCTTTAAATTAAGCTTTCCCGGTTTAAATTCGATTATACCACGTTTCAATCGCGACCACTCAAGCAGGTTTTCAAGGAGTTTGTAGATATTTGTCGCATCGTTATTCATACTGGTTATAAAATTCTTTACCTGCCCGGGTGTCATCTTCTGAAAATCCTCTCTAAGTAGTTCCGTAATTCCCACGAAAGCGCTCATTGGACCTCTCAAATCATGGGCAAGTATAGAAAAGAACTTATCTTTTTCTGCATTTGCCTTTGAAAGTTCTTCATTGCTTTTTTTGATTTCTTCTTCGGCTTGCTTGCGTTCGATTGCGAAGGCAATCTGACTACCCATGGAAGTGAGAAACTTCAAGTCGCTTTCTGAAAAGACATTTTCCTTTTCGTAATGCTGAAGAACTAAAACTCCGATGACTTTTGAGGGTGTTTGTAATGGAATTCCTATCCAAGATGGGGAAGGTGAGCCAACTAGCTCAACTTCATTTTGTTCTTTAAGCTGCTGAAATAATTCAGCGGAAAACAAAATTGGTTTCCCCGTACGGAACACATAGGCGGTCCAGCTTTTCCTCATTGCTACAGGTTCGGGAATAGGATCGAATTTATCTACCCAGTAAGGAAAGCTGAATAGCCCTGTTTCTTCGTTATGAAGCGCAACAAAAAGATTATCGGCGGAAAGCACCTTCCCAAGTGACTGATGTATCAACTTCAGCAATTCATTAATGTTGCCCGTTGTGGTAACACCATGAGTTATCTCATAAATCACTTGTTTTTCAAGCTCTGCCCGTTTTCGCTCTGTTATTTCTCGCTGCATTCCGAGAAAACCTATTATATCTCCAGAATTATTAATTATAGGATTTGCCGAGCCTTCAATTTTAATAAGTTTACCATCCTTACATTTATTAAAATATTCTGTTGATGGAATGGATTGTTTATTTAGCAGGATATCCCAGAATGATTTAAGATCCTCTTTTTTATTAATCCCACTATCAAGTATTCTTGGGGTCGTCACTCCAACTACTTCTTTAGCAGTATATCCATATATATTTGTGAATTGCGGATTAATATATGTTATAGTTCCTTCTTTATCGGTCAAAAAAACCACATCATGGGAGTTATAAATAGCCAAATTCAGTTTTTGAAGCGTTTCGGCCGATTTAATCCTTTCCTTATAGATCAGAGTTCGTTGATTTATCCATAAAAATCCTAAACTCAATCCGGATATTATAAATATTCCGAATGAAAATATCACCGTGAACAAGAGGTTTTTTCTCAGTGCCGCGTAAGCTTCACTGGCATCGGTTTTTGTAATCATGTACCATGGAGAATGAGGAATTTTATTAATATGAGCAACAACGTCTTTCCCGTTATAGCCAATGCCCTCCATGAATCCTACCTGTCCAAGGACTGCCCTGACGGCAGGTACGTTTGTCTGTTCAAGGGAAACACTAACGTTCAATGCCGAATTCTTTTGAAATTTCAGCTCATTTAAATAAACTGCTTTATTGCCCTCGCGGCGCAAAATAATCGTTTCGGAAGTTTCGCTCACCAAGGGCCAATTTTCAAGAATGGGATAGAGATAAGTTTTCGGGTCAATTCTCATTTCAATGATACCGATTAACTTTTTTACATCAAGAATGGGAACAAGTAACTTTAAAAATATTTTTTGCTTAGAATCGTTCCTGTAAAAATCTTCAAATACAATTTTTCCTGCATTGAGGGAATCTATATTTCCAGGTGAAATGTAAGCCTGCGGCCGTTCAGGTTCCTCCGGGATAATAAATTTCTTAAACAGTCGTGGATCAGTTAAAATAACCGCGTTATAATTAAATCCGATCTGGATTTCTTTCATCCAGGTTTGAATTTCCCTTTTTATAATACTGTCGTTGGGGTTATTCAAATGACGTTTGATCAGATTTGAAAATACTTCATTCTTAAACATGGCATCAGCATTGCCCTGTCGCTCTTCCAGCCAATGCTCAATCTCGCCAACCTTTAAATCAGCGATTATGCTAAGCTGATTCTCAATATTAGCCTTAAAATGTTTTTTGAAATTTTTATGATATTGGAATCCGGCAATTGCAATAAAGAGCCCGATGATTAAAAATATTCCAAGGTAGGAATAGATTACACGTTTTTCTTTGTTATTACTTATTTCCATAAATTTTATCCCCAATCAATAATTTCCCGTCCTAAATATAACATCATACGCTCAACTAAAGAAATTTAAAGTTTAAAAACAGCTTATGCCATCCAAACATTGGATGATCAGGAGCAATTGTATACCGGAATGATCTTGTTTTTTAGAGATATTCATTTATTACCGAAAGAAGTTGGTTTCTGTCGAAAGGTTTGGAAATAAATCCATTACAGCCACTTTCAAGAGCTTTTGTCCTGTCGTCCGCATAAGCTGTTTGTGCTATAATAGGAATGGAAGGATTTATCTCCCTGATAATTTTAGCCGCTGCATATCCATCCATTACCGGCATTTTGATATCCATTAATATTAAATCGATGTCAGGGTGTGATTTGTAATAATCCACAGCTTCTTTTCCATTTGCAGCTCTTTGAGTTTCTGCATTAAATTCTGAAAGGAAAAAACATATCAACGCATAATTGCTTTCAATATCTTCTGCAATGAGAATTTTTTTCCCAAAGGCAATCTTAATATCCTCCTTCTGTTCAGGCTGGTCAGAGGGTTTCTCTTTAGCAAATGTATCTGCAAAAGGAATTGTAAAATAGAAAGTTGAACCTTTCCCAGGTTCAGAAGTAAGCCAGATTTTACCTCCCAATAACTCAACCCAGGCTTTTGAAATGGAGAGCCCAAGTCCGGTTCCTTCATAAAATCTGCTTTTTGAATAATCCACCTGATAGAATCTCTCAAATATTCTGCCCTGCTGTTCTTCAGGGATGCCTATGCCTGTATCTGATACAAAAAATTCTATAAAACCATTTCTTTTGGAATAACCCAGATCAATTTGTCCGGATTCTGTGAATTTGATAGCATTGTTAACGAGGTTCGATAAAACCTGGTATAGTTTTGTGCTGTCAGTAAGTATGTTAACCGGGACATTGGGTACAGTTGTTTTGATATTCAATGATTTGTTGATCTCTCTTATTTTAAGGTTGAATATGTCATATACTGTTTTAATTGCAATATTCAGGTCAACCACATTTTTTAAGATTTTTACATTGCCGGCCTCAATATTTGATATTTCGACTATATCGCTCATAATGGCCAGCAGGTGGTTGCTGTTTTGAACTATTGTTTCTATAAATGAACGAGTTGTTTCAAGAGACTGGTCAGATTCCATAAGAAGTGAGCTGAATCCTACGATTGCATTCATAGGGGTTCTTATCTCATGTGAAATATTGTGAAGGAACGCTGTTTTCAGTCTGTCGCTTTCTTCAGCTTTATTACGTGCAATTATCAGAGCCTCTTCAGCAAGTTTTTGTTTGGTCATGTCAACATACATCATATAAAATCCGGAGACCTTTTTGTCGGTCTTTATCGGGATTCCTGCTATAGAAACATAAATTATGGACCCATCTTTCCTCTTTCTTATACTTACCTGATTATTCGCAATACCGTTTATAATATCCAGGTAGAAATTCCGGGCCTCAACTTTGAATTCTTCAGATACAATAAGATTATCAAGGTTTTCGCCAATGATTTCTGTTTTCTGATGACCAAAGATGTGTTCAAAACATGCATTTACATTAAGAATATTCCCGTCCACATCAAGTTGTGCGTTTGCAACCGGCGAATTTAAGAACAACTGTTCACTTTTGTTTTTTTGTGAAACAAGATCAATCTCAACTTCTTTAAGAGAGCAGATATCCATAAGAATTCCTATTGAACCCTGTACCTTGCCGGCTTCATTTATCCAGGGATATGATTTGTCATTCAGCCATTTAAGTTCTCCGTTCCTTGTCTCTATAAGGTAGTCCATCGAGTATTCTTTCTTCATTTTTTCTTCCCATAAAGCGGGGAGGGAAACCATTTCGATTGCTTCACCACCAACTTTTTCAATCTTTTTTATAATACTTAAAAAACCAATATTATTGAGATCCGTTTCATTGTATCCGGTGAGATTTTCAATAGCCTGATGGACATATTCAAATCGCAATCCTTTCAAACCTGTCTGGTACATTGCAGCGCCAGTCCTGATTGCAATAAGATTTAGTTTCTCCCTGCTCAGAACAAGCTCATTTTCTGCAATTCTTAATGCATCGAGCTGAACTTCAAGTTCTGTTTTTAAACAGTTCCTTTCGTAGGAATAGACAATCGTTTTAATAAGTTTATCTGAGTCAATCTGACCTTTTATAATATAATCCTGTGCCCCCTGATTGACAGCGTTAAGGCCGATTTCAGTATCATTCAGACCTGTCAGGATAATTATTGCATTTAGTTTTGGATATAGTTCTTTAAGTCTGATGAACGTTTCAAGTCCTGTACTGTCAGGCAATCCAAGGTCGAGGAGAATAATATCGAAGTTGCGTTTAGACAGAATATCTTTTGCTTCAGCGAGGCTGACGGCAAAAGTGATTCCAAAAGTTATTAAGGTTTGTTCCTTCATAAGTTCCTTAATGATCCTGACGTCACCTTCATTATCTTCAACCAAAAGTATTTTAAGTTCTTTCTTCATATGTAATAGTCTTTGATACTTTTATAAATAAATAAATTATAAAACCTCAGATCGTTCCGGTAATCTTACAGTTTTCAGCCAGAAATTCTGGATTATTCCAAACGTCTGAATGAATTCATCAAGATCCAATGGTTTCGTTATATAACAATTAGCATTAAGATTATATGACTCTTCAATGTCTTTTTCAGAGCGTGAGATAGATAGCACTACAACCGGAATTTTTCTCAGGGAATTTTCTGATTTTATTTTTGACAGTACCTGATGCCCGCTTATCTTTGGCAGGTTGAGGTCGAGGAGTATAAGGTCGGGCCGGGGCGCTGAATGGTAATCACCTCTTTTGTAGAGAAAGTCCAGAGCTTTTTCACCATCATCAACAATGTTCAGATTGTTTTTGATGTTACACTCCCTGAGAGCTTCCTTTGCCAGCCTTGCGTCTCCCGGGTTATCCTCCACCAGCATTATCTCGATGGTATCAACTTTATTTACTTTTGCAAACATTGACTTATATTTTTTTCTTTATTGTAAATATCATTGCAGTTCCTTTCCCGGGTTCCGATTCAATCCAGATTTTCCCATTATGTCTCTCTACTATTCTTTTCGCTATTGACAGACCTATTCCCCTTCCGCCATACCTGTTTTTTGGATGGAGTGTTTTAAATATCTGGAATACTTCATCATGATAAACCGGCTCTATACCTATCCCATTGTCATTTATTGTTATTTGCCATTGATCATCCTCTTCCTTTGACGTGACATCAATTTTTGGCGGATTTTTTTCCCTGAACTTTATCGCGTTGTCAAGGAGACTGAAAAACAGACGGGAAAGCTGTTTCTCATCTCCTTTTACAACAGGAAGTATATCAGATTTAATGAGAGTTTTCGTTTCAAGTATTTCATTATTTAACTTTCTTATACTTTTCTCAAGGACAGATGAGAGATCCACATCTGCAAACTTATGTTCACCTGATTTTATATCAACGAAATCGTGCAGACCTATTATCATCTCCTGGAGATGTTTTGCTCCGTTCACTATAAAATCAATTATCTCGTCCGCTTCACTATCAATCTTTTTCTTGTATTTTTTTCCAAGCAACTGTGAATAACTTGAGATAAGTCTTAGCGGTTCCTGGAGATCGTGCGCCGCAATTCTGGTAAATTGTTCAAGCTCCATGTTTGACTGCTTCAAATCGTCAATTGCAGTATCAAGTTTTCTTGTACGTTCCAGTACCATTTCTTCAAGATGATCACTGTACCTTTTTAATTCGATTTTTTGATTGTACAGTGTAAGGAAGACACTCACTTTCGACAGAAGGATAAAAGGATTAAATGGTTTTACAAGGTAATCAACAGCTCCTGTTTCATAGCCTCTTGAAATTTTATCTTCGCTGGAATAATTTGCAGTAAGAAAAATTAAAGGTATTTTATCGGTGGCAGGGTCTGAATGAATATAACCGGCCAGCTCATAACCATCCATCCCTGGCATCTGGACATCAAGTATTGCAAGGGCAAAATGATTGTTAAGTATGGCTGTAAGGGCATCGTTACCATTTGTAGCCTCCAATACTTCTGCATCTACTTCATGAAGTATTGTTCTGAGGGCAATGAGATTCTCATGCCTGTCATCAACAATTAATATTTTCGGTCTATCGGACATTATTATTAATAAAATCTGCTATTTCTTTAAGGTTTAATATTTTGTCGACCATGCCTGTGTCAATGGCTGATTGCGGCATAGCATTGAATTCTGCAGTTTCCGGATCCTGAGCAATTGTGTAGCCGCCATTCTGCCTGATTGTTTTCATACCATCCGATCCATCATCGTTCGCACCTGTAAGAAGTATAGCAATGAGCCTGCTGCCATACACCATGGAAGCGCTGCTGAACATGAGGTCGATTGAAGGTCTTGAATGTTTTAATTTCGCCTCCTTCGACAGGGAAAAAAACCGGTTCTCTTTTATCAGAAGGTGATGATCGGGTGGACCTAAATAGATATGATTTGGAATGATCTTCATATTATCAGAAACCTCCACTACTTTTATCCTGCTTTTTGAGTTAAGTATATCGGGGAGGTCGCTTTTATCACTTGGGTGGAGATGCTGGGTCACGATTATTGGAACCTGCAGATCCTTTTTTATGGAAGAAAAAATTTTGATAAGAGCATTTAACCCGCCTGCCGAAACCCCTATCACTATTGCATCAAATTCACCCGTTAAACTTGTTCCCGGAAATTTACTGACATCAGGAAGATATTTTTTCCGGTAGATTTTTTCTTTTTCCTCAATAAGGTCAAATTTTTTCTCAACATCTGAAAACATCAGACTTTCCATAGTACCAAGACACAGAAATCCACCACCTGCAAGGCAATCGCAAATCAGATTCAGAACCCTGTTTTGTAAAACCTTATCAAAATAAATAAGAACATTCCTGCACAGAACAAGATGCATTTCACCGAATATCCCGTCTGTAACAAGGTTATGATTTGCGAAAGTGATGTTCTTCTTTAATGATTTGTCTATTGAAACTGAATCGTATTTTGCATTATAATATTCTGAAAATGAATGCGAACCGCCTGCCTTCTGATAATTTGCCGTATATTGTTTAACATTACCGATCTTATAAATACCCTGTCTGGCGATCTCCAGCGCTTCATCATTGAAATCAGTTGCATAGATTTTTGACTTTTCATAGAGTCCATTCTCTTTCAGTAATATAGCAAGGGAATAGACCTCTTCACCAGTAGCACATCCTGCATGCCAGATTCTGATGAAAGGGTATGTTTTCAGCTTTGGAAAAATCTCATCCATAAGCTTCCGGTACACAAATGGGTCCCTGAACAATTCAGTAACCGTTATGGAAAACTCCTTAACCAGCTTTTCGAAGAATGTTTCATTATTTAACAGGAGCGGTATCATTTCAGAGATATTGTTAAATCCGCTTATCAAAGAAAACTGTTTTGCCCTTCTCTCCACTGAAGGCCTGGCATAATGACGGAAATCATAACCATACCGCTGGTACATTGCATCCATTAACAGGTTAAGTTCAATATTTTCAATCTCGGCTTTCTTCATTTCCTTCAGGGGGGGGGTTTGGGGGTCATCTATATAGCCAAATCCTCAGCATTGATAGCAGTCTGTTGGTATCAACAGGTTTCGACATATAATCATTTGCTCCGGCTGCAATACACTCTTCGTAGTCTTTTTTCATGGCTTTGGCCGTGAGAGCAATTACAGGGAGATTCGCAAATTTTTCCTGTTTTCTGATCCGGCGAATAGTTTCAAAGCCATCCATCTCCGGCATCATTATATCCATTATTACCAGATCCATACCCTCTTCCTTTGCGAGTATGTCCAGGGCCTTGATACCATCCTCTGCTTTTAATATTTTAAGACCTTTGTCGCCCAGAACTTTTGAAAGTGCAAAGACATTTCTCATATCATCATCAACGATGAGAATCTTTTTGCCTTTGAACATATTGTCTGAATCATGAAGGTCGAGTATCATTTTTTTCTTTTGCTCGGGAAATTTTTCAACCATCCTGTGAAGAAAGAGTGAAGTTTCGTCAAGAAGTCTTTCTTCAGATTTCACACCTTTTATTATTATCGATTCTGCATACTTCCTTAATTGCATTTCTTCTGCCCGAGAAAGATCCTTACCTGTATAAACAATTACCGGGGGGATCTCTATTCCATTCTCCTCAAGTTTCTCAAGAAGCTCAAAGCCAGTCATATCCGGTAAACCAAGATCGAGTATTATGCAATCGTATTTCTTTGATTTCAATTCTTTTATAGCACCTTTCCCTGTTCTCACAGGCATTGAGTGAACGTCACCATTTCCAATAAGTTTAACAATAGCCTCACCTGCTTCTTTATTATCTTCAATAACAAGAAGATCTTTAATCGGGCGATCAATTACTTCCTGAATTTTATTGAATGCACCATCAAGTTCCTCTTTTTTAGCTGGTTTGATAAGGTAACCCATTGCCCCTTTTTTAAAAGCCTCAAGGGTTGGATCATCAACAGACATGATATGTACAGGAATATGACGTGTTGAAGGTCTTTCTTTAACAATTTCCAGAACATCCCAACCGCTCATCCCCGGCAGATGCAGATCGAGGATAATTGCTGCCGGTATATAATCTGTTGCAAGTTTTATGCCATCTTCACCTGTTAAAGCTACCAGAACTTTAAATCCCTTTTCATGACATTGGTCTGCAAGAAGTTTGGCAAAAACAGAGTCATCTTCAATTATCAGAATGGAATTTAATCGCGACTTTGCACCACTGAGTAATTCCCTGTCATCAGAAACAGTTTCTGCTGATTGTTTAGATGGTTTCCTCGAAATTGATTCCTTAAGTATATTATTATCGGTTTGCGACTTATGAATAATTCCTGATTTTGAACCTTCAAATTTTATGGGAAGATAAATAGTAAATTCTGAACCTTTTCCAGGTTCACTTCTAAGTTGTATTTCTCCTCCAAGCATCGCTGCAAGTTCTCTTGAGATTGATAGCCCAAGACCGGTTCCTCCATATTCACGTGCCGTTCCTCCGTCTGCCTGCTGGAATGCTTCAAATATTATTTTTTGCTTTTCTGCAGCTATTCCTATGCCAGTGTCTGAAACAGAAATGGCAATTGAATTAATAGGGTTGAGACCACTCCTGAAAAGGTTTACTTCTAAAGAAGGTTTATTATATCTAATGGTTACACTTCCTTTCTTAGTAAACTTAATAGCATTTGAGGTGAGGTTTTTAATAATCTGTTCCACTCTTTTTGAATCGCTTTCAATCTGCTGTGGAGCAGAATCACTTATTTCAACTATGAAGTGCAGGCCCTTTTCCACGACAACATGATTAAAGTCGCTTCTGATCCTTTGTGCCATTTTTGAAATGTCTATCTTTTCAATATTAACATCCATTTGGCCAGCTTCTATCTTTGAAAGGTCGAGTATCTCATTTATCAATGAAAGGAGATCGTTTCCGCTTCTGTAAATTACTTCTGCCGATTCGACCTGGTCTTTTGTCAGGTTTCCCTTTTTATTATCAGACAGTATCTTTGAGAGAATAAGTAAACTGTTCAGGGGAGTACGCAGTTCATGCGACATGTTTGCCAGGAATTCTGATTTGTATTTGCTTGCAATTACCAGCTCTTCAGCCTGTATTTCAAGCTCATCCCTGGTTATAGTCAGTTCATTTTTCTGGGTCTGGAGAGAGGTGTTAGTCTCCTCAAGCTCCTCATTGGCAACCCTTAACTCCTCTTGTTGTGATTGCAGTCTGCTTTCAGATTGCTGCAAAAGCTGGGTTTGTTCTTCAAGTTCTTCGTTTGATGCCTTGAGTTCTTCCTGCTGAACCTGAAGCTCTTCTGCCAGGGCTTTTGATTTCCGGAGTTCAATATCAAGATCTTCCTTGCTCTTAAGTGTAGCGAGTGATATTGCGATAGCCTGAATACATTGTCTGATATATTCCAGTTTTATTTCGGTAATCTCTTCCAAAGTACCCAACTCTATTACTGCTGTAACATTATTTTCGTATACTATAGGTGTAATGCAAATAAATTTTGGAATTGTATCTCCAAGTCCGGAAACTATTCTCATATAATCTTCCGGTACATTTTTAATAAGGATTTGTTGCTTTTCGAGCGCTGCCTGTCCAATAAGCCCTTCACCGGGTTTATATTTATTCGATAAATTCTTCCTTTTTGTATAGGCGTAGCTTCCGATAAGTAATAATTCCCTGTTTTGATTTTCATCTGAGATGATATAAAATGCTCCGACTTTAGCATCAAGCCATTTCGATAGTTCTGTAATTGTATTGAAAGCGAATGTGGGCATGTCAGGTACACCCCTGATAACATCATTAAGCCTTGAGTATCCGGTTTTTATCCAGTCCTGATTAGCAGTTTCCGTTCGGGAATTAAGCAGAAAAGTCTGCATTGTACTGACTGAACCGGCAAGAATACCAATTTCGTCACCTGATAAAATTTCAACATTATTATCAAGGTTCCCTTCAGTTATTGATTGAGTTACTGTCAGGAGTTTATTTAGTCCCTTCTTTATTGAGGAAGTTATCCAGATTCCAACTACCACTGCAAACAGTATTCCGATCAGGAGTATTGAATATATTGCAATAGAGGTTCTATGTTGAAGTTTAACATTTTCATCAGTTATTTGTCTTACGTACTCTGTCTTATAAGTAGAGAGGTCCGCTATACCTGATCGTAAAGCACGCCTGGTTTTACTATTATCATTTTTCCTGAATGCAAGTCCTTCTTCAAACTTCAGTTTTTCTGCAAATTCCCTGAGGACTCCATAATAAGTTTTGTAGTTCTGCCATGAGGCTAATAACTCATTGTATAACCGGGTATCTTCCTGGTCACTGATAGTCTTGTCATAATCCAATACATAGCCTTCAAGTTGTTGAAATTCTGTCAGAGACAATCGGAAAAAATCTGTTGTATCTTTTTCGTAGAGAGTATAAGCCATATTTGAAACTGTCATCTCAAAATTTTCAGTCATTTTTGACAAAATCGCAAGAGAAACAGTACCTTTTTCAAACATATAAGTATCTGACTTATCTACCTTTTTCATCTGAATCAGGCAGAAAAGCCCCACTGATCCTGCAATAATTATTACAAGTGTAAAACCCAGAAATAATTTTGTTACTATTTTCATATACTTTTAAATTTAAGATTACTGACACTGCCAGAAGTTTTAAGCGCTTCTCTGATCAGTCTTACATCACCAAGATTGTCTTCTATAAGCAGGATTTCCATTTCAGGATATTAATCAGTGAATACTGTTCCTATCTACCAGTTATTAATTCATATTTTAATGACCTTTCCCATTTGGGAGCTTGACTATTGTAAGCCAGAAATCCTCAATTGACTTGACAACCTTAATAAACTGGTTGAGATCGAGAGGTTTTGTAATGAAGCAGTTGGCATGAAGATTGTATGTTTTAAGTATGTCCTCTTCAGCTTTTGAGATAGTAAGTATAACCACAGGTATCCGTTTGAGGTTATCATCATTTTTAATCTCAGCAAGCACTTCCCGTCCATCTTTTTTGGGAAGATTCAGATCCAGTATAACGAGGTCGGGACGGGGAGCATTTGAGTATTTTCCTTTTTTGTAGAGAAAGTTCATAGCCTCTACTCCATCTTCAGCAATACTAAGATTATTAATCAGTTTGCTTTCTTTAAGAGCTTCTTTTGCCAGCCTGGAGTCACCGGGATTATCTTCTACAAGAAGAATCTCGATTGGTTGAAGTGATGATTTGTTAGTTTCCATTGGTTAATTATTTAATTTTTAAAGTAAAACAGAATGTAGTTCCTTTACCTGGTTCCGACTCGAACCAGATCTTTCCTCCATGTCGTTCAATTGTGCGTTTACATATAGCCAATCCGATCCCGGTACCGGGGTAATCGGCTTTGGTATGTAGTCGCTGAAAAATTGTAAAAACTCTTTCACTGTAAATCTTGTCAATTCCAATTCCATTATCAGCTATCGAAATCTGTACCTCATCCTCAATGGTTTTAGCCGTGATATTAATTCTGGGCGATTCGTCGCCTCTGAATTTCATGGCATTATCGAGAAGGTTTTGAAAGACCCTTATAAGCTGTCCTTCATCGGCATAGGCAAAGGGAAGATCATCATTAACTATCATTGATCCTGTTTCCTGTATTTTATTATGCAGGTTTGCCACTGCCTGGCCAAGAACATCTGAGAGATCGAGTTTTACCATAGGCTTTCCCTTGGTAGTTACTCGCGAAAATTCAAGCAAATCGTTTATGAGATGCTGCATTCTGTTAGCGCCATCTACTGCAAAATTGATGAAATCTATTGCATCCTGATCAAGCTTATCCTTATATCTCCTTTCAAGCAGCTGGGTATAACTCGATACCATTCGAAGAGGTTCCTGCAGGTCGTGTGATGCGACATAGGCGAATTGTTCGAGTTCCTGGTTAGAACGTTTCAGATCCGTTACGGCTTTGTCGAGCTCCTTAACTTTTTGCTCTAACTCTTTACTAAAACTTCTGATCTGTTCGTCTGCCCTCTTGCGGTCTGAGATGTCAATCATCATTGTAATAAAGTATAGAGGATTACCCTTTGTGTCCCTTTGGATAGAAGTTGATACGTCAGTCCAGACTATCTCACTGTTCTTCTTAAGGTATCTCTTTTCGTACCTTGCGAATTCCTTTTCCCCAATCAGCAGGGAATTAATAACATCCTGGCTTTCACCTATATCGTCAGGATGAGTAATTTCCTGCCAGCTCTTGTCTCTAAGTTCATTTTCGGTGTATCCAAGAATATTGCAGAAAACTTTGTTGACCTTCAGGCTGCCATCAATGCCTGTCATAGATTGGCCAACATGCGAGTTTTCAAATACCAACCGGAATCTCTCTTCGCTTTCCTTGAGTGCCAGCTGATGTCCTTTGTCGTTAACAAATTCTTTCTGTTTTGCCGGTTTTTTCATATTGTTCTGGTTAAGTTTCTATTAAATTCACTGAACATTAATAAGGATTATAACGAGAATCATTCAGAATAAAATTTATATAACCGGTTCCTTATTCTCGTTGTCTCTGAGTATTTTAGCAACGACTGCAGATATCTTATCAAAATCTTCAGATTTGCTAAAGAAATAATCAGCTCCGTTTTCAAAAGCCCTGTCTTTATACTGATCATAAGCATAGTTGGTAAGGATCACAATTATTGTCTTTTTATTTTTTTTTCGATATTCTTTCAAAATTTCGAGCCCATTCCTGTCAGGCATTCGGATATCCAATATTGCGAGGTCGGGATTATGTTTAAATAATTCCTCAAGAGTCTGTAACCCGGTCTCCGTTTCACTTACAATTTCGACACTACTGAAAATAGAAATGGTTTCCCGGATCCGCTCTCTCATCAACCGGGAGTCGTCGGCAATTAATACCTTCATTTTTTTGATTATAAGTTTACTGACAACAAGTTAGGCCTAACTAACCACTTAACATGCAGGTATTCAGATATTTTTTTGTAGGGAAATGCTGAAAGATTTGTAAGGGAAACCTGACAGGACGACTCACGGCGAACGACAAACGACGCACGACAAACGACACACGGCGAAAGACAAACGACAAACGACGAACGGCGCACGACAAACGACGAACGACACACGACAAACGACGAACGACACACGACGCGCGGCGAACGACAAACGACGAACGACGAACGACACAGGGCGCACGACGAACGGCGAACGGTAGACGACAAGGTTTGTTTGTAATTGAAAATGAGTGTCAGGAATCAATAATAAAGTCAGATATATATCGAGGAAGTGAGGGAGATTCGTTGTCGATAAATGAATTACTAATGACAATATCTTTTCAAAGTTCTGCTAAGGGAGACACAGATCCCTCACTCATCCACAAAGAAACCAGATATTTTCAAACTTTAGCCTTGCTGGATTCGTTCGGGATGACACTGTTTTTTTGGGAGGGAGGGAGGAAGAAGCGGCGATTCGTTCTGGATATGTTAATATTTTGTACTACCAAGTCGAATCGCCGCTTCTTCCTCCCCGTGTCCCGACCAGAAAGTGTCATTCCGAATGTAGCGACTGTAAATCAACTAATTAAAAAAGAATATGGGGAGCGAAATGAGGAACCGAGTCCCGCCCTGACGGGACGAGCTCACCGAAGGTAATCTCCCCCGGGTATTGCATGAATAAATTAACTTATATGTATGAATGCCGACACTCATTTAATTGAAAATACTTTTAAATTTGAATTGGAATAAATTATTATTTACTTAATCTCGTTGTGCTATGAGTAATTTTGAAAACCTTAAAGTATGGCATAGAGCTATTGAGCTGGCTGTAAAAATTTACAAACTAACTGATGAAAACAAGCTTCTTCAAAAAGACTATGGACTGAAAGATCAGGTTAGGAGAGCAGCAGTAAGTATTTCCAGTAATATTTCAGAGGGAGATGAACTTGGAACTGATAAACAGGCTATTAGACAGTTCTATATTGCAAAAGGATCTTCTGCTGAATTATATACTCAGATCATTATTGCTGGCAAAATTGGCTATTTGAAGGATACTGAAATCGAATACTTCACAAACGAATGTAAGGGAATTTCAGGAATGTTGACAAATCTCATAAAATCAAGATATTCTGAATAATAAATATCAGAGTTACCTTTAACTTTTGTAACGGTCATCCCTGCGCCGTGCGCCCTGCATCGTGAGTCGTGCGTCGTTTGTCGTGCGTCCTGCGTCGTGAGTCGTGTACCGTTTTATAGTAATCCGTTTTTCATACAGTATTGGATGAGTTCCGAATTCTTCTTCATTCCCATTTTTCGCATGATCCTGGAACGATAAGTGCTGACAGTTTTTCCGGAAATAAAGAGTTCGCTGCCTATTTCCCGGAGGGGTTTTCCGGCAGTTATCATAAGCATTATTTCAAATTCACGTCCGGATAAGGTTTCATGAAGAGGTTTTGAATAGTCATTTTCAATGCGATGGGCAATATTTTCAGCCATAGACGATGAGATGTATTTCCCGCCTGCTGCTATCTTTCTCACTGCTTCTATCAGTTCCTCTGAGGCAGTATCTTTGGTGAGATAACCTGAAGCTCCCATTTTTAAGGTTCGTAAAGCATAATGCTCCTGAGTGTACATACTCAACATCAACACTTTCTGCAGAGGGTGTTTTCTTTTTATTGACTGAAGAACCTCCAATCCTGAAATATCTGGC
>Ga0209429_10001266_pt1 | contig 15891 bp, 30 predicted proteins | sample BarGraNGADG00212_3_FD_184493 | JGI IMG/M metagenome (GOLD analysis project Ga0209429, IMG submission 184493) | Arctic peat soil microbial communities from Barrow, Alaska - Barrow Graham LP Ref core NGADG0004-212 (SPAdes) (version 2) | ecosystem: Environmental > Terrestrial > Soil > Wetlands >... | reverse complement strand
CTAGGGTGCGTACAGGTTATTGTCAAGCTGGTCCTGGTCCTGGCCAGGGGGGAGATCATCATTATCGACTTATGATAGTAAACGCTATCTAAACTATCACATTGAGTATTGATAGTAAACGCTATCTAAACTATCTAAGGGGTGGGGAGTTTTGATAGGAAAGAGTTTACAATGGGATTAGTAAAATCTATTGCGTTTTCTATTAGGATTTGAGATAATACTCAAACCGGGGAAGAAGTTAGGGGGGGGGATTAGAAATGGCTCGCAAATCATTTGACAATGAAAATCTTCGGGTTGGGTCGATAGTTGATGCTATCGGAGACGAGTTCTACGGGCTGAGACGGATTGTCACATTTTGGGGAAGTGGGCATTTTGCAGCAGTTTGTGAGATAGCGGACCTTTCCCAAAAGCCTTCCGAACTGGTCAATGTTCCATGCTCCAAATTACTTAGAGTTCGATACTAAGACAGTGAAGGGGGGGCGAATAGTCATGGGGGCTCAACTTACTCCTGAGCAGCTTGCCAACTGGCGCAAAGTGCTAATTTCGATAGTGGGGCCATATGCGGTTCTTCTGAGTGAAGCTCAGATACAAGTCCTTAGAGACAGTTTCCAGGTTAGGGCTGATACTCAGGAATTCATTCAGGGTATGATAAAGCAGATTGAAGATCCACCATGCGAAAGTTAGGCAAGTTCCAGCAGCAATACTTCAATCTCTTAGTGTCAGGCATAACGCTTCGTACTAATCTACAATTGAAGGGGAAACGAAGCCTATATGAGTCTCAGTATCAGCGTAGCTTCAACAAGCTGCTTGATATAATGGTAGACGAAGGCTACGTGTTAGGGTATGATACTCTGCGGGGAGTAGAGACCGTACAGGTAATGAAAGGAGTAAATATTGTAAAACCGTCCGAGCTTCCAGGGTTAACAATTCGGAGTAGTAATGTAAGCAGGAAAGAGGAGTAGTACAATGCCTAAGAACATCGATAACGTAATCCAGCATCCCACATGGAGCAAGGCGAAAGAAATCACCGGGGCATTTACTATCCGGGATGCCAGAGTAGTCGAAGGCAAGTTTGGGGAGTGCGTCCAACTGGATTTGACGTTGGCAGATACGGGTGAAAACGTTAGTGTATCGGTTGGAGTTGATAGTAATCGGCAGCAGCTTGTAGACTATTTCGCAAGTCAAGACGAGCCTGTAGGGCCGTGTCGGTTCTCCTTGCAAACTATCGAAAGCGGCCAATGGGCCGGGTCGGAGTATAGGGCGATAGTGAGTGCCGATAGCATTGTCCCGGAGCAGTCTATCAAAGGCAAGAAGTAGTTAGAGTAGTCAGAATAAGGAAGAAGGATAGTTCACATGTTAACATTCAAGAAGTTGAGCGACCTAAAGCCTGAGTCTAAGAAAAGTACAGCGGTGCCTAGTCTCTCGACATTGGACGGTCAGACAGCGTTCGTAATGGCTCCCACTCAAGGCAAGCCTTTTACAGTACAAGTTCTCATGTCTGAGAATGAGGATACCGCTATCCTGTACGCTAGTGGTAAACGAGCGAACGAGCAGATTGCAGCAGCCCTAGCGAAGGGGGAGTGTGACGCGATCCTAGCTAAGATCGTAGCGGCCAAACGCGGAGTGCGTTTGGAATAGCAAAGCTGCTTAGTTAAGCCGCCAGAAAGTCCGTTGTGAAAGCAACGGGCTTTCTGGCGTCTACCCCCTAGAAAGTAAACTTGTCCGGATTGACAGCATTAATCCAAGTCTTAGCGTCTCGGTAATTCTTATTAGTATTAGTAACAGTTCCACCGACTGCTAAGGTAAGGTTGTAGACTGCCATCGCCAGCGCGGCCAATTGCGCGGCCACCTGCTCATTAGTCGGTGGCGTTGTGTCAGTTGGATTGTCAGTAGGATTGTCGGACATAGTAGGTATCTCCAATCCCCATCGCCATATAGCGATAGCATTAAACTGTGCGAATGTAGCAATATCATCGGCAGATGCTAGGGCCGGAAGCACTGGGATAATAGGTAGTTGATATGCGCCTTCTATCTGCTTACAACGTTCGCATTCTATCCCCGGATTAGTATTGAAATCGTTCCAATAGCTTTGTGTCATAATCGCATTAAGGAAGGGCGCAAACTCCCACAGTTTAAGCGCGTCGATAGCGTTTTGCCTGGGGTCTATTTCTAGTGCAAGCCACTTAAGTGGGGCCTTGTCAACAAGCATTTGTATAAATGCTGTAGCTACTCCCGGACTTGCCACCCCCCAGAAATGGGTGTAAGGCTCTACGTCCAGGATTAGTCCGTCAGCTTGAACGCCTACATCAGATAGCAAAGACGTTTGTTCAGGTATCCAACTATTCCTAATAACGGCCCATGCATAGTACATTAGTCCAGCGTCACGTGCCCTTTGACATTGCTCCGCGACTTGAGTAGGATTTCCAATAGCATCTGGTGACGCGTCGAACTGGTTCATAAAATCGCAACCGTCAAGAGCCTTAACTGTAATAGCATCATAGTTTAGTCGTTTAGCATCGTTGATTAGGTTGTCCAGATTAGAGTTGTCGAATTGCCATGCCTGTAGTAAACGCATTGTAATAGCTCCTAGACTTTAGTTCTAGCTTTAACTCTGCCGCCACCGCTACCCAATAGGGCATCTTTTAATTCTGTAAGGGTGGATGATGCTTTTATTGCAGTGTCTAATTCGTTGTCGGGGGTCGTTAGCATAATGGGGACGTGGGCTGCAAGCACAACAAGAGCTCCTTTAGGTAACTCACAAGGTGCCCCGGCAGCATCATAGGTATAAAGGGTATCTCCTGGTATGCCAAGAGTTCGGGCCGGGGGTTTAGTTACGCTGGTTGTACTAAGGGCGTTAGTTGTTATTCCCGCCGCCGCTAGTTCGGTCTTTAGTTGGCCCAGGTCAACGGTTTTAGTTAGTATCATTAGACTCCTCATACCTTGATGATATAGTTCAGAGTCAGGTATGGCGGCATATTATCGTGGGCACCACCACCACCAGTAGATTGTGTATTACTACCCGCTGGGGGCGTGATGTTATTAAGTGTTGTCATCGGTAATCCATTCGGCCCCGGAGTAACGTCTTTAGAATTGTTTAGGGTATGAGCGTGGGATGGCATTTGTGCTATACTTAGGGTAACAGCGTCAAGTCCGGCCCCTTGACCGAGATTGTCAGCTGTTGTAGCCGCGACACGGTTTGCACTAGTCCCGCCCATGTTATCGGCACCTAGAGCCACCCGACCGCGAAGATCGGGTAGGGAGAAGTGGGTGCCATCTGCAGACCCGTAAGTTGTACTAATAACCGCAAACAGAGCTGTATAATCGGATCTAAGTAGCGATTGACCATAACAAAGCAACCAGCCAGTTGGTGCAACGCCCCCCGCATATGCCCAGATAATGCCGGGGGGGGTTAGGGCCGAACTATCGTCTAATAGTTGATGCTCAATGTCTCCTGCTGGTAATATGTATAAATGGCCGTCAACCTTAGCATATAGATCTACGGTACTAGCAGCCGGATTAACGGGGGCAGCAATCTCTCCTAGTGCAATACCTTGCTGGAATAGTGTCTGATTAGCTATAATCATGGGGCCATTAGCCAACGCATAAGCTGATACAAAAGGCTGCACTTCACTGTCATATAACGTGATCCCCAATCTATCAGAAGAGAATGTAATAGAGCCATTACTACTAATCCAGATAGTGCCGATGTCTTGGACTAACACTGCTCTAGCAGAATAGGGTGGAACTATAGTAATATCGCCGCCTTCTACTAGTGTGAATGCTTTAGTACCGACGATAATAGTAGCTGTAGTAACGTTGTCGATCTGAATAGCTTTAACCGAGAACGGAGCATTAACACTAAATGGAAATGCGATATTAGCGCCAGCTTGCGACATGCTAAAGGTTTTCATACAGCAGCCTTAGCAGCGTCTTTAATATCGCCTTTCACGTTGTCGGGAGTAATACTAAAAGCTACTAAGCCTATTCCAACAATAACGATTGTCATACCAGCTACAGTTAGGAGAACGCGTATCCACAAGTTCGGCTGAGCTAGCCACGTAGACCACGCGGAAATGGTCTTAGGCAAGCTGGTAACATCTTCGACAATCCCGCCGATAGCTTCACCAGTGTTGCCCAGGCCATCCCCAACGGGTTTAACTATATTGTCTATAATATTGCCAATGTTTTCGCCTATGTTGTTAACGATGTTGCTTACTATAGATCCCGCAGCTTCTTCTTTAGGCAGTCCAATAGCTGTTGCAGTAGTCCAAGGCCCCCAACCGCTAGAATTGAAGAGAGCAGCCGCCTGTTGTATATTAGTAGTAGCGTCGAATAGGTCTAGGTTAGCTAGTTGGGGGTGCGCCCCTGGCCCTACATTGATCTGGAATAGACCTCGGCTATCTTCCCCATTAGTGTTGTGAGATGTTAGCTTCCCACCACTTTCGGCGGCGATAACTGCCAATGCGTTATCAACTTGATTAGCAGGAAAATAAGCTGCAACTATAGCCCTATACTGTTGTACCCCTTGCCAATTAGCTCTGATACGTGCTACAACATCGCTGAATGTAGACATGCTACACCTTTAGTTAATAAGTAATACCGAACCACTCTTGTATGAATTTTAGATACTGGTCTACTTTAGCATTATTGCCATACTGGTCATATTGAGACGTATGAGTTAGTGCATACCATAGCTTGTCACCTTGCGCTACTTTAGCTTGTAAAGCTGCCTGTCCTTGTTGCGCAATTGTCAAAGCTCTTTGTGCCGCAGATAGTGCAGTAGCATCGGCAGCTTTAGCGGCTGCTAATGTACCCGCGTCGGCTGCTTTAGCGGCTGCTAATGCAGTAGCATCTCCGGCGGTAACACTTGCTAATGTAGCCGCAGAACTAGCTTTAGCGTTTGCCAATGTAGCAGCAGAACTAGCTTGAGCGTTTGCTAATGTAGCGCTTGCAGTTGCAACTTGAGCCGCTAAAGCCGCTTGGGAACTGTCACTTTGGGCTTTAAGTTGGCCTTGCAAAGCTGACACATTAGCTGCACTCACATTGCCCGCGGTTGTCAAAGCTGTTTGTAGACCGGCTATCGTGTTCTTTAGTGCTTGCGTAACTGCATTATCTTCTGTAATAGAAAACGCTATAGCCGATGGAGGAGTGCCAATGATACCCTGAGCACTAGCAAGTGCCTCAGAAGCAGCCCTGGATATACTGCTACTAGCACCATGAAACAGATTGATAATCTCCTGCTGTACGTCTGTAGTAGTACCATTAGGTAAGAAGCTAAGTAACGAGTTTAGATACGTGGTATTACTGCCAAAGGGGTTTCCTTGAGTGCTGGCTAGTTGGGGGGCTTGTGGGGCTGCACCGACTAGAGAGAGTGCCGATTGTACCACGTTATGATACGCTTCACTAGCAGCAGAACTACCGACTGGGCTAGTCCCTCCCAGATAGGATTTTAGGTATAGTTCTACTTCGCTTGCGGGGAGTCCCAGGGCTAGTTCCACCTGGCCGATAGCATTCTCTAACCATTGGGAGTTAGTGATTATGGCCGGGACTTCGGCTGGCACTCCGAGAGAGAGCCCGCCGCTCGAGCCTTGCCCCGCCGATCCGCCTCCCATTGGAACTGCGCTACTCCCGGAGGCCCCTCCCGGATTGCGTAGAAATATGAACCAGACTCCCACCAGCAGTCCCGCCCCGCCGGCCACCCAGGCCCAGACCGGGAGAGGTCCGGCCTTCCTCTCAACGGTCCTTTCTATCTCATTGGACATGTTACTGCCCCTTCGTGATTGCGGGTACTACTCGCCTACTGGCTGGACTAATCCCCCCATTGCCTATGTCAGTCCTATTCCTATCGGTGGCTGGAATATAGCGGTCGGGGGGCACTATCCGCGCTTGGAGATTTCCGTTACTATTGCCCACTACTCCGATAGCTCCATTAACCGCTCCGAGTCCAGGGTGGAACTGTCTCGGCGCTCCCGACTCTTCTATTCCACTATCAAACGGACTAACAGTCCGGGGAAGTGGATCTGACGCAGGTCTTAGATCCACTGTTCTCCGGGCAGCTATAACAGACCCGCTATCCACAATCGGAGATCCTATACAACTATCAATCGGTCCACTATTAGTAGCTCTGAATTGATCGTTAGTTGGCGCCGCCATCTATAACCTCCCGCCACGTTTGGCGATATATTTGCATTCGCTGTATTGCTCGCTCTTTTGTCATAGTCCAACTACTAATAACCGCCAGCTTCGCCCGTCGGGCCATTAAGCGGCGTTGGGATGGATTGTCTATTAGACAACGTATCGCGGTTGTCCAGTCGAAGTAGTCTTTAGCTATCCAGCCTGTATAGCCATTATGTATATAATCCTCATATACAGTTGGACTTGCAACCACTGGCGCACCGCACATGGTATGCTCGAACCACTTGATAGGACTCTTGGCTTTGTTGAATTCTGTATCTGGAAGTGGGCACAATCCTATATCCATCTGGTTAACATTATGGCGATATGTCTCTAGATCAGTCCATGGGAGTATCACTATCCGGTCGCCTAATTTATACTTTAGTGAGTTAGTCCAGGATGGAGTGTAACCAGCAAACATAAATCTTACTTCGGGATATAAACTAGCTATCTGCGGAATTAGATACTCCAATATTCCCCAATCATTATAGTGACTATCCCCCCCATGGACGCCTATTGTCAACGGTCCAGTTCGTTTAGGTAGGTCTCTCCAATGTGCAGTATTCACCAGATTGGGCAATACTGCTACGTTGGGGTTTTCGAGCTTAAACCGCTTCGCTAATACAGTAGTTGTGCAGGTTACTAGATCGGCTGCCCGCATGGCCCTAATACCAGCATCGCGTTTAACAGTTCCTTGATAGTGTGGACTATCTTCCGGAATAATGCGGCTATCATCATCGTTGTCTACAACCACGGCAGTTCCCACGGCATGAGATTGACGTATCAGACTAAGGGCCGCATCGTCATTTCCCAATCCTAAACGATTACATACTAATACGTCCGGCTTGTGGTGAAGTGCTTCGCCATACGTTGCAATGTATGTACTAAACTTGTGTCTATTCATAATCTCAAATGGCACAATAGAACGCCAGTAGTCGCAACCGTTAGAACCGGCCATTACTAATCCGGTCACTATAGGCCACGTTAGCTCACTTCTCATTGTGCAATCCACCGGGCTACTTCCGGCCAGCTAAGAATTGGAAATAGCAATGCCTGTTCATACTGTGCCCAGGACCAGCTACGTATTGAAGGTGGGAATGCTGGACCATCACTAAATGGGTTAGGACGCTGTTTGATAATTGCACAACCGTGGTCGAAGTTGCCTACTACCACGTCTAATTGTGGAAATCGACTCATACTTGCTATAACTCGCCAGCCATCCCCTGTATACATTCCGCCACGATTAGCTATTTGTCTAGTCTCTTCCACGTCTAAAGGTAGACAATCATGTACCACTATAGTACCATCTACCGTTAAATGATCCAGACTGTTGAGTATATCCCGTAGCACCTGCTCACAACGATGATCCCCATCAATAAAGATAAGTCCGAATTTACCTTTACTATTGGCAAAATAATCATCGCTGCTTGCCCTAATCCCTAATGAACTGTTAGGATCTACGCCTATACGATGAGTGCATCGGACGTTCCTAATCGTGTCGCCATTAGCACTACCGATCTCTAGGTAGTTGCGATAACCGCAATAGTCTATTAGGTAGTTGAGCAGATGCAACCGGGATATACTCATTGTCTACTCCTTATCCCTTAGCTGCTGAAACGAGCCCACCAGCAGCATTCCCAAAGCTGGTGATAACGTTGGCAGTCGTGCTACTAGGAGCCAACACAAGGGAGAGTGCCGCAATCATTACAATCCCCCCCAGGAATACCCCCATAATGTCTACAAAACGCATGTTCTATGTCTATCCTTCTTTCGTACTAAAATACTTAGTTACTGCTTGTTCGGCCCCGGTGCCTATTGCCCCCCCGGCTGTCAGTAGATAACCTAACACTATTAGTCCGCCGAACGATGTTGCTATCCCACCAAAGCCAGCTTCAGCCAGAGATAGTAACACGGCACCCACTAATACAGCAGCCAACGCGGGACGTGCTAAACCATGTACTATTACGTCCTCATACGTTTCGCCATTGGCTACACGTACAACTATATGTCCACCTATCACGGCCACTATTTCCAGAACGATTAGCTGTTTGTACATGTTAACCTGTTGCGTTAGGTGCCTTTAGAATAGTGAGACTACTTGCCCCATGCACTCCGATTAGCATCATTGTAATTCCCACGGCTACAACAACCAATGCTAATACGCTGCTCATGGTAGAACTACTTCCGATTTCCTCAATTGTGCCGCAGTATCTGCTACAAGAGATTTGGCTATAACTGTTCCCGCTTGAGTGCCTTCCGCTAATCCTTGCGCCCGACTTGCAGCTTCCGTCATTGCCAATAGCTGAGTTAGTCTACCATTTATAGCTGTATGCACATCTAAAACCGCAGCCTGGTTATCAATCGTCTTTAGATATGCAAGCAACCCTACCGTAGTTGGAGCAATAGCAGCAATCACTATTCCTATCAGAGTTATATTATCACTATCAGGGCGTACGATAGAGATAAGTATAACAAAGACCGACAATAGCACCGCCATACTACACGACGCCACTATTACAGGAATGCTGCTTGTGCCCTTCGGCGGTTGTGGTTGATAAGCAGCCATTATGAGGCTACGTTACCAGTAAGATCGAACATCCTACCGCCCCACTGTCCGAGCAGAAAGCCTACCGCCAGAAGCACGATGTTAACTACCATCTTACTCTCCTAACCTCTTAGTTCTAACTTACTTCCCAAACTTTCCTGTACCGGGCCGCATGTACGCTACAACCAGCCCGGCAATTATACCAGCCACTAACCATGTCCACCGATCTCTGTCCATTATCGCAAACTCCCACTAGCCATCACCATGAAGGCGATCAACACCAGCAGAAATACCCCCGTAGCTTGCGCACTAACGTCGCCGCTAGCGCCGACACTAGCCGTGAACCCCATAGAATTACCTCCATTACTAACCGGATCGGTACCGGCCCCTATTGTTGGAACACTCCCCTGTAGATACTGTATACTATTCATGCTCGCTTGCTCCTACAGCGCACCGCTATAGATGTCCATTGTCGGCGGAATGTACAGGCTATCCGTTATCATGGTAAGGCTATTGGACGCACTAGAACCGAACCCACTAGGATAAGCAATCGCAAACTGAGCTTCCGAGACGTTGCCCAGATAAAGGTACTTATGCCCAAGCTCGTATCCGGCTACCGGGCCGAAGTCGTCAAGGAATGGATAGACCAGCACGCCCGCAGGAGCATCCATACGATACTTATCCCACATGATTTGGCGTCTTTCCTTAGCAGACTCGCTAAAGATGACATCGGTGCCAATCTTAAAGTCTATCTGCGTTGGCAAAGCAGCTTCCGCAGATGCTCTTGGAGTAGCACCGCTACCAGAACGCAACACTAGAACGATACACCTAACCGCATTAGCTAAGTTGCGAAGATAATGGTTGATCGGAGCGCCACCGCCAATGGGCAGTTCTGCCGCCTTAGTAGCAAACATGTAATGCACTATTCCATAAGTGCTAGGGATCTGCTGCTGCCCACGGCCATCAGCGGACATAGCGCCCGGGACTGGCAGATAACCATACGAGCGATTAATAGACAACAAAGGCAACACAGTTGGGGCACCACTAAACACACTGGTAGATGGCGCTATTCCATCATTGAGGTTATACTTAGTCGCCCTATCCTGATTTCCCAACAATCCCCAATAGTCACGATCATTAATCGCCATGGGAATTCGAGTCCTAAACAGACCACTACCGGCCGCACTACCAGTTCCAACACTAATAGCACTGTAAACGCTGGCGTCGGCGCTTAGCTCCGATTTATGCAGGCCATATCCGCCGTAAAGGTTTAGCAAATGCAAACTGTAACCGTCGATGTTAACCATCTGAGGTCCGCCATCATCGAGCGTAATACCAGCGAAAGCAGCCCACGGCGCATCTTCGGCCAACGCTACCGTGTTAGTGCTCGCGTTACCTGTCGCGGTAAGCACCATCTCCAAGTCAAACCAGACCATAAACCCGGTGCCTGGAAGAACTTGCGGAAGGTTTTGTTGTGCCGCTGTAAGGGTCGGGCTATCCTTTACACTAACATCAGTCCTAACACTACCAGCCGCACGTGTGAATGGAATAACGTTCTTACCGGGTACTTGAGTGCTTGCGCCCGGAGTTACGGGACCGCCTACCGCAGTAGGCCCTTGAAGTTGATTAGCCATTTTCTTAATTACTCCACAACTTTAATGATTACTACAGGTCTACGGGAATACGTTAAGGATTGTCTTTCCAGCCGTCTCATTACCGTTGGCTACCAACATACCACCCAACGTCCGCATGAGCAGAAAATACAACGCTACTCCTGTTCCAATAAACAGGATAGCTACAATGTCAGCTTCCAATTTCACTTTAATACCTCTTGTAAAGTTTGTGCGGTGCCACGCTTAAGCGCTTCGCTGTCCTTGTTATAATAGGCGTATTGATACTTGTCTAACTTAGGAACTACTGCGGCCAATTCGCCGCTAATGCCTTCTGATATAGCTCTTAAATCTCTCTTATCTCCTAACTTAAAAGTGAAGATATGGGTGGGCTCTGAGAGCGCAAACCTGTTGATCCAGAAAGGACGTTGCATACCTACTACTACGCTAATGTGCTTACTTCGCCCCTGAGTTAGGAACTTGACCATCGTATGTTCTAGCCCTAACTCATGCTGTAGGTAATACGCTTCGTCTATGTACACCGTCCAACTGCCCTCTTCCCATACCCGGTCAAACATATACCTAAACTCTAACCCCTGACGCTCGAAAGGTGGAAATAAGCGATAATATCCGCCACTATCGGTCGTCTTAATCGCCTTGATTGTGCTGGTCGTTTTCCATCGCGGCCAGTATATGGAGTCCGGTTTCGTTACTAACATCAGAACGTGCTTCCGATACTCCATCATCTTCCGACTCAACCATGTCTTGCCCGACCCCGTCTTTCCGATTAGGGCCACGTGTTCGCCTTGTTTCCACATTCATCGCACCTAATAGGTTATACCCCATCTTAGTTGTAATGTAAACCGACTGGCGATTATCTTCTGGCAACACCCCTTTAGCTACCGCAATATCACTACCGATACGTGCAAATAGTCCGCCGATGCCCACTACGATAGAACCGTAGTCACTCACGCTATTAGAACCAGCGAGAATTTTGGCCACGAAGAGACTCTTCTTAGCGGCTGCTAATAGTCCTTTTGTCGCTGCTTCGGCCTCTTCTTGATCTGGCGTATGCCCTACTAACAACGAAAGAGACTCTACAGCTTGTACTACGCCCGCAGCCATGGCCTCACTAACTCTAGGCTTATTCACACCACGCGGTTTAGGCGCTTGATCCGGAGTTAGTTCCTCAGCTAATTGATCCGCCGGGTCTTTGATTTTACGCGGTCTACCACGTGGCATAATAGTTACCTCCCAACCTTACGATAAAGGAAATGTGAATGTTCTGGTATTCGTTCTTCACTATCCATCTCTGCTAATGCATCGGCTATCGTTTGCACATGCCCAGGAAGCGGGTGGCTATGCTCGCCCGGAGCCTTAGCTTCGACTGCTAACTGTAGGTCAGTAAACAACGCTTCTTGTGAAGCTAACCGCTCCTCTAACTGGTGGATACGAGTCTCGTAAACGTCGATCTTCTCGTGCTCCGCTTCGGCCTCTTCCGCTGGCTCGGAGATAACTTCTTTACCTTCCACCTCAGCCTCTTCGACGGCCTCTTGGACTTCTTCGTTCGCTTCTTCCTTAGCTTCTTTGGGCTCCATATCCGTCCTCTAACTAAACGAGTTACCTGGAATAACCGACGGGTCAACCGGCGTAACTACCGGAGTGACTACCGGAGTAACTACCGGAGTGACTACTTCTCTCTTATCTCGAAGCGCCTTCTCCAAGACTTCAACACGGTCAACTAGCTCGTTAATAGTACGAGCATCTTCACCACTAATGGAATTGAACTCAGACATTCTTCTTTCCTTCCTTAATCTTCTTTAGTGTACCTTGAACGTAACGCTTAAATTCTGCACTATCCTTTTTGTAACCATTAGCTAATGCGGATTTCTTCAATGCCGCTTCTAGCTTCTTAAGCATGGTACTACTCTACTACTACTGCTAGGAATGTGATATAGGCCAGAGGTACAGCTACACCAGAAGGTGGTACGATGGAAATAGGTAACCCCCTACTAACTATGATAGGCAACGTCATAATATACGATGTGCCATTAGCCACGTAGAATGAATGGTGAATAGTATTACCTATTTGTAAACTGTACAGTCCGGATAGATTAGCATTGACCGTAACGATCAGCCCAACGATCTTGATTAGGTCACTTGTGGTATAGGGCAGATTGGCCCATGCTTCGTCCGGGGATTGTGGCCTCACGTTGGCCGCATCGGTAGCATCCGCTATACGCTCAAGAATAGTGTTGATAGAAGATAGCTGTTGAGCAACTATCGCCAGTTGCCCTGGCAGAGAGGGGGGAGCCAGCTTTTCCATGAGAGAACCCATGCATCAACCTCCTTTTGATACTTATGATACGCTCATGTTTCTTTAATGTCAAGCAGTTTAGAAGAACATCACATCACTCTCTACCTCTTCCCCCGCGAGGTCCAGAGCCGTGAGAACGCCGACCTCCTCCTGACTCCCTCTCCACCTGGCCGCATCTGATAATTGCTCGTACAAATCTCCCTCACTCATAATTCCTAAATCCGGCCGGTCTACCGATAGATTGGCAGCTACTATATCTCCCGTAAGTCCAGCCCTATCACGCAGCCATAACGGGACATTCTCTTTGTATTCTTCTCTCTCACGACGCCCACTATGGGGAGCTATCCCACTGGTCATAGCATGTATAGCCCGTGTTAACTCGGTAGAAAAATCCTCAATTATGGAAGGCTTAGTATCTTGAATTGCAGGAGTATTCCGCCCTATAACCTGCTGATATGGCACCGATTGTAATACTCCCGGATGCATAGCTGGTAGTCTACCATCCGCCGAACGTTTGATATAATCCCACTTTAGCATCCGATCCTGTCCTTTCCACGAGCCTAATTGATCTCCTAAGTGGTGTCGGCGCCAGCAGCTACGCAGCCCTTGAAACGATGTTAAATGCATTATAATCGGCTCTTGCGTATCAGCCTTAGCTCGTAATTGACTATACTCCCCGGACAGCTTGCGCACCGGGACGCCCCGACTGCGTGTCTTAATAGCTTGAATATCCCCATTGAGGAAATAGACCCCCGGCTGTACAACTAAAGCTTCATCATAAACCGACTGCTCCCAATGCCCTAATAGCTTCTCGCCGCTTGTATCTACATCGAGCGCCACTGTGGAGTAAACCGCGTCGGTCGCCACCATGAATACGCTACTTTGATACTCTTTCAAGCACCGCCCTATCATGGCCCTAGTGTAAGCAGTTATGAGTGAAGCGTAAACCGGATTAGCGAATGTAGGCTTGCCGACACTCTGAGCGCATTTCCCATACAAACTATTCAACCCTAATTTAAGCACTATTCCGGCCGATTTCGCCCCTAACGCTATTCGCTTATCATATAGCTCTTGTGCCCACTCAAACGGTCTGTGCTCGCATGTTGTATGATAGCTCCATACGTCGTGAACTGTGAACTTATAAGGGGAGCTATTTGGCTTATTAAGCCACGGCTCTACTTCAATATACGCATACCATCCCATGCCATCGGTCGGATAGAGTATACTACTTTTCTTAGTTCTGAAGGGCAATGGTCCCCAATAGGGCAACTCATGAGCGGCCGTTATGTTCCTTAACTCCCATGATACGTACACAAATAGGGGAGTAAACCCGGCTGCTACGTCGCCCTTATCATAGCCAATGGAATGATGCCACTCCCCGCAACGTAGACATGGGAGATAGTTAACCATTGCGCTGGGATATGCGCTATTGATATCGTACTCGTAGATAGGCCCCGCTATAACTCCATGTCTAGTGATCTCAAACCGGCCGCCATAAAACGCTGCTTGTGCCGCCGATAACGCTTCAGGTGGTACTAATTCGTTTACTTCGGCGGTACGTAAAGCTCCATGCGTTTTGAGTATGCTTTGAGCTAAACAGCCCGCCCCCTCATAGGGACTAATTGAATATCCTAACTCTGTTGCAGTAGATCGTACTTTGGACATTAGTTCTTGAAGATATTCACACTCTATTCGATTGTATTCTACTTCGTTCTCTGTCCAGGTAGACAATGAGAAGTCGCTACGCTTCTCCTTCTCCGCTTCTATCATGGCTAATTGACTGGGATCTCCTATCGACCACTTCTTGAGAGATACTAGAAAGCTGCTCTGAAAGAACCCAAATACATCATGGATTGTAACCCCCTTCCACTTACCCTTTGGCTGGCGCTTTGATACACTAAAATGCTTATGTGGCATATATCGCACCATGTAATCCCCAAAGAAGCCTACTGTGGGGTAGGGCTGGTTAGTCTTTGGATCTATCTGCGGTACAAAGAGACGGCCTATCTGCTCGGTTACTGCGGAAAGCTTCTTAGGATCGTCGGCAACTTCTGCCATAAGTGCACTCATAATCATGGATACGTCATAGTCAAAGGCAAACGCTACATAGATACTACTCTGGGGAAGTGTTGCAATAAACTCCATACAACTACTAAACGATAAACCGTTAATATTATACAATAGGCTCTTGCCTGCTCGGAGTAGTACATATCGTTGCGCTTGGCCTTCAGTTATCGTAATACCTTCACCGTCAACCCCCGCAAAAGGAGTAGGATTGGCCCTATTACGAGCGTTACGCTTAGACTTATCATACTTACTACTTGCTCGATAAGCCCGTAAACGGATAGCTTCTGGGTCTTGCGATAACTCTTTCACGACTACTCCTAGCCAGTCTCTTATCCTAATGGTAGAACCAGAACGCTGAAAGTTGGACGCCGGGCATGTCTGACAAACTTCGTAATTCGGGAACTTGCCTCATTATATAATCAGAAGTTACTTCCCAACTACCAACCTTCTCGCCAGATTGATAGCCATCATGCAATTCTGCTATTGTGTTTATCCAGTTCTCTACTACTCTTAGATCCTCAGTGTATTTAAGTAGTATCTCTATTGTGGCGTATGCTGCCTTTTGAGCTTCTGGCCCTAACTCTATTTCACGCACTAACTTACGCAAACCGTCTAACTTACTTGGACCGCCTACATGTTTCGTTATCTCTTTCTTACGCTCGTATGCCTGCTTGCGGTATACCTTTTCCTGCTCTTTCTTATGCCCACGAGCGGAGGTTATATCCCTACCTTCACGCTGAGCTTTGGCTATTCTGCGTTCGTATTCTTGGGCATAATTACGCTTCTTTGCAGCCATTAAACCCGGTCCTTCCAGTAGTAGGTCTGTCTATAAGATATAGTATAAACAAACTTGCCCACCCTTCTACCATCCGCCAGTAAGGTAACAACTAATACTTTAACTATTGGATTAGTATTCCTTTTACTAACATTCTCCTTAATTAGTACTCGTGTTAAGATCATCTTAACTAATCCTGTTGTAATATCGGTAAGGGCCGCTTAGGCCACTAAGAAGAGTATATTCCTCAAAGTGGTAGAAGTCAACAAAGTCTTTGCTATCAAAACTCCCCCCACACTAATGATAGTTTAGATAGCGTTAACTATCATAAGTCGATAAAGTTACTCCCCCCTGGCCGCGACCGGGCCCAGAACCAGCTTGACAATAACCTGTACGCACCCTA
>Ga0209429_10001263_pt1 | contig 15924 bp, 14 predicted proteins | sample BarGraNGADG00212_3_FD_184493 | JGI IMG/M metagenome (GOLD analysis project Ga0209429, IMG submission 184493) | Arctic peat soil microbial communities from Barrow, Alaska - Barrow Graham LP Ref core NGADG0004-212 (SPAdes) (version 2) | ecosystem: Environmental > Terrestrial > Soil > Wetlands >... | reverse complement strand
GCATCAACTGCCTGAACGAGTCGGCGACGTCCCCCACGACGCCGTGCCTGGCCTGGAACCTGCTCTTCGAGGAGCGCGGCCTGATGTGGGGCTGCGAGGCCGACCTGACCTCGATGATCACCAAGACGCTGGTGCACAAGTCGCTCAAGGTCCCGGTCATGATGACCAACCTGTACCCCTATCTGATGGGCCAGGCCGCGCTCAAGCACGAGCGCATCCCGTTCTTCCCCCCGGTGGACTCCGAGCCCGAGAACCACGTCCTCGTCGCGCACTGCGGCTTCTTCGGCGTCGTGCCGCAGTCCTTCGCCACCGAGTGGACGTTGCGGCCGCGCGTGCTGGAGATCGTCGACCCGAACGCCAACGTCATCGACGCGCGGTTCGCCGAGGGCGCGACCACCATCGTCAAGATCGCCGGCGACATGAAGACGCTGACCGTCGCCCCGTCCGTCCTGACGGGCTACCACCAGTTCAAGAACTCGGACTGCCTCAACGGGGCGGTGCTCCGCGTCGAGGACGGCTACCGCTTCGTCGAGAACCTGCCGTCCCATCACGCGATCCTCGCCACGGGTGACCTGGTGCGTCGCCTCGAGGTGATGTCGAGCGTCCTCGGGCTGGACGTGCTGAAGATCTGACGGCGTCGGAGGTGCCGTCCCGGTGCAGGGCGCACCGGCGGGGAGTGGGAGGGACACAGTTGTCTGAGAGCCGGCAGGAGCGCGGTCGCGTCGTGGAGCTCTTCGACGGGAGGACGCTCGACGGGTGGCACGCGGTGCCGCGGCTACCCGTTGCCGCCTGGCCCGGGGCACCGGCGCCGGACCCCGGGTCCCGCGAGTACCTGACGGCGGCGAGCAGCGTCGGCGGGTGGTCGGTCCAGAACGGTGCCATCGTGGGGACCCAGGACCCCCCCGGCTCGGGTCTCGGCGGGTACCTGCTCACGGACGACCGGTACGGCGACTTCCAGCTGACGTACGAGGTGCGACCGGACTGGCCGGCGGACACGGGCGTGCTCGTGCGGGCCAGCGACCTGGGCGCCCAGGGGTTCCAGGTGCTGATCGACCACCGCAGGTCGGGAGGGATCGGAGGTTTCTACGGCAACGGCATCGGCGGCTTCCACGCCCTCGCCTACGGCGTGGACGTCGCACGGGACGAGTCCGGCCGGCCCGTCGGCCTCGTCGAGGACGACCCGGCCACCACGCTCGAACCGGTCACGGACGCGAAGCGGGCCCTGCTCTCCTACGCGGCTCCCGTCGGGGAGTTCCTCCGGGCGTGGCGATGGGGCGACTGGAACGAGATGTCCGTGCGCTGCGTCGGCGCGTACCCCGTGCTGACGAGTTGGGTCAACGGGGTCAGGATCTACGAGGTCGACACCGGTGCGATCTCGCACCCGACCTACGACCGTGCGGCCGTCGCGGCATTGCTCGGCAGGAGCGGGCACATCGCGCTCGAGGTCCACAACAACGACGAGGCGATGGGCGCGGACCGCTGGGCGCCCGACGCGGCCGTCCGGTGGCGCAATCTCAGCCTCGAGCGCCGGTAGGCGGCGCGCGTCGCGGAAGAACCTCTGCCGCTCCGGACGAGCCTGCGGCCGTCGGGAGCGGCGGCAGATCGAGCAGTGCTGACGACGAAAGGGAGAGACTGACCGTGACGAGTGCAGTGGACAGTGCATTGGACAGTGCAGGGCGGAACGACATCGGCGGCGCCGGGAGACCGGCGCGGTACGTGGTGGCGGGGAACGGCTGGCGGGCGGGGTTCTACCTGCGGCTCGCGAGGATCTTCCCCGAGCGGCTGCAGGTGACGGCCATCGTGACCCCGACGGCCGAGCTCGGCCTGGCGGCCGAGCGGCAGTGGGGCCTGCCGTCCGTGCGCACCATCAAGGACGCGATCACGGGCGCCCCCGCCGACTTCGTGGTCGCCGCGGTGCCGTGGTCGGCGACGCCGCAGGTGATCCGGGAGGCCGTGGCCGCCGACATGCCCGTCCTGAGCGAGACGCCCCCGGCCGCCGACGTCCCGGGCCTGCTGGAGCTGTGGTCCCAGGTCGGTGGATCGGGACTCGTCCAGGTCGCCGAGCAGTACCCGCTGTACCCGGGGCACGCGGCCCGGATCCAGCTCATCAAGAACGGGCTCCTCGGCACGGTCAGCAACGTCCAGGTCGCCTCGACGCACCAGTACCACGCGATCGCGCTGATGCGCACGATGCTCGGCGTGGGCTTCGAGGACGCCGCCGTGACGGCGCACCACAGCGAGTTCCCGCTCGCCAGCCCGATCAGCCGGGACGGGTGGACCAAGGACCTCACGCCGCTGCCGGCGTGGAACCTCCTGTCGCACTTCGACTTCGGTGACGGTCGGACCGGGTTGTACGACTTCACCGACAACCAGTGGCACAACGAGCTGCGCAGCAACCGCATCCTCATCCGCGGCAGCCTCGGCGAGCTGGTCACCGATCACGTCGTGCACGTGCGGGACGAGCTGACCGTGCTGGAGTCCGACCTCGTGCGTCGCCAGCTGGGCGTCGACATGAACTTCGAGGGCTTCGACCTGGACCACATCACGTTCGAGGGTGACGTGGTGTACCGCAACGCCTGGCAGGGCGGCCGGCTTGCCGACGACGAGATCGCCGTCGCCTCGGTGCTCGAGCGGATGGGCGTCTGGGTGCACGACGGCGGCCCGGCGCCCTACCCCCTCGCGGACGGGTGCCAGGACCACATGCTCGCGCTGGCGATGGACGAGTCCCTCGCCGCCGGGGCGACCGTGCGCACCACGCGGCAGCCCTGGGCCTCCTGAACGACCGCACCGCCAGCCAACGTCCCGACCAGCGAAAGCAGATGAACGATGCCCTTCGTGAAGTTCCACCTGAGCGACACCATCTCCGACGAGTCCCGTGACGCGATCTGCGCGGCGACGCAGGCCGCCCTGGTCCGCTCGCTCGGCGTGCCGGTGCAGGACCTCTTCCAGATCGTCCACCGGCACGGCGCAGGCGAGCTCAAGGCCGACCCCACCTGGCCGGGCGGCATCCGGCGCGAGCAGGTGCTGTACATCGAGATGCTGATGACCCGCGGGTACGACGACGCCACGAAGGCGGCGATGTACACGGCGGTGGCGGAGGACCTCTCGGCCTGCGGGGTGCGCCGTGAGGACATCTTCATCGCCGTGACGGAGAACGGCGGCGGCGACTGGCTGGCGGGCACCGCCTGACGGCCGGGTGCCGCCGCCGCGTCCGGGCGGGCGCGTTGACGGCGGTGAACGGCCGGATGTAGTGTCACTACAGAGCGAAGGCGCGCTGAACCACGGTGACGGGGCCGGTGCAGGGGGCTCCTGTCGGGCGGGGGCCGGCCGGATTCGTGAGCACGGTCCGCGTCGACCACGAGCAAGTCCCTCACCGTCGGGCTGTCGGCACCGCCGGCGGGACCGAGCAGCACACGAGCTGGGAGTGCGATCTGAGCCATGGCAATCCACAACGTCTTGATCAACGTCTCGGATGTCGCCCGATCCGCCGACTTCTACACGCGTCTCCTCGGTGGGGAGCCGGTCGGGGCGGCGACGACCGACGGCGCCGTGCTCGACTTCGTGACCGCGACGATCGAGCTCCGGCGGGTCGACGGCGCGGTGCCGTCCACCTGGCACGAGGACGACCAGTACCTCGGCTTCCGGCACGTGGGCTTCAAGGTGGCGCAGGTCGACCCCCTCGCGGCAGAGCTGAGGGCCGCGGGCGTTCCGTTCCGCCTCGAGCCGGTCGACGCGGTCGGCGAGGTCCGGATCGCCTTCTTCTGCGACCCAGACGGCACGTTGCTCGAGATCGTCGAGGGCCAGCTCCAGTACCACGACATCGTCGACCGGGACGGCGTGGCGGCCGAGCGCGCGACGGCGACGCCGTCGCGCCCGCGCTTCGATCACGTGGGGGTCACCATCCGCGACCTTGCCGCCACCGCCGACCTGTACCGGTCCCTCGGCTTCCGCCACATCGGGACGCTGTTCTTCGGTGACGACCCGCGCGGGTTCCGGATCGACTACCTCAAGGGTGGTGGGTCGGTCATCGAGGTCTTCGGGTTCGACGTCGAGGTCTTCCCGGTGCCGCCGGTCACCGACGCCCTCGGCTTCCTCGCCGTCGAGCTCGAGGGTGACGCGACGTCGCTGCCGCAGCTGTCAACCGTCGGCACCGTCGCCGGCCGGACCCTGTACGCGGACGCGAACGACTTCACCGTCACGGTCGGGCGGTAGGGCCGATGGCGGACGTGTACCGGCCTCGACTGCTCGGCTCGACCGGCCTGCGGGTCACTGCCCTGTGCGTGGGCGGGGGACCCCTTGGCAGCATGCCGGAGGCCTTCGGCTACGCGGTCTCCGAGGACGACGCGATCGACCTCGTCACGGCCGTCCTGGCGAGCCCGATCAGGGTGATCGACACCTCGAACGGGTACTCGGACGGGGAGAGCGAGCGCCGGATCGGTACCGGCATCGCGCGCGCCGGCGGCCTCCCCGACGACTTCCTCGTCGTGACCAAGGTCGATGCGCGCGACGGGGACTACTCCGGTGCGCGGGTGCGCGAGTCGGTCCGGGAGAGCAAGGAGCGGCTGGGTCTTGACACCCTGCCCCTGGTGCACCTGCACGACCCGGAGTTCCACGACTACGACGACCTCACTGCACCCGGGGGTGCGGTCGAGACGCTCGTGCGGCTCCGGGACGACGGCGAGATCGGCCACATCGGCGTCGCCGGCGGTGACGTGCACGCGATGTCCCGCTACCTCGACCTCGGCGTCTTCGAGGCGATGCTCGTGCACAATCGGTGGACGATCGTCGACCGCAGCGCGGGGGAGCTCATCGAACGAGCCGCCGCGAGCGGGGTGGGCGTCATCAACGCCGCCGTCTACGGCGGGGGCATCCTCGCCAACCCCTCGGGCGGCTCGACCACGTACGGGTACCGGCCGGCGTCGGCGGCGACCCTTGACGCGATCGCCCGGATGAGCGAGCTCTGCTCCCGCTGGGACACCGACCTGCCGACCGTTGCGCTGCAGTTCTCGCTGCGCGACCCCCGGGTGGGTTTCACCGTCATCGGGATCAGCAAGAAGCGTCGTCTCGACGGCCTGCTCGAGGCCGCCCAGGTCGAGCTCGCCCAGGAGTTCTGGGACGAGCTCGAGACCCTGGTCCCCGCACCGCAGCACTGGCTCGATGCCCGGTAGGTCCCACACCGGCCCTCGGTCGGTGCACTTCGACGAAAGGACTGTCGTCATGCCGCTCGTCCGTCTCGACGCTCGCGTCGCAGCCGATCTCGACCTCGAAGGGGGCCTGACGTCATGAGCTTCGACCGTAAGGAGTTCCCTGCGGACTTCGCCTGGGGCACGGCCACCGCGTCGTACCAGGTCGAGGGCGCCCCCGACGTCGACGGCCGCGGGCCGAGCATCTGGGACGCGTTCACGCGCGTGCCCGGCGCGATCGCCGACGGTCGCACCGGCGACCTCGCCGACGACCACTACCGCCGCTTCCGCGAGGACGTCGCGATCATGGCGGACCTCGGCGTCAACGCCTACCGCTTCTCCATCGCCTGGTCGCGGATCCAGGCGGACGGCACCGGCCCGGTGAACCCGGCCGGCATCGACTTCTACCGTCAGCTGTCCGAGGCGCTGCTCGAACGGGGGATCACGCCGTACACGACCCTCTACCACTGGGACCTCCCCGTAGCGCTGGAGGACCGGGGCGGCTGGCTCGAGCGGGATACCGCGGAGCGCTTCGGCGACTACGCCGGTCTCGTGGCCACCGAGCTGGGCGACGTCATCAAGCACTGGATCACGCTCAACGAGCCGTGGTGCTCGGCCTTCCTCGGCTACGCCTCCGGTATCCACGCGCCCGGCAAGCGGCTTGGTTCGCAGTCGTCCCACGCGGCCCACCACCTGCTGCTGGGGCACGGGCGCGCCGTGCCGGCCATCCGCGCCGCCCAGCCGGACGCGACAGTCGGCGTGACGCTGAACCTGTACTCGTTGCGGGCGGCGACCGACAGCGCGGCGGACCGGGACGGGGCGCGGCGGATCGACGGGCTGACCAACCGGTTCTTCCTCGAGCCGATCCTCGCCGGGGGCTACCCCGAGGACGTCATCGCCGACCTCGGCGAGGGGGAGTGGTTCGACCGGAACCCCGCGGCGGACGCCGCCGACATCGCCACCCCGATCGACTTCCTCGGGATCAACTACTACAGCCGGCACACGGTCGCCGCTCCGCCGCTCGGTTCGCCGGTGATCGGTGAGGCGGCCGGCCTGACGTACCCGGGCAGCGAGGGTCTGCAGTTCGTCGACACGGGCGTGGCCCGCACCCAGGCGGGCTGGCCCATCCACCCGGAGGGCATGCTCGACGTCCTCGAGCTCGCCCACTCGTACCGGCCGGACCTTCCGCTGTACATCACCGAGAACGGCTCGGCCTATCCGGACGCGGTGGTCGACGGCGAGGTCGAGGACGAGGACCGTCGCCGGTACCTCGAACAGCACGTGATGGCCTGCGCGGCCGCCCTCTACAAGGGGATCCCGCTCAAGGGCTACTTCGTCTGGACGTTCACCGACAACTTCGAGTGGGCGTGGGGCTACGCCCGCAGGTTCGGCCTCGTGCACGTCGACTACTCGTCGCAGAAGCGCACCATCAAGCGCAGCGGCAAGTGGTTCGCCACGTTCCTCGGTGGAGCGGCGGGCGGGGGGAGCGGACGTACGGTTCCATCGGGGGTTGTGCCGCGCGACATTTGACTTTTGCATTCTCGTTGTACAAAGATCAAGGGTGCCCGAATTGACGCCTGCCGCCATGACGTTCGGCGGTACTCGACGAAGGGCAACTACCGGGCTGCGCTCCGGGATCATCGGGCTCGGCTTCATCGGCGAGGTCCACGCACGAGCCGTGCGCGCGGCCGGCGGGACGCTGACCGCGGTCGCGGACGCGTCGCCGGTCGACGTCGAGGACTCGGCACACCAGCTGGGGGCCGCCTGGGGTGCCGCGTCCGCCGAGGAGCTCGTGACCTCGCCCGATGTCGATGTCGTGCACATCTGCACGCCGAACCACCTGCACGCGCCGTTGGCCCGGATGGCGCTCAGTGCCGGCAAGCACGTCATCTGCGAGAAGCCGCTCGCGACGAGCAGGGCTGACGCCGCCGAGCTCGTCGAGCTGGCACGCGCGGCCGGCGTGGTCGCGGCCGTGCCGTTCATCTACCGGTACTACCCGACAGTCCGGGAGGCGCGGGCGCGCATCGCGAGCGGCGCGAGCGGTCCGATCCACCTCATCCACGGCTCGTACCTCCAGGACTGGCTCTCGACCGCCAAGGACCAGAACTGGCGCGTCGACCCGACCCTCGGTGGCGCCTCGCGCACCTTCGCCGACATCGGGGTCCACTGGTGCGACCTCGTGGAGTTCGCGACGGGGCACCGGATCACCGCGCTCGCGGCCCGCCTGATCACCGCGGTGCCCGAGCGGGCGAACGGCGCCGGCGGCCTGGCATCCACGCAGCGGGTGGCCACCGAGGACGCGGCGACGCTCGTCTTCGAGACGGACCGCGGAGCCATCGGCTCGCTCGTGGTCAGCCAGGTCACGCCCGGACGCAAGAACCGGCTCTGGTTCTCGCTCGACGGGGCCGAGACGTCGATGGCTTTCGACCAGGAGCTCCCCGAGACCCTGTGGGTCGGCAGCCGCGCGAGCACGACGCTCGTCCAGCGTGGCTCGAGCGACCTCTCCGAGGACGCGCAGCGCCTCTCAGTCCTCCCTGCGGGCCACCCCCAGGGATACCAGGAGTGCTTCAACGGGTTCGTCGCCGACGTCTACGCCGCGGTCGCGGGCGAGACGCCCGAGGGGCTGCCCCGCTTCGAGGACGGCCTGCGTGCGACTGAGCTCACTGAGGCCGTACTGGCGTCGGCGGCCTCACGGTCCTGGGTGGAGACGTCCGGATAGGCCAACGAGGCATGAACCGCGTGGTGCGGCTTCGTTCAACGAGGAGACAGGATGTCCGGCTCTGACCTCTCGGTCCAGCTCTACACGATCAGGCAGGCGCTGGCCGAGGACCGCGGTACGGCGCTCTCGCGCCTCGCGGACCTCGGGTTCAGGACCGTCGAGCTGTTCGACTTCGTCGATCAGGCGGACGCCTACGCCGACCTGCTGGGCGAGCGCGGGCTCGCGGCCCCCTCGGGCCACGCGATGCTCATTGGCGAGGACGCCGGGAAGGTCTTCGACGCGGCGAGAAAGATCGGGATGTGGACCGTGATCCAGCCCATGGTCGCGGCGGACCGCTGGGCGGACCTGGACGGCGTGGTGGGCACCGCGCGCGCCCTCAACGAGATCGCCAGGAAGGCCGCCGACCGCGGGCTCGTCGTCGGCTACCACAACCACTGGTGGGAGCTGGAGAGCCGGATCGGCGGGACCTCGGCCCTCGAGGTGTTCGCCGAGCACCTGGACGACGCGGTCGTGCTGGAGGTCGACACGTACTGGGCGGAGGTCGGCGGCGAGGGGGCGGTCGAGCTGCTCGGGCGCCTCGGCGACCGGGTGGGCTTCCTGCATGTGAAGGACGGCCCCGGCACGCACGTGACGCGCGACCAGGTCGCCGTCGGCTCGGGTAGCGTTGACGTCCTGGCGATCATGGCCGCCGCGCCTCGGGCGCTGCGGGTGGTCGAGCTCGACGACTTCGCCGGAGACGTCTTCGACGCGCTGCGGGACAGCCTTGCCTACCTGGCCGCGCACGGCGTCAGCGCCTGAACCGCTAGATCGGAGGAGTCATGGAAGACACCCGTACCCCCGCTACCCGACCGGTCACGCTCTTCACAGGCCAGTGGGCCGACCTGACCCTCGAGCAGGTCGCCGCCTACGCGAGCGCTTGGGGATACGACGGTCTGGAGATCGCCTGCTCGGGCGAGCACCTCGACGTCTGGCGCGCAGCGCAGGATCCCGGTTACCTGCAGGGCCGCCTCGACATCCTCGACCGGCACGGTCTGAAGGTGTGGGCGATCTCGAACCACCTCAAGGGCCAGGCGGTCTGCGACGACCCGATCGACTTCCGGCACAAGGCGATCGTCGGCTCCCGCGTGTGGGGGGACGGCGACGCCGAGGGCGTGCGCCAGCGCGCCGCGGAGGAGCTGAAGCTCACCGCCAAGGTCGCGCGGATGATGGGCGTCGAGACGGTGGTGGGCTTCACGGGTTCGAAGATCTGGCCCTACGTCGCGATGTTCCCCCCCGTCCCCGCCGCGGTGATCGACGCGGGGTACCAGGACTTCGCCGATCGGTGGAACCCGATCCTCGACGTGTTCGACGGCGAGGGAGTGCGGTTCGCGCACGAGGTGCACCCGAGCGAGATCGCGTACGACTACTGGAGCACCGTTCGCGCTCTCGAGGCGATCGACCACCGTGCGGCGTTCGGGCTGAACTGGGACCCGAGCCACATGATGTGGCAGGCGATCGACCCGGTCGGCTTCATCGTCGACTTCGCCGACCGCATCTACCACGTCGACTGCAAGGACACCCGCCTGCGCCCGGCCAACGGTCGGGCCGGCGTGCTCGGCTCCCACCTCGCCTGGGGCCACCCCCGCCGAGGCTGGGACTTCGTGTCCACCGGGCACGGTGACGTACCGTGGGAGGACGCATTCCGCGCCCTGAACTCGATCGGCTATGCGGGGCCGATCTCGGTGGAGTGGGAGGACGCCGGCATGGACCGGCTGCACGGAGCGCAGGAGGCGGTCGCCTTCGTCCGATCCAAGCTCTGGGAACAACCGACTCAGTCGTTCGACGCCGCCTTCAGCAACCAGGAGTAGAGACATGCCCCCACGCACCTTGCGCCCCGGCCAGCGGGCGGAGCTTCACGTGATCGACGTCACCACGGGTGAGCGCGAGCTCGTGTACTCCTCGTCGACGCTCCTCTTCGAGGCACCGAACTGGGCGCCCGACGGCGCGTCGCTCGTGATCAACGGCGATGGCCTCCTGTTCCGGGTCCCGGCCTCCGGCGGCGCCGAGCCGAAGGAGATACCGCTCGGCGGGATCCCGCCGATCAACAACGACCACGTGCTCAGCCCGGACGGGCGCACGGTGTACGTGTCGGCCGACGACGGGCACCTGTATGCGGTGGAGATCGCGACCGGGCGGCCAACGCGCATCTCGAACGACCGCGGGCCCGAGTTCCACTACTACCTGCACGGGATCTCGCCTGATGGCGCGACGCTTGCGTACATCGGGCTCGTGGCGAACCCCGACGGGACGGCGACCACCAACGTCTACACGATCCCGGCAACGGGCGGCCAGGACGTGCAGCTGACTGACGACACCTTCGCGGACGACGGCTCGGAGTTCAGCCCTGACGGCGAGTGGATCTACTTCAACTCCGAGCGGGGCTCGACCCTGGCGGGTCACGCCCAGCTGTTCCGTATGTCGCGGGACGGGGCGAGGGTCGAGCAGCTCACCGAGGACGAGCGGGTCAACTGGTTCCCGCACATCTCCCCGGACGGGAACCACATCGCCTACATCAGCTTCCCGCGCGGCACGCTCGGCCACCCGGCCGATCTGGACGTCATCGTGCGGCTGATCGACAATGGCGCGGCCGCCCGTGACCTGGTGCACCTGTTCGGTGGGCAGGGGACGATCAACGTCCCGAGCTGGGCCCCGGACAGCCGCAGGATCGCGTTCGTGACGTACCCGATCGAACCTGTCATAGGTCGGCTGCCGGGCACGGAAGCGGGCTCCCGCCGGGAGATGGAGGGGACCCCGGTGACGGTGGACGTCAGGGACATGCTCTGCAACGACGGCACGAGCATCCCGCAGCTTGGCCTCGGCGTGTTCCAGATGAGCGAGGCCGAGGCCGAGGCGGCGGTGGTGACCGCTCGCCAGGCCGGGTACCGCCTCGTCGACTCGGCCGCCGGCTACGAGAACGAGGGCGCCGTCGGGCGGGCGATCGCCCGGTTCGACCGCAACGACTTCTACGTCACGACCAAGCTGAAGAACGACGACCACGGCTACGACGAGACGCTCGCCGCCTTCGACCTCTCGATGGCCAAGCTCGGCATCGACACGTTGGACCTCTATCTCATCCATTGGCCGAGCCCGGGGCGGGACAGGTACGTCGACAGCTGGCGCGCGCTGATCCGGCTACGCGACGAGGGCAGGGTGACCTCGATCGGTGTGTCGAACTTCGAGCCGCACCACTTGCGACGGATCATCGACGAGACCGGCGTCGTGCCGGTGATCAACCAGATCGAGCTGCACCCCTTCCTGCAGCAGCGCACGCTCAGGGAGACCCACCAGGAGCTCGGCATCCTCACCGAGGCCTGGTCGCCGCTCGGGCAGGGGCGGGTTGACCTGTTCTCGCACCCCACCGTGGTTGGCGTCGCGGGCCGGCACGGGGCCACGCCGGCGCAGGTCACGCTCGCGTGGCACCTGGCGATCGGCAACGTCGTGATCCCGAAGTCGGTCACGGCATCTCGGCAGGTGGAGAACTTGGCGTCCACGCAGCTGGAGCTCAGCGCCACGGAGCTGCAGGCCATCGCGGCCCTGGACAGCGGGCAGCGCATGGGCCCCCACCCGGACGACTTCAACTAGCGGCCGCGCCGGGTGTGAGAGGCGGGCTTGCCCGTAGCTGCCGCACCCGGCCGGCCATCAGGCAGCACACCGAAGGGGCGGGGAATGTCCGTTCTCGATAGCTTCAGCCTTACCGGAAAGACCGCAGTGGTGACCGGTGCGACCCGCGGTCTGGGACGGGCCTTTGCCCGTGCCCTGGCCGAGGCGGGCGCGAACATCGTCGTCGTCGGGCGCGACGCGGTGGCGGCAGCCGAGGTCGAGGCGGAGATCGCCTCGCTCGGCGTTGGCGCCACGACGGTGCTCGGCGATGTGACCCGCCGGGACGACGTCGAGCGGATGCTCGCCCAGACCGTGGCGGCCTTCGGCCGCGCGGACGTGCTGATCAACAACGCTGGGGCGTGCATCCACAAGCCGGCGGTCGACGTCACCGACGCCGACTGGCGCGCTGTCATGGATGTCAACCTCGACGCGGTCTGGGTGACGAGCCAGGTCTTCGGTCGGCACATGATCGAGCAGGGTGGCGGCTCGATCGTGAACGTGGGCTCGATGTCTGCGTCGATCGTCAACCGCCCGCAGTGGCAGCCCGCGTACAACGCGTCCAAGGCTGCCGTGCATCACCTGACCCGCAGCCTCGCGGCCGAGTGGGCACCGGCGAACGTTCGGGTGAACGCCATCGCGCCCGGGTACATGAGGACGGACATGTCACCGATCGACGAACCGCAGTTCCAGCGGTACTGGATCGAGGACACGCCCCAACGCCGGGCGGGCGAGCCCCACGAGCTCGGGCCTGCCGTAGTCTTCCTCGCGAGCGGCGCGTCGAGCTTCATGACGGGGTCTGTGCTCACGATCGACGGCGGGTACAGCGTCTTCTGAGCGCCCACTCGGACGTCGCGTGCCGGATGGCGGATGCCGGCCGACGGGGCGGCGTTGCCGAGTTGCCACACGTGTCCCTGCGCGTCCCTACATGTGCGGCTTGATGTTGAGGTTCACGCCGAGGCTGTCCTCGCCGTCCACGATCGTCCAGCTGCCGTCCGTGTACATCCCGATCGTGCGCATCGCGTAGCCCAGACCCTCAAGCTCACCGATCACGGCATCACGGGCCTCGCCCACCTGGAAGCCGATGTGGTGCACTCCGTTGCCGTGCTTGTCGAGGAACTCCCTGAAGGTGGAGGGATTCTCGTCGGGCTCGTGCAGCTCGACGATGAATCCGCGCTCCTTGCAGTCGATCACTGCGAGCTTCAGCCCGTAGGCGGCCGCGTTGCCTCGGTACGTCTCGCCCGGGTTCGGCGTCGCATCGGTGACCCGGACGTCCGGTCGGGGAGCGTCGAACAGCTCACACCACGCGTCGAGGGCACGCTCGATGTCGTTGACGACCACGGCGATCTGAATGAAGCCTGTGAGTGGGATCGGATTCTGCATCGGCTCTTCTCCTTGGCGTGGCAGTGCTGTGGGCGGTCGTGCGTGCCCTCCGTCGATCGTGGCGACGTCGGAGCGCTCGGGATCGACGAGGCCCAGGCCGGAAGGCGCGCGAGTATGACTCCGTCGTGTCCGCATTCGCGCGTCCCCGCGCAACATCTGCCGATCTCCGTCAGAAGACTGACAGGCCGACTAGTTAAGTGCAAGTTAGGGTGCGCAGATCAGCCAGTCGCCAGAAGGGAAGTCCGAAAGCGACCTCCCGTGGCCCGTTCCAGGCCTCGCGCGCACGACCCGATCCATCTGGTCCGTCCGCTGGGCCCGCTGGGCGAACCACGGCTACAGGAGCGCCTCGAGGCCGTCACTGGACAAGACGTGGTCGATGACCATGGTGCTCGCGCCGACGATGCCAGCACGGCCCTTGGTGCGACTGGTGACGATGCTCAGGTGCTGCGTGGCGAGCGGAAGCGACCGCCCGTAGACCACTTCGCGGATTCCCGCCAGCAGGTGCTCCCCGGCCTCCGCCATCCGCCCGCCGATCACGATCACGGACGGGTTGAGCATGCTCACGCAGGTTGCCAGCACCCTGCCGAGATCGCGGCCCGCCTCGCGCACCGCGCTGGACGCCCGGACGTCGCCAGCGCGGACCAGAGCGATGACGTCAGCGCCCGACGTGGCCAGCAGGCCGGCCTCCGTGAGCTTGGCGGCAATTGCGCGACCGCTGGCGAGTGCCTCCAGGCATCCGACATTGCCGCAGCGGCAGATCACGTCCTGTCCCCCGGGTACGGCGACGTGGCCCAGGTCGCCGGCGGCTCCTTGAGCGCCACGCCGGATGGCGCCGTCGCTGATCACGCCGGCGCCGATCCCCGTCGCGACCTTGACGAAGAGCAGGTGGTCGACTTCGGGGAAGTCCGACTTGTGCTCACCCAGCGCCATCAGATTGACGTCGTTGTCGACGAGTACGGGGGCGCCGCCGAGCAGCGGGCTGAGCTGGCCGACGACGTCTGCGCCATCCCACCCAGGCATGATCGGCGGATTCATCGGCCTGCCCGCGCTGAAGTCGACCGGACCCGGGAGGCCGACGCCGACCCCGACCAGCTCGGACATCGTGCGTCCACTCCGCTCGAGCAGCTCGCCCGCCAACGCGGCAACCCGGGCCAGCACCGGCTCCGGTCCGTCGCCGATCGCGATGGTCTCGAGATGCTCGGCGATGACCGTCGAGGCCAGGTCGGTGATGGCGATCCGCGCGTGTGTGGCGCCGAGGTCCACGGCGGCAACGATCCGGGCGCCCGGGTTGAAGGCGAATGTTGCGGGCGGTCGACCGCCCGTGGAGACCGCGTCGCCCGCCGGGCTGACGAGGCCGGACTCGAGGAGCTGCTCCACGCGCGCGGCAACCGTCGACCGGGCCTGTCCGGTTATCTGGGCGAGTTGCGCCCGCGTGTGCGGACTTCCGTCCCTAAGCAGCGCCAGCGTGCAGCTCAAGTCCCCCGAGTTCTGCATGTTCCATGACACAGATCAATCTAAGCATGCCGAGCGTGCGCCGCGGTGCCTCCTGAAGGCCGCATGAGCGGGACGTCCAGCCGCTCAGATGCTGTGGCGCATCGTGCGCACTCCGACGACGTGGCCGACGAAGGCGACCGCCGCGGCGGCCAGCGCTCCCTGCCGCGCGGCCGCGTCGGCGTAGCGACCGCTGAACAGGGCTCGCTCGGCGTCGACCGTGCACGTCAGGGTCGCACGTGGCGATGATGGCATGCGGCCAGCCGCTGCGGTCGGCGAACGCCTGGAGCCATGGCGTCTCGGACACCGGGTCGGGCGACCCGGTGGCGGCGTTGATGTGCACGACCTTGGTGACGCAGAGGCGGGGTTGAGGCGCCCCGCACCGAGTCACGGCCGCCAGGGCGTCGGCGGCCAACCGGGGTGCGCCGCGGGCGGAGTTGACCGTGCCCTTGCGCAGCCGGGTGCTTGCGATCACCGGGACCGTCGGCGGGGCAGGTCCATGTCATCGATGCAGTCCGCGCCGGCGGCCATCCCCGCCACCAGCGCAGGGACCTTCAGATGCGCCGCGTGTCGGGAGCGGGAGCCTCGGGCTCCATGAGCGTGTCCGTACAGCTCTTTCGGCAGGCGTGGGACCGGTCGTCGTCACGACGGGCCCGCACGGGCTCATCGGCTGCGCACTGTGTAACTTTTGTGTCTCAATCAGCCGAAGATCCTTGGAGTGTCACTACATGCACTGCTACTTTTTCTCCCACTGGCCCCAACGACGACGTGGGCCCACTCAAGAGAGGGAACCCCATGACCCACCTGGGAATGGGAGCGTTGCGCACCCGCAAGGCAGCGGCGCTCGCCGCGGTCGCAGCAGCTTCGCTGGCGCTGGCGGCATGTTCCGGCGGCGGCGGCTCCACGAACGAGACGACCTCGGCCACCTCCGGCCCCTCCGGCGCCTCCGGCACCATCACCTGGTGGGGCTGGACCCCGGACACCCCCGTGGCCGAGAGGTACATCGCCGCGTTCAACGAGGTCTACCCCGACATCACGATCGAGTACACCAACTACGAGAACGCCGACTACGCCCCGACCATGTCGACCGCGTTCCAGACCGGTGCGGGTCCCGACATCTTCGACGTGTCCGCCGGCGGCAACGTGGGCGGCAAGCAGCTGTGGGGCGACTACGCCATGGACCTGGCCCCGGTGGGCGAAGCGGCCATGGGCGCTGACTGGAGGGACAAGTTCGCCACCGGTTACGTTGACCAGCTGACCTACAACGGCAGCGTCGTAGCCCTGCCCCTGGGCGGAGTCGCAGCCGATTTCTTCTGGATCAACAAGGACCTGTTCGACGCGAACGGGGTGTCCACCGAGCTGACGACCTATGCCGAGCTCAAGAGTGCCTGCGACACGTTCCAGGCGGCCGGTGTGCAGTGCTTCACCATGGGCACCAACTCGACCGACACCTTCTCCACCGAGTTGCTCCGCACCATCATGAGCTCCATCGATCCCGGCTACTACATGAAG
>Ga0209429_10001262_pt1 | contig 15927 bp, 14 predicted proteins | sample BarGraNGADG00212_3_FD_184493 | JGI IMG/M metagenome (GOLD analysis project Ga0209429, IMG submission 184493) | Arctic peat soil microbial communities from Barrow, Alaska - Barrow Graham LP Ref core NGADG0004-212 (SPAdes) (version 2) | ecosystem: Environmental > Terrestrial > Soil > Wetlands >... | reverse complement strand
AACCGGTATAAGTTCGCCAGCCAGTTTTTTCCCAATCGGCCAATACCTCCGGTTTGGACGCAAACGTTTCAAAATACAGCCGGCCGGAAATGGTCACAGAAATCGGCGCCAAAGCTTTGACTTTCTCCGGATGTTTTTCCGCGTATAAGACCGAACTCATGCTGCCCTGGCTGTGGCCGCACAGAAAAAAAGGTTCTTGATACCAAGCTTGCTTGGGCGCCCAGGCAATTACGTCTTCCAAGTCTTCATGATAATTAGTCGTGGTCGCCTGACGCAGATCGCCTTCGCTCTCGCCGAAGCTATTGGTCGTATCAAAACTGACAACCGTATAGTTATTATCCAAAAAGCTCTGGGCGAAAGCCCGAATGTGCGGCTGTTCCTTGAACCCGCCCAAGCCGTGCGCCATAAAAGTCAAGCCAATCGGGTTTTCCGGTTTCTCAATCTGGACAACCACTTTCAGTCCGTGGCGATTTTTGATAAATATCTTCTCCATATTTATTTATTCAACAAGTTGCCCCTCTAAAACAGAGGGGCAACCTATGAATACCTAAATTATTTCTTTTCTTCCACTTCCCCTTCCACAACCTCGTCTTTTTTATCGGTTGGGTTAGCCCCTTGGTCTGGTCCGGCCTCCGCGCCCGGCTGAGCCTGATTAGGCGCTTGTTGGTACATGGCCGCCCCGATTCGCTGCGCGACCGTGTTTAATTCTTCCAATTTCTTCTTCATTTCGTCCAAATTGCCACTCTCTTTGGCTTTTTTGAGTTCAGCGACTTTTTCTTCCAGTTCTTTCTTGTCCTCCGGCTTCATCTTATCGCCGGATTCTTTCAACATCTTTTCCGTCGTGAAAACGACCACATCGGCCTGATTTTTTATCTCCGCTTCTTCTTTTTTCTTCTTGTCTTCGTCGGCATGAAGCTCCGCTTCTTTCTTCATCTTCTCAATTTCTTCCTTAGACAAGCCGGAGGAGGCGGTAATAGTAATTTTCTGCTGTTTATTGGTCGCCTTATCGGTCGCACTGACGTTCAAAATGCCGTTAGCATCAATATCAAACTTCACTTCCACTTGCGGAATACCGCGCGGCGCGGAAGGAATGCCATCAAGAATAAACCGGCCTAATGTCTTGTTATCATGCGCCATGGGACGTTCGCCCTGGACGATGTGAATCTCCACGCTGGTCTGACCGTCCGCGGCGGTCGAGAAAACCTGCGACTTAGAAGTCGGGATGGTTGTATTTCTTTCAATCAAAGGGGTAGCCACACTGCCCAAGGTTTCAATGCCTAAAGTTAAAGGTGTGACGTCTAACAATAAGACGTCCTTCACATCGCCTTGCAAGACACCGGCTTGGACGGCCGCGCCTAAAGCCACGACTTCATCCGGATTAACGCTCAAATTCGGTTCTTTACCGAAAAAATCTTTAACCTTCTGCAAGACCAAAGGCATACGCGTCATCCCGCCCACCATTAGGACTTCATTGATTTCGCTCATTTTAAAGCCGGAGTCGGCCAAAGCCTTTTTGCAGGGCTCAATGGTTTTGTCCACCAAATCCATGATTAAAGACTCTAATTTGGCTCGAGATAATTTCATGACTAAATGTTTCGGTCCATTGGCGTCGGTCGTGATAAACGGCTGATTAATTTCTGTGTCCATGGCCGTGGATAATTCGATCTTGGCTTTTTCCGCCGATTCTTTTATTCTCTGCAAGGCTAAAGTATCTTTGGACAGATCAATTCCTTGATCCTTCTTAAATTCTTCAATCACCCAATTAATAATCCGCTGGTCAAAATCCTCGCCGCCTAAGTGCGTATCGCCGTTGGTGGATTTTACTTCGACCGTATCGGCCGAAATATCGAGCACCGAAACGTCAAAAGTGCCGCCGCCTAAATCATAGACGACAATTTTTTGTCCCTGCTTCTTGTCGAAGCCATAGGCCAAGGCGGCCGCGGTCGGTTCATTAATGATACGCTTCACGTCCAGACCGGCAATCTGCCCGGCGTCTTTCGTGGCTTGGCGCTGCGAGTCGTTGAAATAGGCGGGCACGGTAATAATTGCTTCGGTAATTTTTTCGCCCAGCTTCGCTTCGGCGTCGGCTTTTAGTTTGGAAAGAATCATGGCCGAAATCTCTTGCGGCGAATAATCCTTATCGCCCATTTTTACCTTTAAACCTTCACCGGACTGGATTATCTTATACGGTGCGGTTTTTAAATCGCGCTGGACTTCGTCTTCGCCGAAATGGCGGCCGATGAGCCGCTTCACGGCATAAACCGTATTTTCCGGATTAATAACCGCTTGGCGTTTCGCCGCCTGACCGACAATACGTTCACCGTTCTTAGAAACGGCCACGACTGACGGCGTCGTTCGTCCACCTTCAATGTTCTCAATAATTTTTGGCACACCGCCCTCCATGATCGCCATGGCGCAGTTGGTCGTACCTAAATCAATTCCTAAAATTTTTCCCATATAATTTTTATATTTATTATTTTTTCTTATTTTCAATTTTAATTGTCTTCAGCTTCGTCTCAGCCACTTTCGGGACGGTAATTTTCAGGATGCCGTCCTCATTGACCGCTTTGGCCTTGTCGCCGTCCACCTTGGCCGGCAGGGGAATGGAACGATAGAAAGAACCGCGCCGAATTTCTTTACGGTAATAATTCTTATCCTCCACTTCGCTCTTCTTTTCGCTTTCGCCTTTAATCGTCAGAATATTATTCTCGATGGCCACATCAACCTTGGCCGGATCGATGCCTCCCAGTTGCGTTTCCACGACGATATTATCCTGATCTTCATACATATCAACCGCTGGTGTAAAACCAAATTGGCTGCCCCGGACGGCCGGCAGCATAGAACTCATTTCCTTTTCCAGATCGTCGAATTCCGGGAAAAATGGGGTCCATTTAATTAATGACATATTTTTATTGTCTCTCCTCCCTAAAACTTGCCGTAAGCAGGGAAAAGATTAAAAATTATTTACGTTTTTTTAAAGCTTCAAAAATATAATTTGAATTCAAGCCCTGGAGCAAGCCTTTCCGCATCTTGGTCACCGTACTCGAATTATCTTCGTCTCGCGCTTCAAGCTTCTTTATCTTGTCCAACAAGATTTTTCTATATTTATCGGCTCTTTCGTTTTTTAAACCCACCAAACTGGTACCGACGATAAACGGATTTTCGGGCATTAATTCTTTCCGTAAATCCCAGGTCCGATTGTCATTGCGGCCGATGCAACTGATGAGAAGCGCCACTTTCCCGCCCGCTTGATGATTCCCTAATTCCACTCTTAGCTTATCGGCTCTTTCGCTGTCTATGCCGATTAGGCTACCCGCGACCGCCAAAGGCATTTCTTCTTTATATTTATTCCTTAATTCCCAGGCTCTTTCGCTGTCCACCCCGACCAGACCTTCAAAAATATTATATATGGCGAGCGGAATCAATTTTTCCCTTAAGACCCAGGCTCGCTCATTGTCGATATTCGCCAAACTCTCCGCCAATCCTTCAGCCACGCCCGGCTGATTCAAATATCGGGCCGCTAGTTCATCTCTAATCTGCCACGCTTCCGGGCTGTCATCGCCGGACAAGCTGCGGGCTACGCATTCCGGCGCGACTTCCATTAATTGTAACCTTAGCTCGAAAGACGCGACGCTCGATAGGCCGGCCAATCCTTGCGCGACGCCTCTCCTCCCTTCAACTCCGCGCTTTTGGGCTAATAGATATTTTCTTATTTTCCATGCTTCTCCGGTGTCCAACCCGGCCAGACAAGCGCCGGTATAGAAAGGCTCATCGTCCTTAAACTGATTGTAAATGTCATAAACGTCCGTCTCGGCTTCATTCCTCTTTTCCTGTTGTAATAATTCAAGCCTCATATGTTATAAAAATTATTCCACGATGACTTTCGCGTGCCGAATGACTTTGCCATTTAATTTATAGCCGGGCATAAGTTCTTGCGCGACCATTTCTCCCGAGCCGTCGATCGCTTCCATGGTTTCATGGTCAAATAGTTCGCCCACAGTTTTTATTTCTTCAATGCCGTGGTCAGCTAAAACTTGGCGAAACTGCTTTAAAACATGGCCAACGCCTTCGGCCCAGGGGTTTTTCTTTTCCTCAGCCGATAAACCATTCAGGGACATCTTTAAATGATCATAGACCGGCAGCACGTTATGCAAAAAATCGGTTAGGGCGTATTTGGCAAATTCCGTTTTCTCGCGCGCCGTCTGTTTTAATAAATTCTGATAATCGGCCAAGGCGCGCAGATACTTATTTTCCCAAGAATCTTCCTCTTCGGCCCGCAAAAAAGTAAAACGTTTTTTCTTAGCGCCCTTAATTTCTTTATAGCCCAGAAATTCTTCCTTGGGGCGAACCCAGATCTGGTCATCCTGCAGACTCTGATAGACGACTACTTCGCCGGCCTGGTCTTTGGTATCAAGGGCAGTAAATAAAACGCGATACTCATTGCCGGTATGGCAAAGATAAATTCCTTTTTTTAATTCTTCCATATTATTCAAACTTCTTTTTAATAAATTCCACTAAGGCTAGGTTGCGGTTATAGTCCATGCGCAATGGCCCTAGGATTCCGAAAACGCCGGTTTGATTATTATTCTTATATTTTACCAAGACCGTACTCAAGAAATCACCGAAGGGATTCTTGGAGCCGACCAAAACCTGTTCACCCTCGACTAACTCCTCAAAAATACCGTCAATAATTTCTTCCATTCGATCGATTATGACGGAAACATCATAAACCGTTTCCGCCTGCTTGAATTCCGGCTGGGAAAATAAGTTGGACAAACCGGTATAATACAAATCGTTCTTATGAAAAGCCCAATAGACCGCACCGTTAGCCATTTCCGCGATCGCTTTGGCGGTCTGGCGGAAAGCGGCTTCGTCATTACTGAATAATTTGTTAAGCAGGTTGGCTTCCGTGTCTTTCAGTTCTTTCTTTTTTTTGACATTAAGCCAATCGCCTAAAACCAGGACATAAGCATCTTCGGTCGGGACACGGCCGCTCGAGGTGTGCGGCTGATGGATATAGCCCTCTTCCTCCAACTCCATCATTTCATTTCGAACCGTGGCCGGAGAAATGTCTAACTTGTATTTGTCCACTAAAACGCCGGAAGAAACCGGCTGGGCCGTTTTAACGTATTCTTTAATAATTGTTTCCAAGAGAAATTTTTTACGGTCGGAAATCATAGTAATTTTGGCTAAATTATTAAGCAATATTTAGCTCTAAAAATATTATAGCGCCGATTAGCAGTCAAGTCAAGAGAGTGCTAATAACCTTATTTCAAAAAACCCTCCTGGTTCAGGGGAAGGTTTAAAAGTTTTTGTTGGCGAAGAAGAAACAATCTTATTATTCCGTGTCCGGCCAGAATTCTCTGAGACTCATAACCTCGACCGGAACCATCAGCCGCTGGTGTTTTCCTAAAGCCCTAACTCACTCTTTAACTCCAAATTTTTCTGATATTGCTCTGGGCTTAATAATTTCTCAGCCGAGAAATTCCGGCTGGCCCGAAACCCCAGAGAATAAAATTGCGGCGGATATCGGTTGATCAAACAATCGCTAATCAAGTGAACGGCCATGGCCAAAGCCAAGGTCAATAAAACAACCTTTAGAATTTTCGTCTTCCTGACCAGCCATCCCAAGCCGGCCAGAACTAGCACCCACTCCCAGGCGTGGAACAAAAGATAAATCCGGCCGCTGACTAAAAATTCTCGGCCCTGAATAAAATAATAAAAATTAAAATGCGGTCCGAAAATCAGAAAATATTCTAGAATGTGATCCAAATCAATCAGAAAACCACCGGCTAAAGCAACGAGTAAACATAACCAAGGCCGCTTAAAATAACGCCCGGCCAAATAGCCGATAATGAGAGCGAGCAAAAAGTGCAAAAAGATATGAATCGAGAAAGGCATAAAATTAGTTGGCTGGCGGGGCGGTCGCGACGGGCGGCGTGCTGGTGGCCGTGGCTCCGCCGCCCAGCGGACTAAAATACCAGCTCAAAATATCGCGGGCAATGGGCGCGGCGATTGTGCTGCCCTCAACGCCTTCTTCCACCAGCACCATAATCGCTATTTGCGGCTTTTCATAAGGGGCAAAACCGATGAACCAAGCGTGCGGCCCCTTGGTGGTCGACCACTGCGCGGTGCCGGTTTTACCGGCGACGTCGACGGGCACAGTTTTCAAAGATTGCGCGCTGCCGACGGTAATCGTTTGGCGCATGCCTTCCCGGACGATTTCCAAATTAGCCGGATCAATAAAATTAGTCCGGATAATTTGCGGCGCGATTTCCTTGATGGTTTGATTATCCGGATTCAAAATCTTCGACACCAAATGGGGCTGATACAGAGTGCCATTATTGGCGATGGCGGCCGTATAATTAAGCACTTGCAAGGGTGTGACTAAAACATCGCCCTGACCGATAGAAAAATGGTAAGTATCACCGATATACCAGACTTCTTTCTTGGTGGCCAGCTTCCAGGCCGCGGTTGGTACGAAACCGGGTGCTTCACCCGGCAAATCTATCCCGGTCGGCGCTCCCAGTCCGAATAAATGACAATATTTGACTAAGCCGTCCAAACCCAAGCCGACGAAATTGCCGTAACCGCCCCCGATATAATAAAAGAAAGTATTGACCGACAGCGCCAAGGCTTTTCGGACATCGGTCAAACCGTGGCCGCCCGCTTTCCAATCAGGAAAAAACCATTGGCCGATACGCAGTCCGCCGGTACTCATAACGGTGGTCGCCGCCGTAATAATTTTTTCCTGTAAAGCGCCGGAAGCAAAAATCGGCTTGATAGTGGAGCCCGATGGAAACTGGCCGCTGATGGAACGATTGAATAAGGGCTGATTGGGGTCGTTCAAAAATTTATCATAATCCGCCTGGCTGATACCGGCGGCGAATAAATTATTATTGTAGCTGGGCAAAGTGACCAGAGTTAAAATCTCGCCGTTATTCGGGTTCATGATAATCACCGACGCGCGATGCAAGTTGGCTTTTTGCAAATAGTATTTAGCGACCTCTTCCGCTTTTTGCTGCAAAGGAAAATCCAGGGACAAGAGCAAGTTATCGCCGTTTTGCGCCGGTACTTCGTTAACCGTCTTTTTTTGCCGGCCCAAAGCATCCACTTCAATATTTTTCCGACCCGGTACGCCTTTAAGCTCCGCCTCGTAGGAATCTTCCAAACCGGCCTGGCCGATATAGTCAATCGGCGAATAGATCTGGCTCATCGCCTTTAACTCGGTGTCCGTAATTTTTCCGGTATAGCCTAAGACATGCGCCAAACTGGTATCGGCGGCGACAACGGTCGACGTGGCCGTCGGCAGTAGATACTCGCGCTTAATCTTATCGCTCAAAAACACGCCCGGCCAATTATCAAGATTGAGATTAATTAACATGGCTTTATCATAATCAATGTTGCCGGCCACAAATAAAGGCTGATATGATTCCAAGGAACCGATTTTTACTTTCGTCAGAGCGTCTTTAATCTGATAGAAGGTTGCATTGTCGCTGGCCAGATTGACCGCGCAGGCGCCGGCCAAATCAGTTGCGCTGCTCGTGGCCACTAAGGACGTTCCGTCCGAGGCTAAAGATCCTTTCTCTAGAATCTGGCTCAACTGCCTGATCAGTTCATCGCGCGTCAATTCATTTTTCGGCAAATCAATCGGCCGGAGATATAAAACGAAATTCGCTTTGTTTCTGACCAAGGGCCGGAAATTCCGATCATAAATAATTCCCCGCTTCGCTTCCACCGTCTCAACGCGCAAACGGTTGCTTTCCGATAAATTATAATAATAATCATTTTTAATGACTTGCAGCCAAGTCGCCCGAAAAACTAATAAACCCAAAGCGAGAACCGCGGCGAAGGCGAAGTATTTAAGTTTGGCGAGATTGAAAGTAAAACTAACCATTTCTTTGTGGCCGGTATCGGATAAGAACGACTGTTCGGTCCAATCGGAGTAGTAAGCTGAGTCTTTCATTTGTCCAAAACGAAAACGCCCCTCTTTGATAGAAAAAGGGTCGGCATCTTGATCGCGCAGACTGCTCGACCAGCGTTTTTTCCAAGCGAATTTAAAAATTTTAGGACTCATAGGCTATTCATAAATATTATCGTGAAATCGACAGAAAGGCAAACCGCTTTTCACCTTATTCGGTCTGGCCAAAAGGAGTAAAAAGTGTTTATTTTTTCTTTAGAAATATTTTAGAATATTTTCATGGCTATTCGCCTATAATTAAAGAAAAAAACCATGAGTAAAACTTGTCAAAAACACGAATGTTTTAAAAAGGGGTCTTGCCGCCATAAAATTTGGCTCGGCTATCTCCCCTTGTGCCGCATCAGCAACCGCTTATGCCCGTTTTGCGCGCCCAATCCTTATGGTCGTTATGAGCCGGAGGATGTTCGGCTACCGAACATCGAATAGAGTTCCCCGCCGCTCTTAACAATTAAAAACAGCGGCGGGGATAATTTTATTGTTTTTTCGGTAATTTAAGGATAAAATAAGAATATATGCGCCTCTTGCTTATTGAAGACGATCAAGATGTAGTTCGCCCCTTAACTTTGGCTCTTAAGGCCGCAAATTTTGTCGTGGACGCCACGGCCGACGGCGAACAGGGCTGTTTTTTGGCTCTAACCACTAACTATGACCTGATTATACTTGACTACAATCTGCCCAAAATGAACGGCAAGGAAATAATCAAAAAAATTCGGGCGGATGGAAAAAACACGCCTATTCTTATTACCACCATTCGCTCGGAAGTCGGCGATAAGGTTGACCTGCTTAACCTGGGCGCCGATGATTATCTGGTTAAACCTTATGTCCTGTCCGAACTGCTCGCGCGAATTAAGGCTTTACTGAGGCGGCCAACCGTTCTGACCGAACGTTTACTCAAGGTTGGTGATTTAGAATTGGATCCGGATAGATTTACCGTTCTTAAAAATGGCCGCTATTTGACTTTGGCCGGCAAGGAATTCACCCTCTTAGAATATCTGATGGAAAATCCGGGACGGGTCTTGTCGCGGCAAGAAATTATGGAGCATGTCTGGGATGAAAACGCCGACCCCTTTTCTAACACCATTGAAGTCCATATCATGAAACTGCGGCAAAAGATAGAAGATGACGGCGAGCACCTGATTCAGACCATCTCCAGCCGAGGTTACAAAATTAACGGAAAAAAATAAACAAAAAATTTAGGAAAAATTTAGAATTTTTTAATAACTCGCTTGCTATACTAACATCGGTATTATTTTTAAAGGTCGAGTACTGCCTAACCGATGTTATAAATAATAAAATTATGCGCAAAAATCTTAGAAAAACCGCGACTGCGACCCCGAACCGTTCGGCCCTGATGTCCTTACTGCTGGCCACGGCCTTAAATGCTGGAACACCTTGGCGCGGCTAAACGCTACTCGGCACTTCTTGTCTCTTGGCAAGAAGTGCTTTGTTTTTAAAAAATACTAATCTTTAAAATTTAAATGTATGCCGGAAGAAAGGCCAAGAAAAAATTTCATTAAGAGAATAATCAGTTCCCGCAGTTTGGATGAAGACCAGCGCGGTCGAGAGCTTATTCTAAATATTCTCCTGTCTTTGTCGATCATCTGTTTTCTGGCTCTAAACATTATTCGCCTGGTTGATATTGTTATTTATCACAATCCGAATGGTCTACCTCTTATATATACGCTTTTAATTCTAATATTTTTTGTCTTTCTGTTCTGGCTGTCTAAAAAAGGTTTTTCTAAAACAGCGGCCGCTCTCCTGATTATCACCTATGCTCTGCCGATGTTCTATTCATTTATCATCTGGGGAGCCGATTTGCCGGCCGCGCTTTTACTGGAAGTTTTAGTGATTACCCTGTCCGGCATCCTGCTGGGCGCCAACTTGGCGTTGATTTCGACGGCTATTCTGATTGTTTTTTCAATTATCCTCACTTACTTGCAATCTAATAACTTAATCATTGTAACCGCTTACTGGCGGATCGAGAAGAACGGCCTGGCCGACGCCATCTCCTACGCCTTTCTCTTCGCGATTATCGCCACCATCGCTTGGCTCTTCTGCCGCGAAATCCAAAAAGCGCTGCACCGAGCCAGACAAAGCGAGAAAGAATTAAGGCTGGAAAGAGATTCCTTAGAAATCAAGGTTATAGAAAGGACCAAACAAATCAAACAGATGGAAGCGGAGAAAATAAACCAACTTTACCGATTGGCGGAATTTGGCCGCTTATCTTCCGGCATTTTCCACGATCTCCTGAATCCGCTCACCGCCGTTTCTTTAAACTTGGAACAAATTAAAACCGAAGGGGAAAACCGAATTTTAAGTGCCAAATCCTTCCTGGGCCAGGCTCTAACAGCGGCTCGTAAAATGGAAGGTTTAATCGGCAGTATCAGAAAACAAATTGCCCGGGAGAATACTCTATCAACCTTCTCCCTTAATGAGGAGATTCGACAAACGCTCCAAATCTTAGATTACAAAGCACGACGCGCCAAAGTTATTTTGTCTTTTTCACCGGCCGAGGAAATAACGTTCCATAATGATCCGGTAAAATTCGGACAAATAAGTACCAATCTCATCGCCAACGCCATTGAAGCTTCAGAAAACGCGTCAACCGAAAAAGAAGTTCTTATAAAGCTGGAACAACTGTCAGACAAAGTTATTTTCAGCGTCACTGACTTCGGCCAGGGCATTGCTCCGGAAAACCTTTTAAAAATATTCGAACCGTTCTTCAGCACCAAAAAAGAAAACGGGCGCGGTCTTGGCTTGGGTCTGTCCTCCACAAAAAATATTGTGGAAAAAGATTTTGGCGGTATAATTACGGTCAAAAGTCATTTGAATCAAGGCACGGAATTCACGGTTATTTTTCCCCGCCCGAGATGATTAAAGACCAAGTCTACTATTGGCCAATATGGCTCTTGACCGCCCGGGCCAAAGGGAAAAATAGCAAAATAAAATCCTCCCTTCTTAAAAAAATCAGCCAAGGGCAAATTTATCTCTGGAAAGCCTTGAATATTTATGATGATTTTCTCGATGGCAGCGGCCAGCCAAATAAACTAAGCCGGGCGAATGCTTATTTACGCCGCTACTTGGAAATTTATTATCGTTTAAATTTAGGGAAAGATTTTTATCGCCTATTCAATAGTGTCTTTGCTGATCTGGAAAAAGCCAACCAAGAAGAAGCTGTTCAAACGCATTTAGAAATTAGCCAGGGACAAATTATTTTCCCTCGTGTTTGGCCTAATTTTAAAAATTTAACGGATCTCTCCCGCAAATCATTAGTCCTGGCTCTCGGACCTTTAGTAGCAGCCAATTTTCTCGCCGAACGACCGGATCAGGGGTGTCGCTCGGCAATTTTGGATTTCTTTCGTTTCGCCCTGGCGGCCAAACAATTATCCGATGATGCCTGCGACTGGCGGGAAGATTTAGAAAACGGCGCAATCACCGCCGTTAATATTTTAATTTTAAAAAAGGCCCGCCAGCGGCATTTGACGCTCAACCTGCAAAAGCCGGAAGTCATTAATCTTTTGTTCGTTTCCGCGGCCGCCAGCCAAATCGCCGGTCACATAAAAACTCTTTGTTGGCGGGCGAGACGAGAAGCCAAAAAAGCCGGCTGGCTAAATAATTGTGCTCTAATTAGAGAAATTATTAAGCCATTAGAAAACGCCGTGGTAAAGAGCGAAAAATTCCGCTCATTGTTGACGAAAAAGGCCTGATAAATGTTATAATAGGAATGACTAAAATAACCCAAATACTATGGATAAACCGACAATTGCCGCTGTTGATTTAAAGAAGCTGGCTCTCGCTGAACTTTATACTAAAGTCGACTCCGGGCCGCAGGGTTTAAGTACGAACGAAGCCATTAAGCGCTCCCATCTTTTCGGTTATAACCAGATTGCCAAAGCGAAAAAAATCAATCCCGTTATCCAATTTTTCACTTATTTCAAAAATCCGTTGATTTTAATCCTGATGGTGGCCGCTGTCATCTCCGGATTGACCGGCCAAGTGCGCAGCATGGGCATTATCCTGTCCATGATTCTCTTAAGCATTGTCTTGAATTTTTATCAAGAACGTAAATCCAGCCGCGCGGCCGAAAAAATCGCCCGCCGCGTCGCCATCCGCACGGAAGTTATAAGAGACGGAAAGAAGCAGGAATTAGAAACAAAATATTTGGTCCCGGGCGATATCGTCGAGCTCTCGGCCGGTGATATTGTTCCGGCGGACGGAAAAATAATCAGCGCCACCGATTTCTTCTTGAATGAATCCAGCCTGACCGGCGAAAGCCTGCCGGTCGAAAAGTTTGTCGATCAGAATAACGCGATTTTTTCCGGCACTAACGTTATTTCCGGTTTCGGCCGCTTCTTAGTGACCACTATCGCTCTCAATACGGAATTCGGCCAAATCGCCCAGAAGATCTTTAAACCGGAACCGGAAAATGCTTTTGAAAAAGGCATCCGCGGTTTTGGTTTTTTAATTATCCGCGTCATTATCTTTATTGTCGCCATTATTTTTCTGGTCAATGCCTTCATGCACAAAGGCGTCTTGAATTCTTTCTTATTCGCTTTGGCCGTGGCCGTCGGCGTGACCCCGGAACTCCTGCCGATGATCATGAGCGTCAATATGGCTAAGGGCGCGATGAAAATGGCCAAAAATGGCGTGCTGGTCAAACGTTTAAATTCCATCCCCACTTTCGGTTCTTTGGATATTCTCTGCACGGACAAAACCGGCACCTTAACCGAAGATAAGATCACCGTTATCAAGCATGTCGATGTTTTCGGGGCTGATTCCCGCCCGGTTTTAGAGCAAGCCTATCTGAACGGCTATTTTGAAACCGGAATCAAAAGCATTCTGGATCAAGCGATTTTGAGCCACGAAGAAATCCCTCTGGCTGGCGCCCAAAAAATGGAAGAGCTGCCCTATGACTTCAACCGCAAGCGCTCCTCTATTATTTACGAACGCGACGGAAAGCTAACCATGACCACTAAGGGGGCGCCGGAAGAAATATTTAAAATCAGTGCTAACTACTTTGACGGTGATAAAATAAAAGCCTTAACACCGGAAGTTCTGAAACAGGCGAAAGAGACCTATGATAATTTAAGTAATGACGGCTTGCGCATCTTGGCGATCGCCACCAAGGAGGTGGCCGAGAAAAAAGAACAGTACGCCATGAGCGAAGAAAATGGCCTGACCCTATGCGGCTTTATGGCTTTCTATGATCCGCCTAAAGCCGATGTCAAAGAAACCTTGGTTTTTATGCGCGAGCACGGTGTGGAAATAAAAATCTTGACCGGCGACGGACCACTCGTCACCAAAAAAATCTGCCATGACCTGAATTTAGAAATAAAAGGCATCGTGACCGGCGAAGAGTTAGACCTCAATCGCCTGACTGACGAAGAGATCTATAAAAAAACACGGTCAGCCACTATCTGCGCGCGTCTCAGTCCCAGCCAGAAGGAAAAAATTATTATGGAACTGAAACGGCACGGCCTGACGGTCGGCTATCTGGGTGACGGCATTAACGACGCCCCCTCGCTCAAGACCGCTGATGTCGGCATTTCCGTGGACAACGCCGTGGATGTGGCCAAAGAAACAGCCGATATTATTTTACTGAAAAAAGGACTGAAAGAATTAATGGAAGGCGTCTTGGAGGGCCGGAAAACTTTCGGCAACACCATGAAATATCTTTTAATGGGTTTAAGCTCCAATTTCGGAAATATGTTCTCAATGATCGGCGCCAGTTTATTCTTACCCTTCTTTCCGATGACCGCCGGCCAAATCTTATTGAATAATTTTATCTATGACGCCTCCCAACTTTCCATCCCGACCGACAACGTGGATCCGGAATACCTCAGGAAGCCGAAACATTGGGATATTGGTTTTATTAAAAAATTTATGATTGTTTTCGGCCCAATCAGTTCGCTTTTTGATTTTGCCACTTTTTATGTTCTCTACGGCGTTTTCAGTTTCGGCGCCGCCACTTTTCAAGCCGGCTGGTTTGTAGAATCCTTGGCCACCCAAATTTTTGTCATCTATGTTATCCGCACTCAAAAAATTCCCTTTATCCAATCACGCCCCAGCAAATATTTGCTCATGACGACTTTAGCCGCCGTCCTTCTCGGCTGGTTTTTAACTCTGCGCGGCATCGGCTTCCTGTTCGGTTTCCAACCGCTGCCTTGGCCGGCTCTCCTTATTATCTTCGGCTTGGTCGTAGTTTATCTTTTTGTGGTTGAGGGCGCCAAGCAAATCTTCTATAAACGGATGACCGTCAAGAATTAGCTAAATCATTATTAATCCTCTTTTCCAAGGACGGCCCAGGGGCCGTCCTTTTTTAGTGTAACGTTTGGACTAATATTCCGTATACTATAATAGATAATAATATGAATAATCGAAATTGGTTAAAATCTGCCTTAACCCCGAAAAACACCGTTTGCAACGGCATGGTTTTTATTGGCGGCTATCAGTTCGACCGCCACACCGGGGCCGGGATTTTAACTAATAGGTTTTTTATCAAAAATGGATAAAAATTAAATTTAATTATAAAACTTATTATAAATCCCCGCCCCCACCAGAGGGCGGGGATTTTTTTAGGCCCATGAAACAATAACTAAAAATTGACGCCATGAAAACAAATGTACCTTCAAAAATGTGGTCGAATCCCACCGTTAGAAAATATTTAATTTTTAGCGGCTGCGATTATCTGACCCGGGCCCTGACTTCGGCCACCTACGTCCTTTTTCTGCTCTCGCGCGGCGCCAATTTATGGCAAGCGGGGCTGATTAATGTCTTCTTCATGGTGACAATTATCGCCATGGAAGTTCCCACCGGCGCTTTTGCCGATCACTGCGGCCGGCGCTTATCCTTAACCGTGGGTTGTTTACTTACGGCCGGCGGCTGCTTCTTCTATTTTTTCGCCGACGCTTTTTGGCTTTTTGTTACGGCGGAAATAATCGTCGGCGTCGGCCGGACTTTTGTGTCCGGTGCCTTGGATGCCTGGCTGGTAGACTCGCTGCATCATGAAAATCAATCGCCACTAAAGGCGAAAGTCTTCCGCCGGCGCCAGCTCTTTGAGGCCGGCGGCTTAGCTGTTGGCGGCCTCATCGGCGCCCGTCTGGGCGGCTACGGTTTGGCTTGGCCCTGGCTTTTGGCCAGTGGCTCCATTCTTCTTATCGCCCTATACTCGCTCAGCTTCCGCGAACTGTATCGGAGCGATGAAATTACGTCCTTTAAAAAAACTCATCTTACTCTCGCTTGGCACGTTTGCGGACGCGGCTTGAAAAACCCAAATCTAATCTACGCCATGGCTTTCGGTGCCATTCTGTCTTTGGCGCTCCAAGCGGTAAATATGCAGTGGACTAAATTTTTTCAAGACCAATATCAGCTCAGTGTCAGCCATTTGGGTTGGCTGATCGTCGGTGTCGCTTTAGCCAAAGCCAGCTCCGGACCTTTATCCAGTTTAGCTAATCATCTCACCGGAAATGAAAAAAAATCTCTGGTTATCACGCAGACGCTAACCGCTCTGGCCATCATCTTGATCGCTCAGGTTAGCAATCTAACCCTGGCCGTCAGTGTTTTTCTACTGCATGAAGTGGGTCGGGAGATATTCCTGCCGCTCAAGCAAAATTATCTGAACAACCAGATTACAACCAAGCATCGCGCCACGATTCTTTCTCTGGATTCAATGCTGGTGCGCATCGGCAGTTTAAGCGGTCTACTCCTAAGCGGTTGGCTGGCCACTGCTTACTCTATACGCCTCGCCTGGACGGTTTCCGGTCTCTTGCTCCTCATCGCCGCCCTATTGTTCCTACTAATCAAGAGAAAGCCAATTAAACCCCAAAACGGACTGTAATAGTCCGTTTTTTATTGCTTTTTAGCCTTATCCTTGACAAGTTATATATAATATGATACAATGATATATTCTTTAAAATCAATCAGTTAAACAATAAACGTTTTCTCAT
>Ga0209429_10001261_pt1 | contig 15949 bp, 12 predicted proteins | sample BarGraNGADG00212_3_FD_184493 | JGI IMG/M metagenome (GOLD analysis project Ga0209429, IMG submission 184493) | Arctic peat soil microbial communities from Barrow, Alaska - Barrow Graham LP Ref core NGADG0004-212 (SPAdes) (version 2) | ecosystem: Environmental > Terrestrial > Soil > Wetlands >... | reverse complement strand
AGTATCCTGAAAGTACTGAAGGAACAACAATAGAAAAGTATATTGCCCGGGTAAAACTCCTCATAAAGTAATTGAGCTGAATATTTTTTGGTATTTATAGAACCACGCATCGGGCTCATTTCTTTCTGAGACAGATGCGTTTTTTATTTAAAATTAATATTATGGGCACTGCAAATTTATCATCATACGATCCTGAAAGTGTTCCTGATGCAGCTAAAATGCGTTTTGGTGTTGTAGTTTCAGATTGGAACAGAGAAGTTACATGGTCTTTGCTTGAGGGAGCTGTCAATATACTTAAAAAACACGGAGTAACCGATAAAAATATTATTGTAAAGCATGTTCCAGGCAGTTTTGAACTTACGCTTGGCGCACAATTTCTAGCAGAATACGAAGATCTTGATGCTGTTATCTGTCTTGGATGTGTAATTCAGGGTGAAACGCCTCATTTTACATATATCTGTCAGGGAGTTACACAAGGGATCACACAACTGAATATGGAGTATAATATACCATTTATATTTGGAGTTCTGACTACAAACACCAATCAACAGGCCATTGACAGAGCCGGAGGAAGACTAGGAAACAAAGGCGATGAAGCTGCTGTAACTGCTATCAAAATGGCGGCTTTGCAACGTGAAATTGAGAAATAACTTTACCTGAGCACTTTTCGTACAAAGGCAACTGTGAAATATGACATCATAAATACACCCATAAACCCCTCCAATCCTGATATTATCCTGCTTAATCCCATTGGGTAGACATCTCCGTAACCAATTGTAAAAAAAGTAATTCCACTGTGATAGAATGATTGCAGAAATGCTGACAGTTTGTCGGGATTTCCGACTGAAGATACTGTTTTTCCCAGCCCTGACAATTCGGTGAGGAAATATAGTATTCCAAAGGTGATCCAGAAAATAAAAACACTTAAAAGTACTCTGCCGGGTGAAGTAGCATAAAGTCCGATCTTATCAAAAACAAGCCATTGAAAACCATGAGGGACATAACTTACTATTCTGGTAATTCCTCCCTTTTCTTCCTGTTCAGTAAGCCACGACTTTGCTTCATATCGTTTGAACATAATATAGGCTTCGTCTTCATCCTCATATTTACCTGTTCCACTGAAATTTTCTTTCAGGATCCGGAATTGTTCGGCTTTCTGTCTTAAGGAAGTTACCTCCTGATTAATAATGATCTCCTTGCATTTGTTAAGTCGCCAGTCGATATAAAGTTTCCCAAGAAGTCTCATACCCGACATATCAAGGGCATTAATTTCAACCGGAAAATCATATGGCTCCAGGTCTACAATATCACGGATAATTGTATCTGATATATCTAGAAGATCGGCTTTAGCCAGACGCAGGTCAAAATAACTATCAAGATGACATGATTTTAGTGAGATAACATGAAACTTTGATTCATAAAAACTTACATCTCCATCGCCAAATTCAGTTCTCTCAAAACTGATATCGGTATCCCCCATCTCCATCAGATTAAAATTCTTTGGTCCAAAGCCCAACTCTGCCTTTTTAAACTGAATCTTACTTGATCTGGATGACGCGCCTTCAAAAGTAACCTCTCCGTTTCCAAAAACAGACCGGTTAAAATTTATTCTGCCTGAGCCAAAATCAACTGTTCTGAAGTCAACACGACTGTTCCCGAATTCTGTTCTTTCGAACGTTATTTCACAATCTCCAAAAACTGAATAATGGAAATCCACCTTTCCCCCTGCTATCCTGGTAACTTTGAAATTAAATAGTCCGCTGTTAAAACGGGTATTTATAAAAAGCAGATCACCATTGTTAAATTCAGTATTTGCAAAGCTGACTTCTCCATTTCCAAACTGTATATCCTGAAAGTCCTTTATCCCGTCTTTAACGATTGCATTCTTAAACATAAAATCACCTTCGCCAAAGACAGATCCGGTAAATTCAAGATTCCCATCTCTGAAGAGTGTATTTGAAAAGATGACATTTCCTTTGCCAAATACTGATCCTGTGAAAAGTACTTTTCCTTTGCCAAAGTGAGTTCCATCAAAGCTGACCTCACCATCTGAAAATAAAGAATATGTAAAATCGGTACATACTTTAGCTTCAAAAAAAGCATTTTTTGCAGAGAATCCCTTAATCTGAATAAGTTCTTTCTTTTCGACACCATTAATTCGCCTGTAGGAAGAGAGGGAGAATTCAGAAATGTAATAATTATCAAGGATAAGATCTTTTCCCTCTTTAATAAGAGTATAAATAAGGTCTATATCAATGGACCCAAATAATTCAGAACCAATCTCTTCACCTTTATCATCGAGAAATGTTAAAATTGCAGTGCAGGGACAGGTCCGGCCATCATCAGCTATGAATTTTACATCTTTAATCTCAACATGATAATTTGCGTACCCGGTAGTCATTTATACTAATTTAGAAAAGTAAAGCCAAATTAAATAAAAAAAACGATTTTCATAATAATTTTTACTCAAGCTTATCGCATACATAAAGCCTTATAAGGGCAATATGAACATTTCCCCCTTATATCGCTGGTCATGATAAATGGTTCTTCTTCGCTGAAAATTGTCATAATAATATTTTTCAGGCCATAAATAAACTCTTCTCTGACAATCTGATAATTATCGACCACAATTTCGTTTTTATTATCTGTTTTACGTTTGAGTTTATCGGTGAAGAAGCCTCCGGTCAGTTTCCTGATCTTATAAACTGACGGCCGCACAATACTGCCAGGATTTTTTGCCAGATATGCTTCGCAATAAAGTAAGGTTTGAAGCCATCCGTCAATATCCTTCTTCCTGTCATCTTCAAACAGGTCGTCTATAGAATTTACCGTATCAGCAACAGTGCCGGTCTTGTAATCAACGATCCGTGTCACGCCATTTATAACATCAATACGGTCAACTTTCCCTCCGGCTAATACTTCAGCCTGAGATCCTGTTAAAAACAAGGTCATTACAAAACTAAAAGATTCTTCAAGATCAAGAATGGTAAGAGGTGCGAGAGCTTGATCCGCCTGGAGTATTCTGATAAGGTAAACCATCAAAACATCTCTGACAATCTGTTCGTTTCCACTTATAAAACTATCCTTCCCGTTGTTGAATTTTTCGCTTATTGCCTCATTAGTAACCCTTGCAAGCAATTGTTTGTCTCGTATAATAGCATCCAGAATTTCATTGGTAAGCACGTTACCTTTGTAATCCTGGTAGAGGATTTTCATTGTTTCATGCAAAATGTTTCCGAGCATGGCAGGGTCAATATCTTTTGTGACCTTTTCCGGTTCCTTCAAACGGTTTACATAACGATAATAGAATTTCATCCTGCAATTCAACCAGGTATTTATTGCAGAAGGAGATAAAATCCTTCCTTTGTTACTATTCAAAAACTGAGAATTTAATTGCAGCGAATGTTCTTCAGTCCTGTCAATTCTTTCTCTTATTGAACCGAGTGTTTTTATCTCAAAGCTCAGGTCCAGAAAATCGGGTTTCATTTCCGGCTCATACTTCATCTGAATAAGAAACCTGCTCATCTCTCCGCTTCTTAATCCCTCAGAGTTGGAATTATAAGTGAATGTTACATTTTCAGCTCTTTGAAGAAGACGATAAAAATGGTACGCGTAGATTGATTCCTGGTGATTTATAGAAGGTAAACCGAAGGCCTCCCTGAGACTAAATGGGATGAATGATGATCCGACAGATACGGCAGGTAAAACACCTTCATTAGCAGAAAGAATTATCAGATTTTTAAAATCGAGAGCCCGGGTTTCAAGGATGCCCATGATCTGAATTCCAGATAGTGGTTCTCCCGAAAAAGGAACAGATTGAATCCTCAACATCCTGTCAAGGATTCTTATATATGTGCCCGTAGTAAAATTTACATCAGGACTTTTAACAATTGTCTCCAGCCTGTTTATAGACAGAACTATCCTGTAAATAAACTCATTTCTGATGTTTCGCTGAACAGGGTTATTGTCAGAAATATCAACGGTCTTTTCATCATTTGAAGCAATCAGCGAAAGGATATCTTTAAAGTAATCGGAGAGTAACGCTGGAGTTAATGGCTTTCTAAAGATTTTAAACATATATTCCGACCGGGCAAAACGATCAGCTGGCACCCAGATAAGGTTAGTTTTGGTAATTTCATTTATTATCTCATTATCTGATTCGCTCATTAGTCCCGACAGTAATGTGTGTTTAAGAATACTTATCACATCCACATAACTGAACCGGACTGCCCCATTTGTATCAGTGCTGGATATCTGAAGATCCATCAGATGCTTAATGAGAGTATAAACAAGGGTCTGTTTAAGAGGATGCCCCATAGTTATATTGATGTCACCTATATTCTCAGGAAGACTTGTCAGAACGGGCATCAAAAGGTTTTCATCAGCAAGAATAACTGCTGTATGATGAGCATTTCCGATGGTCAGATCAGGCAATTCTTCAATCAATTTTGAAATAAGTTTTACCTGAGCAACATCAGATGAAGTTTCAATGACTCTGCGCCGTACAGTTTCAGACCCGGATGAAATCAATGTGTCATAACTCCAGTCAGGGGGCATATCATTACCGAATATTTTCAGGTTATCACGTAAAAAAAAGCCGGCAGAATTCAATTTACTTTCCTTTATATAGGAATTATCATAGTCCCAGTAAAAGCGGGCTTTACCTGCTTTTTTTAACCTGGTCATTATAACTTTCTCACATTCATTTAATGCATTGAATCCAATAAAATGAACCAAATCCCAGCTGATTCCGGGTAAAAAATCTTTAACGGGATTTTCAGCCAGTTCTCTGAATATCATACCTTCATAGGCGAGGTTATGCATTTTTAGAGAACTTCTGAAGCCGTTGTAAAGATCATTAAGAACCGACCATATACTTATAAAACCCGACTTTTCATTTGTAGGTTTATCAGGATTAAAATTTATCCAGAACCTCTTGATTATTTCAATCTGTATATCTGTAAGACCACCAAACTGATGATCTATATTCTTAATATCCTGCACATTCTGAAATAAAAGTGCAGCATTCACAAGATATTTGTCAATATCATCAAAATCGTTCAGAAGCATATCGCCCCAGAAGTAAAAATCATCAAAACTTTCCGGAGTTTTTTTAAGTTTGCTGTAGACTTTATACAGTTCAAAAAGGAGAACCTCATTGCCTGCTGTCTGCAGAGAAGAATTTGATCTGAATAACTCATTTATAGTCAGGATAGATGGTGCCCAAACCGGTTTTTCTATTCTGGCAGCCAGATATTTAAGAAAATACAGACCTGCTCTTCTGTTGGGAAATACAAGACAATGATGGTTCAAAGTGTTTCCGAACTCTTTGTAAAGTGATTGGGCTATGCTCTCGAGAAAATATTCCATAAATTAATATAATGGCGACTGGCTTCAGGCATCAGGCATGAGGAATGAGGCATGAGGCATGAAGTTCAAAATTAAAGTATCAAATTTAATTAAACCAGACTAGTTGACCGCGAAAAATCTGATTATATTTGTTTTAAACTGCGTATCAATGAGGCCGTTTTTAGTGGTGCTCCAAAATTATAAGATTTATGTGTCATTACCTGTTTCATGCCCACATTTAGTATAAATTTCAAATGATAAAAAAATTAATATACCTGAATGTCAGATGGGTTGTTCTTTCCTTCCTTTTCTTTGCTACCGTTCTGCTGTACCTCGACCGGTCTGCTCTGGGTATCATGGCTCCGTTTCTGCAAAAAGATATTGGCTGGAGTGAACAACAATATGGTAATATTAATACGGCTTTTATGATCGGGTATGCACTCTGTTTCCTGATTATGGGTGCATTTGTTGATAAAGTAGGAACTAAAGCCGGATATGCCATATCTGTAGGACTATGGTCAATTGCCCAGGCTTCTACTGCTTTGGCTAAAACATGGATTGGGTTTGCTTTTGCCCGGACAGGATTGTCTGTTGGCCAGTCAGGTAACTTTCCTGTAGCAAATAAAGTACTTGCGGAGTGGTTTCCCAAAAAAGAACGGGCGCTGGCAGTTGGGCTGTTCAACGGGGGATCTAATATTGGGACCCTCGCATCTCCGCTTATTATCCCCGTCGTTGTTTCTGCTTTTAATAATGACTGGAGAGCAGCATTTATCTGGACTTTGCCAATCAGCGGAATATGGATTTTATGGTAGTTACTGTTTTACAGAAAACCAGAAAACCATAAGCTGGTCAGTAAAAGTGAACTGGAATACATCAACAGTGATAGCCAGAGGGAAACAACCGGGAAAGTGAGTTGGTCTGTTTTGCTTAAAACGAGGGCAGTATGGGGTATCTGTGTCGGTAAATTTATGGCTGATCCTATCTGGTGGTTTTATCTGTTCTGGGGGGCCAAATTCCTGAACGGTAAATTCGGTTTAAATTTAAAAGAGATTGGACTCCCGTTTTTTACAATTTATCTTCTTTCATGGATCGGTGGAATTTTCATTGGCTGGCTTTCTTCTAAATTCCTTAAAATGGGCTGGTCTCTTAACAAAGGAAGAAAAATGGGGTTTTTAGTTTGTGCAACGTTTGCCTTGCCTGTGATGCTCGTTCCTCATGTCGACAATATGTGGTTAGCAGTAGCTTTGATTGCCATTGCTGCAGGAGGTCATTGCGGCTGGTCAGCAAACATCTTCAGCCTTATGTCAGACATATTCCCAAAGAAAATAATCGCATCAATTACAGGAATAGGAGGCTTTGCAGGGGCTGTAGGCGGAGCACTTATTGCTCAACTGGTTGGTGGTTTACTCCAAAACCTGGGTATGGAAGGTTATGCAATACCATTTTTTATTGCATCAATAGCTTATTTTGTTGCCCTCGCACTGATACATTTACTTATTCCCAAAATAGAACCTTTAACTCTTTAAGTGGTAATGATAAGTTCTGAAAGATTAAACACAGCAATCAATCATAAAGAACCTGACAGAGTGCCCTACGACCTGGCCGGAACTACGGTTACAGGGATCAACATGAAGGCTTTTGTCAGGGCAATGGATTATCGCGGCATGTCCACAGAATTCGATAAAAAGGTGATTGATCCTATCCAACAGATTGTTACGCCTATTGAAACAACATTAAAACAGCTAAAATCAGATACCAGACGCATTGGTTCGCGAAGAATTCCGGATTATGAAAAAATAGTAACAGAAAAAAATGGCGTCCTGGAACTGACAGACATCTGGGGCTGTCTCTGGAAAATGGATGAATTGAAAGACTTTTATTTCAATCAGTATTCTTATCCTCTGGAAAATTTTTCTTCTATTGATGAAGGATTAAAAAATTACAGATTTCCCGATTTGAAGTATCATTCTGATCTTATCCGGAGTGATTTGTCAGAGCAGATCACTACTGTCTCGTTAAAAGAGACTGAGTGACAGTTGTTTATAATCTAGTTCTTTGACATTTTTGTAATCATTATTTGTAAGTAGCTCTTTTACAGGTGTTTTATCCAATAGGGAGATGCCTAGAATTTGTAAAATTTCGTAAGTCGAGCGGTCAATTTTTAACTCTTTGCCGACAATCGCTACCAAACAATATGCGATTATTGCGCAGTAAAGCTGAGTTTTTACAGCATTAGGAGTATGTCCCCAAAAGCTCTTTACTTTCAAGTGCTGTTTTATCCACTTAAAGAACAGCTCCACCTGCCAACGATTCTTATACAGAATAGCGATTTCAATTGCAGTTAGCTCAAAATTATTTGTCAGAAATACAAACTCTACATCCGTTACGCTGTCATAGTACCTGATTCGGCGTAGTTTCTCGGGATAACGACTGTGCGATTTTTGTCCGGCGAAAACTCCAATTTGGTCGCATTTTACGCCTGTTTGCTTTTCTCCCTTGTTGGAGTACATTCTGCTGAATTTGAGGTTGTCCTTTGCCCGAAGAACAAAATAGGCTTCGAATTTATTGATTCTATAAAGCCGTTCAAAATCATTGTATCCTCGGTCGAATATGTAGTAACTACCTCTTTCATAAGGAATATGATCCATCGCATTGACATCATTGACAGATGCCGGCGTAATGTAAACAAAGCTGGGGATATGGGGTTTAACGTCATAGAGCGTATGCATTTTAATACCACCTTTTGCCTTTCGAAACTCCGCCCACCAAAAAACACTCAAACAGAGATCAATGGTCGTAGAGTCAAAAGCGTAAATATTGCCATCTGCTTTTACTTCAAAGTCACTACAATCACACACTCTGCGAGCATAGTCGATGAGATGACAAGCAAACTCTTCGTACAGCTTATGACTTCTACGAATATTTGCTCTTGCAAGGGTTGCGCGGGTAACGTTTAGACCAAATCCCAAATGATATGATTTAGCCTTGTGAGCATCAATAGCAACAATTAAATCACGAAGACTATCCCGAGCAGTAAGTTGTCCGAAAACCATACAAAGCATCTGATTCCAACAGGTAAAAGTGCGAATGTGTTTATTGCCATAATATTTTTGGACAATGCGGTCGAATACCCGACGAGGTAGAAACTCAGTAATCTGAGCGAAAACGTATTTCCCTTGGTTCATTTTTTGAAAAATTTGAACCCAAAGAAAATCAAATGAAATCGTCACGCTAGAAAAATCGCTACAAATAATTGATTATCAAATTTTTCAAAGAACATTTTAATAATTAAACGAGACACTAGTGTGCTATTATATGAAAATTCCTCAAACAATTTTATATACTCAGAAAAATTAACTGACTTTTGCCAGGATGAATTGAATAAAAAGAACATTTGCAGAGGGAGGAGATGAAAGCTCACTTTTCAATATCGTAACATTTAGTAACACCACTATTAATTTTTCACGAATAGATACCTGGTCATATCATACTGTATTTGTGGCATTTACAATCTTTTGTTATAAATGTCTGCAATTTTTAAGAACAGAGTGCGGTTACAATTGTTCATTAGTAAAAGTCACTTATGAAAAAAACAATATTTACTCTTATTACAATTATGTTATTCAATTCGGCAAATTCTCAAAAACCTTTTTCAGTTGTAACAACTGTTGATCTGAACAGATATAAAGGCAAATGGCACGAAATTGCACGTCTGCCTAATTTTTTTGAAAGGAAATTAAAATGCATTTCCGCAACCTATACACTTCGGGATGACGGAAAAATAACTGTATTGAATGCCGGCAATTATATTACTGATCCACAGAAGTCAACTTCATCCAAGGGAGTTGCCTGGATTCCTGACAAAAACAGCCCTGCAAAACTCAAGGTACAGTTCTTCTGGCCATTTTCAGGAGACTACTGGATAATGGAGCTTGATAAAGATTACAGGTATGTGCTGGTAGGAGATCCTTCATTAAAATACCTCTGGATCCTTGCCAGGGAAAAGGAAATGGATGAAACAACTTACCACATGTTATTGCAGAAGGCTATTGATACCGGGTATGATGTAAAATCCATTATCAGAGTTGAACAGGATTGTAATTAGCCCCCAAACAACAAGAACATCCCTGCTGCAATCGATGCACCCAAAAGTGGTCCAAGAATGGGAACCCATGAGTATCCCCAATCACTATTGCGCTTGAATGGCATTGGAAGTAAGAAATGCATAATACGTGGCCCAAGATCACTTGCAGGATTAATGGCATATCCGGTTGGACCTCCTAACGACAGTCCAAGACCAAGAACAACAATTGCTACAGGCAGCGCATTTAATGCACCCAACCCGACTTCGGGTTGCGCCATATAAAGAACTGCCATAGCAAGAACATAAGTCCCTATTGCCTCAGTTATAACATTATACCAGTAGCTACGGATATTTGGAGCCGTACAGAATACTGCCAGTTTTGCATCTCCGTCTTCAGTTGCATCAAAATGCTTTTTATAAGCCAGCCACACAAGAGTCGCTCCAAACATTGCTCCAAGAAGTTGGGCGCAGACGTACATAGGTAACAGAGAAAGAGAAAATTTATGTGCCAGCACAAGAGCAAGAGTAACAGCAGGGTTCAAATGGGCTCCGCTAAATGGCGCTGCAATCAATACCCCGGTAAAAACTCCAACGGCCCAACCAAATGTTATTACTATCCAGCCACTATTGTTTCCTTTGGTTTTATTGAGAACGACGTTTGATACCACACCTCCTCCAAACACAATGATAATTGCGGTTCCGAAAAACTCAGCGAAGAATGCATTCATCTTTTCAATATTATAAATTATTTACTAAATCTGATTTCTTATAAGTCATTAATTTGAATCATCTGCCCAGGCCTTGGATGCGTTTACAGCACGATGCCAGCCTTTTACAAGGGAATATGTTTCATTGGCTTTAATCTGCGGAGAAAAGGTACGATCCATCTGCCATTGCTGTTTAACCTCTTTGATATCGCTCCAATAATTAACAGCCAGACCTGCCAGATAAGCGGCTCCCAGAGCAGTTGTTTCAGTAATTTTCGGACGTACAACTTTCGACTGTAATAAATCGGACTGGAACTGCATTAGCTGGTTATTTACGGTTGCTCCACCATCCACACGCAACTCGCGGATGTCAATCCCCGAATCTTGCTGCATTGCAAGCAGCACGTCCAATGTCTGATATGCAATGCTGTCGAGAGCTGCACGTGCAATGTGTGCAGATGTTGATCCTCTTGTAATGCCTACCAGGGTTCCCCGGGCATGCTGATTCCAGTGAGGTGCACCCAGTCCTGCAAAAGCGGGAACAAAGTAGACTCCTTCACTGTCTTTTACTTTATCCGCCAGTTTTTCAATATCTCCCGATTTTTTAATAATCCCAAGACCATCGCGAAGCCATTGAACTACTGCCCCGGCAATGAAAATACTTCCTTCAAGTGCATAATGAGTTTCATTGCCTATTTTCCAGGCAACGGTTGTAAGCAGTTTGCTCTTTGACTCAATCGGCTTGTTTCCTATGTTCATCATCATAAAACAACCGGTTCCGTAGGTATTCTTTACCATTCCGGGTTCAATACACATCTGTCCGAAAAGGGCTGCCTGCTGGTCACCGGCTATCCCTGCTATAGGAATTGCGGAAGCAAATTGCCCTGCAGTGCTTCCATATACTTCACTGGATGATCTGACTTCCGGTAGCATGCTTGAGGGAATGTTAAATATTTTGAGCAGTTCATCGTCCCAGCTGAGCGAATGTATGTTATATAACATAGTGCGCGAGGCATTCGATACATCTGTTATGTGCAAACCTCCGCGGGTAAGATTCCACACCAGCCATGAATCGACAGTTCCAAATACCAGCTGACCATCATCAGCCAGTTTTCTGGCGCCCTTTACATTATCCAGTATCCATCGTACCTTTGTTGCTGAAAAGTAAGCATCAATTATAAGCCCTGTTTTTTCGAGGATCTTCCGGCTTTGTCCTTCATTTTTTAACTGGTCGCAAAAGTCGGCTGTACGTCTGTCCTGCCACACAATGGCATTATAAACCGGTTTGCCTGTCTTCCTGTTCCAGACAATAGTAGTTTCACGCTGGTTAGTGATACCAATTGCTGCAATAGCGGAACTTTTCACTCCAGCCTTTGTAATTGCCTCAACTGCAACCCCTGCCTGTGATGACCATATTTCATCCGGATCGTGCTCAACCCATCCCGGTTTTGGATAAATCTGTGTAAATTCTTTTTGTGCAACTGACACAGGAAGTCCATTCCTGTCAAACACAATTGCACGTGAGCTTGTCGTACCCTGGTCTAAGGCTAAGATGAATTCTTTCATACATGCGTGTTATTAATTGAATATCAGTCTTTTATAAATAATTGCTAATCAATTTATTATATAATGTTACCTGCTCTTCCTGCCATTTCACATCGAGTCCCAACTCTTTTGCCATCAACCTGGCTACTTCCGGAGCAACTTCTGAACTGACACGTGCATTAAGAAACAGGGCACGTGTCCTTCTTGCCAGAACATCCTCAATAGAAAATGGCATTTCGTTTCTGCAAATCCAGACAATCTCAGCTCCTGAATATGGTAATCTGGCATCAATTGGATTTCCCAATTCAGGGTTTTCACTTATAATCTTTTCAATTTCATATAATCCCTCACCATAAATAATCAAACGTGAAGAAGAATTATTTATCATAAGTGTTGTCAGCTTAAGGGTTGATGTGACACACTTTCTTTTTTCAAGAAATCCTGATCTTATTGCTTTATCGATTATCTCCTCTGCCATCCGACGGTATGTTGTCCATTTTCCACCTATAATAGTCAGCAGTCCTGAAGTTGAAAGAGTAATCTTGTGTCTTCGTGAAACCTCCTTAGTTGAAGCAGGATTATCGGGGTTGGCAGCCAGAGGACGCAGACCTGCAAAAATGCAGAGGATATCTTCCCGGTGTGGAGGTTTGAGAAGGTATTTTTCAGCAGTATGCAAAATAAAATTGATCTCTCTTTCAAGAGCTATCGGCTCGAGACTAATTGCATCGAGTGGTGTGTCTGTAGTTCCCACAATAACTTCATTGTACCAAGGTATCGCAAAGAGTACCCTCCCATCTTCCGTTTTTGGAATCATAATGGCGGAGCTGCTCTGAAGGAAAGACTTATCAAGAACTATGTGTACACCCTGACTGGGTTTTATGGTAGGCTTTGATCGAGGATTATCCATTCGGGCAATATCGTCAGCGAACACCCCTGTTGCGTTTATTACGAGGTTGGCCTTAATGGAGAATTCTTCGCCTGAAGCCGCTTCCTTTGCTATCACACCACTAATCTGGCCATTACCATTCTTCAACAAACCAGTAACTTTGAAATAATTCAGCACTAAACCTCCTTCTTCAACACACGATTGAGCCAAAGCTAATGCCATTCGTGAATCATCAAATTGCCCATCGTGATATACAACCCCGCCTTTTAATCCTTCCGGGATTAATTGAGGTAATCGTGCCAGAGTATTATTACGGTTAATGAAGTAAGATTTCCCCATACTCAACCGGCCGGCCATAAGATCATAAAATTTCAATCCGATCGTGTACATTATTGCCTCCCATAATGAATAAACCGGAATGACAAATTCCTGATCGGAAGTAAGATGAGGGGCGTTCTTGAGCATTAACCCTCGTTCGTGTAAGGCTTCCATTACCAATAGCAGATCGCCTTGTGCCATATACCGGACACCGCCATGAACCAGTTTTGTGCTTCGCGATGAGGTTCCTTTAGCAAAATCAGATTGTTCCAGTAACAGTGTTTTATATCTGCGGGAAGCACTATCGACAGCTATGCCTAATCCTGTAGCACCTCCACCAATAACTAAAACATCCCATATAATCTCTGATTGTTCCCGCAATTCTTTAATAACTGCTTCGCGATTCATCTCCTAAAGGATTTTGTTTTGCCTACCGTGCGAACACCTGCTTTGAGCACACTAAAAAACTATGCCCTGGTTGAGAGCACATTTGAATATTTAAAGAAGTAATAAATAATTCTGAAAACTATCAATCTAAAATTTGAGGCAGACAGGAGCCTTAATCTTATAATCCTTGGCCGGTTCGACAGGAAGACCTGTTTTTTCATCTATTCCGAATAATGCAATATTCCCTGAGTTTTGATTTCCAACCAGAATATATTTCCCTGATGGATCTATCACAAAGTTTCTTGGCCACTCACCCCCGCAGGATGTATGTCCTGCCAGAGATAATTTCCCATCAGATCCGATGCTGAATGTCACAATAGTATTTTCACCCCTGTTTGAACCATAGAGAAATTTACCATTTTTCCCGATATGAATGTCAGCACAAAAACTTTTTCCATTAAATCCTTCCCTTAAAGTTGAAACTGTCTGAATTAATTTAAGTCCGCCCTCAGAATCAACATTAAAGAATGAAAGGGTTGAATTAAGTTCACAAATAACGTACATTTTTGTACCGTCTGAACTAAAAACAAAATGCCTTGGCCCTGAACCAGCAGGAAGTTTAGCTATGCCATTCTTAATTTGATGCAATTGACCGGAAACCGGATCAAGATTATATATTACAATCCTGTCTAACCCAAGGTCCGTCAGATAAACCCTTTTTCCTGCCGGATCAGTTGAAATCATATGGGCGTGGGAAACCTTGCCATCCTCTTCCTTGTACACAATAGTATCTGTTACACTCACCGGTATTCCTTTATTATCGAGTTTAACAACTGCTATTGAACCTCCGGAATAATTTGACATAAACAGGAAATCTTCAGCAAAAGATAATGATATGAAGCAAGGACCTCCGTTAGGTACAGGCAGGTCATTTATCTTTTCAGCAACACCCTTTTTCGCATCATATTTTAATGTTGTCAAACCACCTCCCTTAACGCCTTTGAATTTCATTACTTCATTGGCAGCATAGATCAATCCATTCTTCTTGGAGATGCAAAGATATGAGGGATTCGGACCTGCATCTGATGAGGATATTACTTTGAATGTTCCCTCTTCACGATTCAGATCAAAGAGGTATAACCCTTTTTCTCCGGCTTCAGTGTAGGTTCCTGCAAAAAGCCTGATGGGTTGACAATAGGTTGAAGATGAAAACATCATGACTATAATAATCGAATAAATTAACATAATACTTTTCTTCATAATAATTAGAGTTTTATTAATCCTTAAACCACGAAACTATCACATTCGCGATATGCCTGAATAACACGTGATTCTCCTTCTTTGGATACGGTACTCATGCCATGTTCCATACAAAGAACACCATCGTATTTCCGGCTATAGATATATTTGAATATATTTTTAAAGTTGATCTCACCAGTCGTTGGTTCGTTCCGGCCAGGGGTATCTCCCAGATGGAAAGCTGCTATCTCACTCCATGCTGCTTCAATATTCGGAATAAGGTTTCCTTCGGTGATCTGCTGGTGATATATATCGTCAACAATCTTACAATCAGGTCTGTTAACAGCTCTGCAGATTGCATAAGCTTGCGGTATACCATTCAGGAACAGCCCCGGATGATCATGAATGGTATTCAAAGGTTCAAGAACAATAGTCAAGCCGGACGGTTCCATGACATCGCAGCAGTACCTTAGATTATCAATCACATTTGCTGTTTGAAAATCTCTATGCAATCTTTCATCATATCTTCCGGGAACCACAAGTGCCCATTTTACTCCTGTCCTTTTAGCCACCTCAATGCCTTCTTTCATCTTTTTGACAAGCATTTCACGGATTTCCGGTTTGTTCAGGACAAAGGAGGTCACGGCAAAATCTGCATACAAGACAAAGGGGCCAAGTTCCATTCCAAGGCGATGCATCTCATTTGCTATTTTTACCTGATCCTCTACCGGTCGTCCCATCAGGCCGTTATCGAACATTGCCCTGAAGCCCATATCGTAACAAAACTTAATATTATCAATTAAGTCTTTACCGGCATGTTCACTAAACATTCCAAAGCCCGGAGCATATTTCAGTTTGAACGGAGCTGTTGCTTCCGTCGTTTTTTGCAGTTTTGGAGTGTCTTTAAATCCAAAAACTGCCGGAGCAGCTAAAATAGCAGCTCCTGCAGCAGTGGTCTTTTTTATGAAGTTTCTTCTCGAACTATCCATAAAACTGATATTGAAGTAAGAATTACTTTGCAGGTGCAGGTGCAACATAAGCCAGTCCTGCAATTGGCACCTCTTTTGGAACATCAACAGGTCCAAACTCAAATACTTTTGGACCTACCTTGAGATCAGAGTTCATCATTTCTTCATAGGTAGTCTCCTTACCGGTATACGCAGAAATACGGCCCATTATTGCAACCATGGTTGAAATAGCAGTATTTTCTGCCTCGTTTATTGATTGTCCGCTGCGGATAGCCGTAACGAGATCAATATGTTCCTGAACATACGGGTCAACACTAACGCTGTTGCCGGGCTTCCCATCTTTATCGAGAGGGTAATCATATTTCCATACCTCTTTCCCGGCAAGATCGATAATAGAGTTATGGCAGTTCGTTGACCCTTTTGAACCCTGAATTCTTTCGGATACATTATTTGCACAACCGTCAAT
>Ga0209429_10001260_pt1 | contig 15980 bp, 11 predicted proteins | sample BarGraNGADG00212_3_FD_184493 | JGI IMG/M metagenome (GOLD analysis project Ga0209429, IMG submission 184493) | Arctic peat soil microbial communities from Barrow, Alaska - Barrow Graham LP Ref core NGADG0004-212 (SPAdes) (version 2) | ecosystem: Environmental > Terrestrial > Soil > Wetlands >... | reverse complement strand
AGCCATAGCATTAGCTTTTGCATTTTCTGAGTTTCCGGGTTTAAATTTCACGAGCAATTCATTTGGAACAAAGTCCTGATTATCCGTTAGGGAAGTGCTGAGGGTTGATGATGCGAGATTAGGATCTGTTGCTGTTGGATCAAGACTCTTTTTACACGATCCTAGCGATAGTGTAATTAATACACCTACCACAATTACAAATCTTGTTAGTAATGTTTTCGACATACAATATGCTTTTAAAGGTTAATAAATTAAAACAAATACTTGTTAAAAGTAATATATTGAAAATGGAAAGTCAAGTAAACCCCGAGTTATTGTATGAACACCCTCATTTTTTGGATGAAATCTCTTTATTTGTTAATAAATGTTAAATTTGAAGTCATTGGAACTGTTCAAAATTCGTATTTTTACTTTGTCCGAAGGATAATAATAGGTTTTGGTTAATTCCTTACAGGAATTTTTTTTGTGTATCACGGTCATTCTATTGATATTTGTCTCCTATGGAGAATAAACCTATAAATTTCCGAAAATAATTAGTTTTGTTGTAATAAATCCCGTCCCGATGATACTTTATATGAAAACAGATCAAGCATGAAATCATTGAAGGAAGAATTTATAGAAATATTGTCAAATTATCAGGGGATACTCCACAAAGTCAACCTGATCTATTTTCGCAATCAAGCAGACCGGGAAGATAACTTTCAGGAGATAACCTATCAGCTGTGGAAGTCCTTTCCCCGCTTACAAAACAGAAACAGTATCGGGTCATGGATTTACGCTGTGGCTATCAATACATCCATTTCCAGACTAAAAAAGGAATCACATATCGAATATCGTGAACAGCTTCCCGACGCCATTGACAAGATTGATATTGTCGAAGAAATATCAATGAATGAATCCTTAAAGATGCTTTTAAAGGCAATTTACAATCTCAATGAAATCGATAAATCAATCATGCTCTTGTATCTTGAAGAACACAGTTACGAAAAGATCGCCGAGATCCTTGGGATATCCGCAACCAATGTTGGCGTGAGAATAAACAGAGCAAAGAAACAATTGAAACAAAATTTAAATCATCTGAATCATGGAAACTAACGAATTTCAACATATCTGGAAGAATATTGATTCCGAAATAAAGCTAAAAACAAAGGAAGAACTGGATCAGATCTTCACTGTTAAAACACGTAAAATCCTCAATAAATTCTTATTCATTTTTTCAATAGATATTGTTGCATGTGCCGGATTGATTGTCTTTCTTGTCTTTACTACAGTTAATCGTTCCGGGGATATTATCTATCAGGCCAACAATATACTGCTGGGTTTATTTACTTCTTTTGCGTTTTTTGTTTCACTGTTATCTCTGAATAAACTTCAAAACAATGAGTTCAATATACCCCTGAAGGAGTGGCTTGAACAAAGAATTACTTTGTTAACCAAATGGTTGTTGGGTAAATACAGCAAATCATATATCGTGCTGTTGCCACTACTGGTATTAATGATAATTTTATCCATTCATGTTTATTATGAATATAAACCTTTTGTAGAGGTCATGAAGAACGAGGAATCGCTTATTGGACTGTTGGTAGGTTACCCGATTGGATTACTGGTATCCTTCTACGCGATCAATAAGATTCGAAAATTTGAACTCAAGAATCTTGAATACCTGAAGGAATTGCATCAAAGACTCTGTAATACTGACTAACAAAAGAGTATAGAATCACGTAGGGACAGGTCGCGACCTGTCCCTACACAAGAACTGATACTGCTGATCCGGATTTGTAATCCGGATCAGTTTTTATTTTTTCTGGTTATACGCTTTGCTATTGATAATCAAAACCGTATTCGGAAACATCTTGACAATTCTTTCAATGCCTTCTTCCGATATTCTTCCTGTCATTTTGAATTGTTCAATTTTGATTTTTCCCATTTCATCAGGGATCAATATTTCATCTGTGAAATTGATCAAAAGACCTTTTATTTGATTCAAAGCCAGGATCTCTTTAGGAACCCTGTTTACACGAATCTCAATACCATCATTTCCAAATCCAATAGAGTTTGATGATTTAGCTTTCAGATCTTCAGTCAGTTTTTGAGAATCCTTTTCTTCTTTTCCGACATCTTTCTTTTTAATCATCCATCCAATCTCAGGCTTTAAAGCAAATGTTCTCTGATTCTGTTCCAATCCAACAAATCCCGCCCACAATTCCAAAGGAGTAGTCTTCTCGTTACCGGCTTCATCAATTTCAATATACTTCAAATCTACCTTAACGACTTCACTTGGAAGATTGTCTCCTAAAGCCAGTTCCTGAAGGTTATTCCTCTTACCAGTTTTATCATACGGAAAGAATTTAATGATCCAGCCATCTATTTTCAATGGTGACCCATACACCTTTTCAGAATGGCATTTAAAAATATTACACCAATAATCCTTTTCGTAGTCTCCCTTCGAAGCTTTTACGAAATTTACCAATAGAGGCTCTATCTCATCAATCCACCAGTCAAGCTTATATTTTCTCAGATAACGCGCCTTGTCCAACACCTTTTGCCAATCTGCAGTTGTTCCCTCGAGTTTTACTTCGGGAATGCCACAAATTATTCGTATGACAACATATTCAAAATAGGGCTTCATGGCTTCCATAATCGTGATCTCGGAAGCAACCTTCGATACCGGTGTTGTGGTGGAGAAATCACAGGTTAAAGCATTCATTAAATCATTGCCGGTATATTCGGAAATCTGTTTTGTAAACTCGGGGAAGACTTTTTCCCAGGGGCTACGAGGTTTATCGAGTTGTATCTCATCGTTTCGCACTTTTAATGTCAGTTTACCTTCAAAGTTGACGAACTGACTTCTGAGCTCTTTAGAATTAGCATTAACATGCTGGGCAAATCCCTGGCTAATCAGTAACCAGATCATATCGGGCGACAACACAAAAGGACGATGATCGGCATAGGCCTGATACATACCATTAAAAAATGAATGGTAACCAAAATTCAATAAACTATCCGGGGCTTTACTCTTTGCAACTATGTTATACGGATAATCATTTTTATAATTGGCAACCTGATATTTGTTAAGGCCCACGTCTGTTAATATCAGACCTTTATAAATATCATCGTAGGCGTCCAGCTTTAACAAACGCTCAGGTTTCGGTAAATCCTCAATTTTTAATGTAATCCCTTTCTGGGAAAAAATCATCAAAGGCATTACCAGCAGTAGTAAAATCAGTCTATTTCTCATAGTTTTAAATCTTAAGTTTTGTAGTAGCCGTAAATACAATGTAAATATCTGAAAAAATATTCTAATTGTCTAATGAAATAAATAGGGATATAATTTCATCTTTTTTTAAGCGGACAGGTCGCGACCTATCACTACAACTGACGCCCTTTTTTTACACTAAAAAGCACAGGCACCTGAAGAAAAGAGTAAAAATTTCTTCAGGTGCCCGTTTAGGTGTGATCTAAAATCATTAACAATTATTCCTGTTACTGTACGACTATAGTTCCCGTCATCGTTGGATGGATTGAACAATAATAATTAAAGGTACCGGCTACATTAAATGTAAAAGTGAATGTTCCACCCGTGCCCAATGTACTGCTCGAGAACGCTCCAGTCGTACTAACAACATTATGTCCAACATTATCCTGATTAGTCCAAGTTATAGTTGTGCCAACAGCTACAGTTTTTGATGAAGGGCCAAAAGTCATATTTTGAATTAAAATATCATTGGCTCCTTGTGTTGAACTAGCCGGATTCATATTTGTTGTTGAAGGTGAAGTGTATCCTGTGCTTTTTGAACAGCTGGTAATAATCAAAAACGCAGAAAATAAAGTTATTACAAAAGAAATGCGAGAAAACATTTTGAAAGATTTCATAATAAGTTGGTTTAATATTCTACTCGTCTGGCTTTTCGAATCGGCCCCGTTTTTTTAAGTGATCGCTGGACTTCACTTTACTAATTTTTTCTCAGCTGCATTTTGGCCTCTTTATATAATAATGCAGTCCATTCATAATTAATGAAAACATTGTTAATCATTCAATGTTCATACAATTAGCAATATTATTTGGAATTATTCTTAATAATATGTTAAATTACTTTATCATGCATTTATTTTGAAATTTGAAATCTAATAAAAATGAAAATGTTACACATTTACAGGTTATTAAGCATAATAGTATTGGCTTTTCCAATTCTAATTCTGACCCAGTGTACACATGAACCCCAACCTACTATTTCTATAAAAGGGAATTTAGTTTTCCACTTGCATTCTATGGTAGGAGCAAATACAGTATTTCAATACGATTCGGTCTATAAAGTGAATGAAAACCGTAAAATATCATTAAACTTTGCTCAGATGTATATTTCTGATATCCAACTGATAAAATCTGATAGTTCTGTATATAATTTGACAGGAATTGTTTTACTGAAGACATTAGAAAATGAAATTTATCAATCAGGGGATGTTCCTGCCGGCAGTTATCAGGCCATACGTTTCAGTATTGGATTAGATTCGGTTGAAAATCTTAAAGTGCCTTTATTAAAGTCAAATAGTCTCTTTAACACACCTCAGATGTGGTTTGGGAATACTGCGCAAACTCAGGGATATATTTTCCTGAATATGACGGGTAAAATTGATACTACAGCATTGGGAATAGGAACATTGGCAGAGATGAAGCCATTTTCATATAAAATAGGGACGAATGCAAATTACAAACAGGTGATTATGAATAATGTGAATTTCACTGTATTGCCAGGTCAGTCACAATATGTCCACTTTCTTATAGATTACAATAAGTTATTTACAGGAATTCAACTGTCCAACCCAACTAATCTTTTCATTAATTCAACTGCCGATAATTCCACTGTCCTCGCTAAGAAAATCTGCAATAATATACCCTCGATGTTTATTTTAGACCTTAATTAGAAAATGTATGATTCATCAGATTAAATGGTGGTCGGAATAAATGGGGTCAGGAACCATTTATTTTTAATGGTTCCTGACCCCATTTATCTTCTACTTCTTATCCTTGCCGGCTTCTTCTGCAAAAATGTTTTGCAGGACCCAAATTGCTTTCTTGGGATCTGCCCCCGCGGAGAATGCAATCTGTTTGCCATCCGGACGAATTGAGATGGAATGAAGTCCTTCCATCACAAGCCCTGTTGGTTCTGCAGTGCCTCCTTGGGCCTGAATACGTAATAGGTCAAACGGAGCTTCTGCTTCAGGCCTCTTTGCAAAGTATATGTATTTCCCATCAGGCGACCAATCGAGCCCAAAGTACCATGAGAAAAGTCCATAGGGTCCGGTGGTGGTGTTGCGGAAAATTGCACGTGGCTCTCCCCCTGAAGATGACATGACCATCAAGGCTGGAAACTCTTCGGGTCTAATTGTCATAAGTATGAAGGCTAGCTGTCCTCCATCTGGAGAAAGCCTGACTGAATAGATATATCGGTCCTTTCCGCTTTGAAAGAGTAATCTTCGCTCTTTTCTTTCGATATCATAAGAATAAATCGACTGATTGTCACCAATATATGCGAGGGTAAACAATATCTTACCATCGGGCGAAACGGAGGGGAAAGAGTAAGATGTATCTTTATCCTTGCTTGTTAACAGCGGCATTATTCTTCCGGTTTGAATCTCCAATTTGCAGATTCCCTTGCTTCCGTCTGGCAATCGCGCCGCACCAGCTAAGTGCTTCCCATCAGGGAACCAATGGTTCGTGGACACGCTGTCAGACCTGACCTGAGCCACAACCTCTTTTTCCGATCCGGTTTCCGGCGAAAATATGAAGGATTTCCTCCAGTTGTCGTTGCTTTTCCAATAAAACGAGGAGAGGTAGAGGAGTTTCTTGCCGTCCGGTGACCAGGAGAGCGAATGATTGAATCCGTTGTTTTGCATTGTTGCAGGTACGGGTGGAGACAGAATTTTTCCGGTTTGCGGATCGATGGACGCCAAATAGATGTTGCTTTCTCTAGAAAAAAAGCCTGTAACCTCAGCGCTCGTAAGGGAATAGTACAAAGAGCCGTCGTTTGTCAATCCCATCGGCGAGATCTTGCCTATGTTGTTCTTGATCATTTTGGGATATCCTTGAGGCTGGCCGTTGACGATCTGAGTGGCCCAAAGGTTGTAGTTTCCACCTCGATCACTCGCGAATAAGAGTCTGCTTCCATTTGGCTCCCAACCAAGTACACGATCGTCCGCAGGATGCTGCGTGATATTGATCTCGCTACTTCCGTCAAGTGCAGTCACAAAAACGTCGCACGTTTTGCCTTTTTTTTCTATTGGAGAGCTGTAAGCGATGAAGCGACCATCCGGCGAGAAGAACAACTTGTGTGATAAGCTCCAATCCCAATTACTCGCGGTCTTTATGAATTGCACAGACCCGTCGCCCACTGAAACCAGCGCTATCTTAGGGCCGCGGTTATCCCAGTATTCAAAGACCGCTAGAATCATTTTGCCATCTTGCGACCAATCTTCGACCCAGACATAGAATTTACCCGTATCAATTGCGCAGAGCGTACGATGTCCTGTCCCATCCACATTGACCAGATCGATTGCACCGACGCCGTTACCCTCGTCATTCAGGCCGTAAGCCAGTTGCTTTCCGTCTGGTGACCAGACAGATTCGTCAATAAGCATACCATTGCGGTTGGCATCTTGTTTTTCAAGAACTGTGCGTTCTCCGGTTTTCAGGTCGTAGATGGCAAGAGAATTCGACTTATCAGTGTAGGAAAGATAGCGGCCATCCGGTGAGGGGGCGCCCTCTGTGTCCACATCCGATCCAGCCCAAATCTGACGATTCGACGATTTGAGTTGGTGGGCGCTGGCGTCGACTGGTTGTTTCAACACTGCAAGCCTTTCTTTAGCCAAAGCCACCACTTCGATTTGATCGGGATAGGTGTTGACTAGTCGTGTGAAATACTCATTGGCTTTTTGTTTGCCCATTTTCTCATTGACTAATCCTAAGTGATACAGGGTTTTAGCAGCTACCTGGCGGTCATTCGGATATTTCTTCAGAATGTTCAGGTAGAGTTCAACAGCCTTATCCAGGTTGCCCGATACTTCTTCCTCATAAATTGCTGCTGTAAGCGATACCGATGCCTTATTGTTTTGAGCGGCCAGTGTGCTTGTCAGTAGCATGAGGGCAATAATCAGAAACGAATGTTTTTTCATGGTGTAAATTTTTTACATAAAAGTACCATGTGCTTATGTTAACAATTTGACAGTCAGGTTAAGTTTGGTTAAGATTGAATGAAGATTTATCGGAATTGAATTTATACCCCACACCACGTATACCCGTAATCCAGTGCGATTGCTCAGGATCATCCTCAATTTTCTTCCGCAGGTTGGCAATATGCGTATCCACAGTTCTGGGTGTGACATAAACCTCCTCGCCCCAGACGCTGCTCAGAATATCATCTCGTTTGAGTACATGTCCTGCATGTTGCATCAGTAATTTCATCAGGGCGAATTCAATCGTAGTGAGCTGAATCGGTTCGCTGTTTTTTGTAAACAGGTATTTTGAAGGATCCAACTCAAACGGACCAAACTGTATTGTTGCTGCGGCAGTTTGATGGTTTCTGATCTCCGACCGTCGCAATAGGGCTTTGACCCGGGCGCGGAGTTCGAAAGGGCTGAACGGTTTGGTCACATAATCGTCAGCTCCAAGCTCAAGCCCGAGCACCTTGTCTATTTGTTGACTCTTGGCCGTCAATATGATAATCGGGGTTCCGATATCGCGTCGCCGCAACTCTTTGCAGATCTCCAGCCCGTTCAACCCCGGCAGCATCAGGTCGAGAATGATAATGTCCAGGTCCAGGTCCAGCGCTTTTTCGAGCCCTTCAGGACCAGTGGCGGCACTGTCGACCTTATAACCCTCAAATTTAAAATCATCCTCCAGCGCCATCCGGATGGCCGGTGCATCTTCAATAATCAAAATCTTTTTCATGGTTCTATGTTTTTATTGATGGGCAGATGGGCACAGAAAGTGCTTCCTTCTCCAGGTCTGCTTTCCACTGTCAGGTACCCTTTATGAGCTTCCATAATTTTCTTAACAATAGTCAAACCGATCCCACTACCCTTGATTCCCAATCGTTGTGTTTCGTCGCAGCGATAGAACCGGTCGAATATTTTTTCCAAATCGTTACCGGAAATGCCAATTCCGTAATCCTTTACACAAAACAGCAATTCATTATCTTTGGATAACAAGTTGATGTCAATTTGTCTTGATGTACCTGAAAATTTTATTGCATTGTCAACCAGATTATAAAAGACCTGGAGAATAGCATTCTTGTCAGCCTGTATGACAGGTACCCGATCAGAGCGGCTGTACCGGATATCAAAACCGGGTTCCGGTAGCCTTTCACGGGTTGATTCCAGAAACTTCACAAGCAGTTCATCCAGATCCAAATCGATAAAATCATACTTTTTTCGATCTTCGTCCATCCCAGAGAAATCCAGAATATTATCAATCAAATGACTGAGGTGTTCGCTTTCCTCCAGCATCGCGGAGTAATATGCCGATTTGCGTTCTTCTGTCTGAACCCGGTTGTGATGAAGCATTTCAGTCATCATGCGGATGGAAGTGAGGGGGCTTTTCAATTCATGCGATACATTGGAAATAAATTCCGATTTCAACTTATTCAGCCTGAGCTCCTCGTTGAGGGTATAGATGGTAAACACAAAACCGAGCACCATGAGCAGTGCGATCAGAATGAAAATATAAAGATAGATGCCGCTTCCTGCTTTCAATAAGGTTGTTATGAAACCGGGTTTATTCTCACTTAACATTAATTTCCATTGAGGAAGATTCTCGGGAAAAGAGAAATAGAGGTAGCCGGTTTCTTTCTTACTACCCCTGGAGAAAATCTGCATTCCGTTAATATCTTCAATCTTTATGTTTATTGAAGTATTGGGATCTGATTTTTGGATCAGTTTTTCTGAAATAGATTTCAGATAAACCGGGAAGTCAATCAGCATGTCGGTTTGATTTCCATGTTTTTCATCCCTTGAAAGATACATGACAACAAGCTCAGCTGAATTAACAGGAATACTGGTAATTCCATTTTTACTTCCTTGAAAATGAGTATTGCCATTGGTCGTGATCAAATCCGGCCCACAGATCAGACGGATCAGGCAAAGAGTGCGGGCTCTCTGGATATCAAGCTCCCGAAAAAGAGAATCAATTACCGGATCTGTTTTCGGGATGACCTCTTTGAAAGATTGGTAAAACAGGTCAAACTGATTTAGGTCGTATTCACAAAGCGGATGAAGTAACAGCTTCAGATCTTGCCGGGAATTGTTTCTCATTTCATCCTTTTCTCCAAGGGACTGATTGATCTTCAAAATCTCCAGACCGGCAATCAGTCCGACAGGGATCTGTCCGTTCAGAAGAGATCCCGGATAATCCTTCCGGATCTGATCGTACAATGTTTTTGCCCGATCAGGCTGGTTCATCTTTTTATACAGCCGTGCCGAAGCCACCAGAGCCATGATTTTTTCAGCAGGGTCAGAAGTTATGAGTGTCTTATTCTGATAAAAACTGAGTGCTTCCGAAAACTTGTGTTCGATAAACTCCAGGCGGAGACCCTCCTTAATGTTATTTGGCGGACTGAACTGCTCAGTTTTTACAGGAAGCATTTCAGCGGGAAGAAAAAGCATTTGATGAGTTATGATTCTTTTTGAACCGTTGGTGTCTTTTACAAACAAAGCAAGCAAAGAAGGATCATGTTTTTTAGACCGGGAGTGCATGGATTCAACAGTTTGTTCATTCATGAACTGCACAAAGCTCGAATCAATTGCTGCAAAGAAAGCCTGACTGACCAGTTCAAGCTTTCGCCGGCTCTCCTTCTCCCGCAATGCCTGGTCATTACGAATGCCCCGATAGGCCAGATAACCCAATATAATTCCCGGAAGTACTACAGCCAGAGTATAATACAGTACGATCTTTTGTCTACGCGATCCGGGATTAGTCGGTTTCATGGTGCCGCATAACTAATGATTAACAAATATCAGAAAAATCAAGCAGTTACATGTTAAGAATCAGAAAAATTACGTTAAGATTTGAACAAGATTGTTGAACAGGTTTTAGATTAAACAAGGGGGCACAACGACCAAACATTGTGCCCCCTGAGAATGCTCTTATTTTAAGTCTTTTATTTCGGCAGGAAATTCTCCATCACCCACAGCTCGCTCTTGGACCCCTCATTGACAGTGATCGCAAAGTGGCTGTTGTCCGGGTGAAGAGCGAAGAACTCCATTTTGGGAATGGAGAGATCCAGCTTCAGCGCCGTTCCGCCCTGCGCCGGAACCCGCCAGAGTGTACCCCTTGCCCGGACGATGATGAAGCGGCCGTCCCTGGTCCAACTCAGGTAGTAATACCGGGAGGGCGCCAACGAACCGCGAAATATTTCCCGCGGCTCCCCTCCATTGAGGGACACGATATTTAAAGTGCTGTCCTTCTGAAACACCACTTCCCGGCCGTCCGGTGATAGGCCGTAGTACATTTGCGCTGTTCCTCCTGTTCCTACATTGACAACTTCCGACTCCTCGCCGGTGTCAAGGTTTCGTTTCCTGATGATTGGGCCATATGCAAACACGAGGGTTTTCCCATCCGGGCAAAGCTTGGGGCATAGGCCCATATCTGCCAACTTGGTGATTTCGCTTGTTTGAGCGTCAATTCTGATGATCCCCGAATCCCCGAGCGCGATGACGGAACGGCCGTCCGGCGCCCACGACATCTGATTAACGAACCCAAGACCCGACAGAAAGCGTTCTTCACCGGTAGCGGTGGATCGGATCGTGAGGATATCCTTTCCCGGACCGAAACCCCAACGTGAAATGTAAAGCAAGTTTTTGCCGTCGGGTGACCATGTTGGTTGCGATGGGGGACCAATATATCGCGTTGTGAGCATCGAAGGTGACACGAGTACCTTTCCGGTTTCAAGGTCGATCGTACCGTTGTAGAGACCACCTAACGGAGTGTTAGTCTTGTAATAACAGGATCCGTCTGGTGCAAAACCTAAGACCTCAGAATAATAGCCAAAGTCCTTTTTAAGCAGTTCCGGTTCTCCTTGTTGCTTCCCATCTTTAATGCGAACATTCCAGATGTCCCATGTTCCCGAGCGATCGCTGAGGAAGACAAGGCTTTTCCCGTCCGGTGTCCATCCAAGCAGCCGATCCTCTGCGGGATGCCCGGCAACAACGATGTCATTCTGACCACCAGTGGTCATTAGGTGAACTTCAGCCTGGTGTCGAATTCCCTCATTACTCTCGGAACAGAACGCGATAAATCGCCCATCCAGCGAGAAACTGGCCCGAACCCATCCTATGGGAGCAGAAATATCACCCAGGACACGCACCGAACCGTCCGCTATAGAGATCATTACCAGTTCATTCTCTTTTTTTTCAAATTCGCGAAATGCAAGGATGAACCCATTGTCTGGCGACCAGTCCAAGGGATAAACGCCAGAGTCTTTTTCACTGTAAAGTGTGCGAACACCCGAACCATCAAGGTTTCTAATCCGCAGTTGATAGAGCCAGTCTTTCGTATTCGGGTCGGAACTTTCGACACTGTATACGATTTGTTTTCCGTCGCGTGAGAATACCTGAGACCAGAGGGCCGTCTCAGTCTTACTCCAGGGCACAGTATTTATAATTCTTGTCTTCTGTCCGCTGGCAACTTCAAACTGGTTCACATCCCCCGTTTTCCAGTCAAGGCCTCTGATGTATTTGCCATCCCGGGTCAAGATTCCATCGACACCGGAAGCGTCTGCCAGAACTCTACGTGTAATGAGTCCCCCTGCATCTGTTCCTGATAACTGGAGTTTGTTCGACTTCTGGCTGTTTGCCTCGGCTCTTAAGAGAAGAGACAGCTTTTCATTCGCTTGTTTGACTGCTTCAGTTTGCTCAGGATAACTGTTAACAACTTTCCTATAAGCCCTTTGTGCTTCTTTCGCTCCCAGTTTTTCATAGCACAGTCCGATATACAGTTGAGATTTTGCTGCATATTCTCTCTCTTTCGGATATTTTTTAATAATATCGTTGAAGAGTTTGATAGCCCCTTCCAGGTCTCCTTTTGTTTCCATGGTAAATTTTGCCTTTTCAAAGAGAATCTTGTACCCGGGAGTATCCTGAAATCCGAATGCAGTTAAAAAGACGGCAATTAATGCGATTAAAATAAAAGTTTTCTTTCGATTCATAATGTTACCTCCTGATTGTTAGTTTGTCAATGAATTTTTAAATACACCGACAATTTAGCTTCTCCCATGCTCTACGTTGTCAAATAAAAGTAATTCAAATGTAAAAGATTGTCATCATCCGATAAACCGATATCCACCTCCATAAACCGAAAGAATATATTGGGGATGAGAGGGGTCTTCCTCAATTTTTTTCCTCAATTTCAGAATATGATTATCAATGGTACGTGTAGTGGGAAAACTTTCATATCCCCAGATTTTATCAAGCAACTCATCTCTTGATACAACTTCTCCGTGATGGACTATGAAATATTTTAAAACCTCCATTTCAAGAGAGGTGAGATCCAGTTCTTTTCCTTTGCATCTGACTTTGAATTGGGCAAAATCAACTTCAACATCATTAAAGGAATAAACTTTCGGAATGGGTTTTTCTTCTTTTTCAATACGTCTCAACTGGACTTTTATCCGGGCTAAAAGTTCCCGGATGCTGAATGGCTTGGTTATATAATCGTCAGCTCCAATTTCAAGCCCTACCACTTTGTCAATCTCTTCCCCTTTGGCTGTGAGCATGATAATCGGTATGCCTATATTTTTATGGCGGAGCACACGACAGACCTCCAGTCCATCCATCTCAGGCAACATAACATCAAGAATGATCAGGTCGGGTGTTTCCTCAATAGCTTTACGAAGACCCTCAACCCCATTCAGTGCCCAGACCACTTCCAATCCTTCATCAGACAGGTTGAGTTTCAATCCTTTAATCAGGTCTTCTTCATCTTCTATAATGAGTATCTTTTTTTTCATTTTGTTTGGTTTTTTAGGTGTCCGATATTGGCAATATCACAGAAAAAGTACTGCCATTTCCTGGTTCACTTTCAACTTGAATCCGACCGTTATGTGCCTCCGTAATATGCTTAACCAGGGTAAGTCCCAACCCGCTACCCCTCGCTTCAGAGACATTTTTATTTTCTGACTGATAAAATCTTAGGAATATTTTCGGGATATCTTTGGGAGCAATTCCTATACCTTTATCAGCAACCTGAAGAACTACATTACCATCCTCCCGGAATAATTTCACCGTCACCTCCTTTTCCTTCAGTGAAAATTTCATGGCATTGCTCAACAAATTAATTAAAACACTGGCAATTGCTTCTGCATTAAAATTCATTTCCGGAAGGTCCTGTGCAATATCTTTATGGATAACAAATCCCTTTTTCTCTAAATGATAGCGATATGATTCCAAAGTATCCTGGATAACATCTGCTAAATTCCCTTTTGTAAAATCAAATTCTTTTCTGCCCATTTCAATCCTGGAAAAATCAAGAACATTGTTAATCAGATGTGTCAGGCGTTCGCTTTCCTTTGTGATTATCTGATAGCAATCTTTCTTTTCTTCGTTTGTGAGATTTTCTTTGCGTTGGAGTGTCTCCCCGTAAAGACGAATAAGAGTCAGCGGAGTCTTTAATTCGTGGGAGATGTTATGAACAAATTCTGTCTTTAAGCGGGTGGTTTCAGATTCACGGGAGATGTCACGCGCGATCAGAACAGCGCCTAAAAGCATTAAAGCAATTATAACAGTTAGAAGAACTCCATAGAAAAAAATCTCCCGGCGTGCTGCTTTTTCAAGGGCTTTTATTTCAGGATGCGAAACGAGAAGTTTCCAGGTAAGAGGGAATATACGAAAAGCAAGAGCCAGAGATTCTTTTGATGCCAATTCTTCTTTTCCTGTTAAGATATTTTGACCTCTTACATCAACGATTTTAAAGTCCAGTCCGGAATTTTTTGTAATATCCACAAGGACTTTTGGAAGTATCTGTTTTTTCAAAAGATTGAGATCCCAGCAAAAGCCCCCATAAAAAGTTTGTTCTGACTGAATATTTGGCAGAATAGCATAAGAAACCAGAAAGAAATCTTTTACCGGAGTAATATGAAATCGTCCCGGCTCACTCTCACCTATCGCCTGGGATAAGGATATTTTTTCCTTTAATTCCGGAATGATATTTCTCGTTAAAAATTCATTGAAAATCAGGGCCTGTCCGTAGGGAGATTGTTGTTTTCGTATTGTTATATAAGATTTTTGAATTGCAGGAAATTTTCCTTCCTTCATTTCACTGCTTAGAATTGATTCTATTTCAGTTATATAAAAATCATATATAGAAAGGTTAACAAGCCAATTTCCATCCCGCATTTTTTGGTAGAGGTTGAGTAAAATTTTAAGGGACTGTTCATCCTTCTTCTGTTCCTGTGCAATCTGATATAGTTGAAAGAGTGCGATAATACCATAAGGGTGACCTGCCTTGTTTTGGATTTGTCCATAATTCTTTGAAAGTTCATTAAATACTTTTTCAGCTTCATCATAATTTTTAGAAGACAACAGGCAGCGTCCACGACCTTCAAAAGCTATTGCCCGGTCCTGCTTCGAGGGGGCTGATAACGTACACTCATTATATATTTCAGCAGCCAGGGTGTAGTTTTTCTGAGTGAATTCAAAAGATTCAGCTCTTTGGAAAAGCTTTGAAAATTGACTGTTGGATGTCTTCTTTTCTAACTGAATCCCTGAAGCATTTTCGTTTCCCGCTAGAGGGAAAACTACTTTAAAATTAGCATCAAGCAAAAAAAGTTGACCGGGGATATCTTTTGAAAACACAGAAGGACTGAACAAAGTCTCTTCAGTTTCTTTCGACTGAAGTAAACGAATAAAATTTTCTGATTTCAAGGCTCTTTTTTCATGTTCAAGAAGTGCTCCTTCAATGGATTTGAGTCCGGCATCTCCTGAAATCCATAGATTTGATTCAAGAAGTTTTTTTACAGCTTCGCGTCTCTTGGAGAAAGTACTTAGGCTTAAATAGCCCACAATTAAGGAAGGAAGCAAAATTGCAAGAAGGAAAATCAAGATAATTTTCCTGTTGTTAAATATGCTATGGGTAAATATTTTCATTCCTGATTTTTAAATATTACCGAAATTTTAATACCCTCTATTAAAGTGCAATGTATGAAATTATACTGCCAAAATGTCAAGGAAATGTAAAAATATTATCTATATGAGAAAATGGGGTCAGGAACCATTTATTTTAAAAGGTATAACTGTGAGAAATAGTGACCCCATTTACCCTCAAATAAATAGGAAATAAATGATTTTTTAAAAATGTGAATATTTATTTTGAATGAAAATTTTAAGTAAGTTTGAAAGACTATTATTTAGAACCTCAAGATGAACCAGAAGGAATTAGCCTATCAGAAAATATCAGATCTTGTAACACGATTTGACGAACAATTTGAAAGCTATAAAAAAACAATCTATAACGAAACCCAGACCCGTCGCGATTTCATAGATCCCTTTTTCAAGGCGCTCGGATGGGATATCGACAATGAAAATGGATATGCCGAAAGCTATCGCGAAGTCATTCATGAAGACCGGGTAAAAATTGGCAAAGAGACTAAAGCTCCCGATTACTCTTTCCGTATAGGTGGTAATAAACGCCTCTTCTTTGTAGAAGCCAAGAAACCCACCAATAAAACAGAAATGCTTCGTCCCGATATGATTAATACCAAAGCTTTTCAGGAATTAGTATTGTATTATTTGAGGGAGCGGATTACGCTGAAAAATCTGGAAATAAAACATCTGGTGGCTACCAACATTTACGAATGGTATATTTTTGATGCCAATGTGTTTGAAAAAGAGTTTGCACAGAATAAAAAGCTTGTACAGCAATTTACGGATTTTGAAGCTGGACGATTGTCAGGCAATAACACCGATTTCTTTTACAAAGAAATTGCCGCACCTGC
>Ga0209429_10001258_pt1 | contig 15985 bp, 13 predicted proteins | sample BarGraNGADG00212_3_FD_184493 | JGI IMG/M metagenome (GOLD analysis project Ga0209429, IMG submission 184493) | Arctic peat soil microbial communities from Barrow, Alaska - Barrow Graham LP Ref core NGADG0004-212 (SPAdes) (version 2) | ecosystem: Environmental > Terrestrial > Soil > Wetlands >... | reverse complement strand
CGCATGGCTGCCAGTCGGGCGAGACACTTGATACGATGGCAGCCATGCGTGAGGCAAAGAGCCTGGGTGCTTCGATTATTGCGATCGTCAATGTTATCGGAAGTTCGATTGCAAGAGAAGCCGATTACGTGCTTTATACTGCTGCGGGTCCGGAAATTGCCGTCGCATCAACGAAAGCATACAATACCCAGTTATCGTGCGTATATCTGCTGGCGATCGAGATGTCACATATGATCGGCAAAATTTCTGATGAACAGTATGTGTATTATCAGCAGGAGCTTTTAAAGATTCCCGATATGATTGCCGCTGTCCTTGAAAAGCAGTCGGAAATCCAGAGGTTTGCCTCCCAGCATTTCAATGCGGAGAGTATTTTTTACATCGGGCGGGGACTTGATTATGCCTTGTCGATGGAAGCATCCCTTAAGCTCAAAGAAATATCCTATATCCACTCAGAGGCATATCCGGGCGGAGAGCTCAAACACGGAACCATCGCTCTCATAGAGAAAGGGACGTTAGTCATATGCCCGCTCACACAGGATGCACTGATGGATAAAATGATTTCAAACATTCAGGAAGTGAAGGCAAGGGGAGCCGTTGTTCTGGGAATCACGACCGAAAAGCAGACACGCGCCGAGGAAGTCTGCGATCAGATATTTTATATTCCTGACGTTGATCCGCTTCTGGCACCTATCGTTGCCGTAACACCCTGCCAGCTATTTGCCTATTACATGTCAGTCTATAAGGGCTGTGATGTGGATAAACCAAGAAATCTTGCAAAGAGTGTGACAGTGGAATAATGCTTATGTCACACACCTGATATACATAAGTAATCCCGTGCCGTGGCGTTATACCACAGCACGGGATTACTTTTTTACTTTTTGCCTTGTGTCTCATTTTCAAGAATATCGCGGTAATGAGAGAGGAGTCGTTTTTGATCTTCCGGCAGATCCGGATATTCGGGGTTGATTTTGTGGAGGGTATCCATAAGGATCTGCGTCACCAGTGCACGTGCAAACCATTTGTTGTCGGCAGGTACGACATACCATGGAGCATGTGCTGTTGAAGTGTTCCGGATCATTTCCTCGAATGCCTTCTGGTACTCGGGCCAGAGTTTGCGTTCTTCAAGATCAGCGGCGCTGAATTTCCAGTTTTTGGAAGGATCATCAATCCGGTCAAGGATGCGCTGTTTCTGCTCGTCTTTTGAAACATGCAGGAATACTTTGACAGGGATAATGCCGTTCTCGAAAAGATAACGCTCAAAATGATTAATCTGGCGATAACGCTTCTCCCAGATATCACTCCCGACGCAGTCCTTTGGAAGCGGCTGTTTCTGCGGCAGATTATGGACTTTTGCTACCAGTACTTCTTCATAATGGGAACGGTTGAAAATTCCGATATTTCCGCGCAAAGGTACCTCCTTAGCGATTCTCCAAAGATAATCATGATCCAGTTCCGTCGAAGAGGGAGCCTTGAAACAGGTCACCTGACATCCCTGCGGATTCAAACCGCTGGTCACATGCTTAATCGTCCCATCCTTGCCGGCGGCATCCATCGCCTGAATAATAAGGAGCACGGCATGCGTATTCTGTGCGTATAACTTATCCTGCAGGGCCGCAATTTCGATGATACTCTTGCTTATTTTCTCTTCGACATCCGGCTTGTCCGAATCGGTATAGTGTGATGTGTCGCTGCAGTCTATGTCCGAAAGATGGAAATCTTTACCATTATCTATGCAATATGCCGCTGTTTTCATGGAATGCCTCCCTGAAGTAATTTTAATAATCATTGTAGCTGTTTTTTTAAGGTATTGTAAAGCGGTTGACAGCGAAACGGTGCCTGTTATATTATATATATAACAGACGCCGTTTGTGCCTGATCATGTTCCGGGGAGGTAGATAAATGCTTCTGTCTGTAGATTTTGAAAGTGAAATGCCTATATATATGCAGATTTATGAACAGATTGTTCTTGCTATATCGAGCGGAAATCTTATCCCGGGGGAGGCTCTGCCTTCCGTCCGCAGATTATCAGCGGATATCGGAGTTAATATACATACAGTCAATAAATCATATGCTATTCTTCGTGATGAAGGGTATCTGAATATGAGTCACAGGTCGGGGGCAACGGTATCGATGTCCATGCCGGAGAAATCACTGGTTATTCCATCCATGGAAGATCGTCTCAGACAGCTTTCGGCACAGGCCGCGGCCCATGGGATCAGACAGGACGAATTTGTGAATATGGCCCGGACTGCCTACCAGGATGCTATTTCAAAAAACAGTTAGGAGAAAACGGCGTGGAAAATCTATCTGGCATGTATTTATTCATGTTCGCACTTAGCGAGACGATCTGTCTTGTGACAGGAATCCTCCTGTCAATTCTGCCGCATATTACTAGAAAGAGTCTGTTGTTTGGCGTGAGAATTCCGGATGCCGCTAAAGCCGACCCGGACGTCATAAAGATTAAACGCATCTATACTGTGATTATGATAAGCGCCACAGTCGTTGTCCTTGCAATAGGGGCGTGGCTCTATTACGTCCGCCCGGACAGTATGTTCCTTCTTTCATTGTATCAGCCTATGGGTCTGCTGACCGCACAGATTGCCGTCTTTATTCCTTTATGGAAAAAGTCAATCAAAATGAAATCCCTCAAAGGCTGGGAGGTTCACAATCTGGGAACTTCCCAAACCGTGTCATCTGATATCCGAGGCAGACTCAAAGAAATGCCGCGGTTATGGTATGTCATCAGTACAGCCCTTTGTGTACTCACAGTATTAGCTGGCCTGGCAGTATATCCTTCCGTTCCGGACATTATTGTTACTCACTGGAACGGGAACATGGAAGCGGCTGCCTGGGCTGCCAAATCCCTTATGGATGTATTTATCATGCCACTAATCAGTTTTGCAATGATTCTTTTCATGCTGGGAAGCAATATAATCATTTATTATACGAAACTGCAGGTGTCCCTTGATAACCCGGTCCTGTCCTATGCGCAGCACAGGATGTACCGACGCCTGATGAGTCATATGCTTGGATTTATTACACTTGTTATGACACTCATGTTTGTCCTGATCACTCCGATGGTACTGAACCTGTACATTCCTTCAAATGCAGTTATGTTTTCCGGTATTTTCGTATTTACTCTAATGATGGTTGTTCCTGCTATTTTGATTCAGGTGAAAGCCGGGCAGGCCGGAAGTAAGCTCAAACCTGTTTTGACGAGCAAGGAAGAAAAGGACATGGAGACGTTTTCAACACTTTCTTTCCGGCGTTCCGTCGACCGGGGAGATGACTCGTTCTGGAAATTCGGACTGTTCTATTTTAACAGGGAGGACCCGAGTCTTTTTGTAGAAGACCGGTTCGGCAGTAACGGCGGTATCAACCTGGCAAGGACATCCGGGAAAATTATAGTTGGTCTTATTATTTTGCTGGTTATATCGACATATGGATTTTCTACTGTGCTTTTCATTGCAATCATGTAATTCTATCGTTTTATAAATGCAAACACATATATACAGACATTAACCGGGTAAGCTGATAAAATGATACAAATCCTATTCATATCAAAGATACGGCGACTCTAAAACGTATTATTAGTTACAGAAGAAGGTAAAATGATGATTGACGGTATACAGATTTCTGATCTGCTTGACACTTCAAAGACCATTGCAGGAGATATTTTTGACAACAGGAAATATGCTTGGGAGGTTCTTCCGGATATTGCGTCATTCATTCGCAAACTGGGACCCACTCTGAATCCTGAAGAGTTTAACAAAACAGGGGAAGATGTCTGGATTTCCAAAACAGCGAAGGTTTTTCCTTCTGCTTATATTGGCGGACCTTGTATCATTGATCATGAAGCAGAGATTCGACACTGTGCTTTTATTCGCGGCAGTGCAATTGTCGGTAAGAAAACTGTAGTCGGTAATTCGACCGAGCTTAAGAATGTGATTCTTTTTGATGGTGTTCAGGTGCCTCATTACAATTATGTCGGCGATTCGGTACTTGGGTATAAGGCCCATATGGGAGCAGGGTCCATTACCTCTAATGTTAAATCCGACCGCACCCTGACGACTGTACGTGTCGGGGATGAAATTCTGGAAACAGGGATGAAGAAATTTGGTGCGATTATCGGTGATAATACGGAAATCGGCTGTAACAGTGTCCTGAATCCGGCTACAGTGATCGGAAAAAATTCAGTGATCTATCCTCTGTCTATGGTTCGCGGGTTTGTTCCTTCCAGAAGTATTTATAAAAAGCAGGGAGAAGTTGTCGACAGAATGGAAGAGTAATGCCCTTTTAAGGTCCTGCGGATAACAGCCGGAGCTTAAAATCGGGATGGCTATGTGTATTGTAATAACAAAAAAGCTCCCATGGAATGTATTCCACGGGAGCTTTGCCTGTTACAACTTGAAACGGATCTGCAAAACGCAGATCAGATTACAGGTGTCCTGATCTTGTTGTATGCTTCATGTGCGATACGACGAACTTCAGGATCAGTATCAGCATATGCTAATTTCTTAACATATTCTTCGCATTGCTTGGCACCTATCAATCCAACAGCCTCAGCAGCTGCTGCCTTAACCGCAGGCACTGAATCACGAAGCAAAGGAATAAGTTGAGTACCGGCTTCATAGGTTTTAATCTGTCCGAGCGATTTGGCAACGGCTTCTCTTACTTCATCATCCGGGTCATCGATCATTTTAATAAGGGCGCTTAGATTATGTTTCTTGCCTAGCTTATCAATCTTCTCAATAACTCTTTCAATTCTTGCCATAATGTACGCCCCCTCATATATTATTACAACTATTGTTAAATTATGCACTGATCTTCACATAATTGCCAGTTAACTGTATCTGCTATTTTGTAAAATTAATGTGTCTAAACTGTTACAAGGGCAACAATAACATATAATACTCAAAAGAGGCTATATTAGAATATGAAGGTATATGCACTGTATTTATGCTACGAGTGTTTTTTAATGGCTTTATGGTATAATTTATATTGAAAATCAGAAAAAATGAGCCGATGTGAATTTGAATAAATTTAATCGAAGGTGTGAACAGGACGGAAACTGAAAATAATGAATGCGTTGAAAATGTGTAGCTCTTCCGACACGAATGCTGCAGGCAGAAAGACTGGATTTTTCGTATAAAAACATGATAAGCTTGTGTAATATTTGAAAAAAATATCGGCAGGACACATCACAAACTGACACACCATCGAAGAAAGCTGAGGATTCCTGATTCATGTGCAGACGTTTCCGAAATTTCAGACTTATACTGCTTATGTTCTTACTGGCAACGGGAACAGGATGTTCACTTTCTACATCCGTCATCACGGGGCAGAGCCTTCCGGAACGCCCGGACGCTCATGTGTACAGCGAATCTTCTGAATCGCTGCTGATCCCTTCCGCTGTTTTGACGGCCGCCCCGACCCCGACCCCGACCCCGACGCCCCTGCCGACTCCGACCCCTACTCCTGCACAGAAGCAGATTGTTGTTAGCTTTGCAGGTGACTGTACACTTGGGCAGAATGAAGGACTTGCAGGCAACAATAACAGTTTTGCAAGTATAATCGGAACGGATTATGCCTATCCATTTAAGAATGCTGTCGATATTTTGGATAAGGACAACCTTACCCTGGTTAATTTCGAGGGCACCTTAACTGATTCAAATACTGTCAGAGATAAGGAATTCTTATTCAAAGGCCCCAAAGAATATGTTGAGATTTTAAAGCTTGGCAGTGTGGAAGCTGTAAACCTTGCAAACAATCATTCATACGATTATTGGGATAAGGGTCTGACGGACACGGAGAATACACTTGATGCAGAAGATATTAAATGGAGTCTCAATGATTCCTATGCTGTTTATGAGACGGATGGAGTAAAGATCGGTATGGCCGGTTTTGTATTTCCGGGAAGTCTTGATCCGATCTATAAGGCAATTGACTCACTTCGCAGCCAGGGCTGTGAAATTGTAATTATTTCCGTGCATGCCGGTGTTGAAAAAATGTATACGCCGGAAGCAGGTCTGGTTGATATGGCTCATGCAATTATTGATTATGGAGCGGATATATATGTGGGGCATCATCCGCACCGGCTTCAGCCGATTGAGTTCTATAACGGCAAGTATATTCTTTACAGTCTCTCCAATTTTACGTTTGGAGGACAGCCCTATCTCTCTGATCCGGATACAGCGATTGTCCAGTGTACTTTTTCGGTTTCCAGGGAGACGGATAAGGTTGTAGGGTATAAACTGCATGTTATTCCCTTTTCCATGACGACCGCCATGCCCGGCAATGATTACTGCCCGATTCCTTATAAAGTAGGATCCGAAGGGTACCAAAGTGTCATGGATAAGCTGAAATGGTCCGAAGAACTGGAATAGATTGACGAACGGGTAAGACCTTGTTACTATTCTTTTAGCAAATAAGAGGGTGCAGGTAATTTGCCTGCTGTCCGGAAGGCGGTGCACGATATGGCGGATGCCAAAATATTGGTTGTCATGGGAAGTGACTCGGATTTCCCTGTTATGGAGAGCTGTTTCAAAATTTTGAACAAATTTGAGATTCCGTATGAGGCTAAGATCTGCTCGGCGCACCGTTCCCCTTTCCAGGCAGCTGAACTTGCGTCGTCTGCAAAAGAAAAGGGATTCGGTGTTATTATTGCCGCTGCCGGCCTGGCAGCGCACCTTCCGGGTGTTTTGGCTGCCTATACGATACTTCCTGTAATAGGTGTACCCTGTAAAGGCGGTGCCCTGCAGGGTGTTGATGCTCTGTATGCTATTGTACAGATGCCCACAGGAATTCCTGTGGCAACGGTTGCTATTGACGGTGCGGCTAACGCAGCCATTCTTGCGGTACAGATACTGGCACTCGGAAGTGAGATGTTATCTGAGAAGCTCGTTATATATAAAGAAGAACTGGAAGCATCGGTTGAGCAGCGCAATGAACGTCTGACCGAAAAGCTTGCGTCAATCAGGGAGTGATTTGAATACATGAGTAAACGTGATTGGGATGAAGAGTGCGGTGTCTTTGGTGTGTATGACACACAAGGCCTGCTTGAAGATGCGGCAAGGATGGCATATTTCGGGCTTTTTGCACTTCAGCACAGAGGACAGGAATCAGCAGGTATTGCTGTTAACCAAAACGGCAGAATCTTCTGCCACAAGGAACAGGGACTTGTTGTCGAAGTGTTTAGTGAAATGACTCTTCAGGCGATGAAGGGTCATGCTGCAGTTGCACATGTCCGCTATCCGTCGTCGAATGAATCCGGGTATGATTCGATTCAGCCGATGCAGATCAAGTCGCGATCAGGTCACCTTGTTATTTCACACAACGGAGCGATTACAAATGCGGCGGAGATCAGAAACCACCTGAAGCAGACAGGTGCAATTTTTCAGACCTCTGCCGATTTTGAAGTTCTGCTTTCCCTTTTGGCAAGGGACCGTATCACAACGGACTGCATTGAAGATGCAATCCTGCTGATGATGGCAGAGATCAAAGGCGCGTATGCGATGGTCATAATGACAGATAATAAGCTTGTCGGGGTTCGCGATCCTTTAGGGATAAGACCCCTTGTACTGGGTAAAAAGGGCAGCTCCTATGTCCTTGCTTCCGAGACCTGCGCACTCGATGCCGTAGGCGCCGCAATGGTCCGGGATATTCTGCCGGGTGAGGTTGTTACGATTTCTCGGGAAGGAATTTCCTCCCATTATTTTACAGCGCAGGAAACCGCGCAGCAAAAAGGAAGAATATGTATTTTTGAATTTGTTTATTTTGCACGTCCCGACAGTATCATTGACGGAGCCAGTGTCTATGAATCACGCCTGAACACAGGACGGATCCTTGCAAAGGAATCCCCCTGCGACTGTGATCTTGTTGTCGGTGCTCCTGATTCCGGACTTTCAGCGGCGATGGGATATGCACTTGAGAGCGGTCTGCCATACGGATCGGCACTTTTGAAGAACCGTTATGTAGGCCGGACTTTTGTACAGCCGTCGCAGCTTCAGCGTGAAACATCCGTGCAGCTTAAGTTTTCCGTTATGAAAAGGGCTGTTGAGGGTAAAAGGATTCTCATGGTCGATGATTCCATTGTCCGGGGAACAACTACCAAACATAATATTGCCATGCTCAGGGAAGCAGGAGCAACAGAGGTTCACATGCGCGTTGCTTCGCCTCCTTTGTGTTATCCGTGCTTTTACGGAGTAAATACGCCTGACCAGAAAGAATTGTCGGCAGGCTTTTCCTCGGTGGAAGAAGTCCGTATGCATATTGGTGCGGATTCCCTGTCCTATGTGAGTCTTGCAGGACTGAAATCATCTACGGCCGGCATTCACTGCGGGCATTGTTCGTCCTGTTTTGACGGGGAGTTTCCCGCCGGCGTACCGGAAAAGGATAAGGATCAGATTCATCGCATTCAGTGGTAAGGGAGAATAAAGCAGCAAATGAATATTGCCGTACTTGTATCTGGTGGCGGGACCAATCTTCAGGCTATTATCGATCAGATCGGGAGCCGGACCCTGCATAATGTTGCTGTTGTCAAAATCATATCATCATCTCATACGGCGTATGCCCTGGAGCGTGCAAAAGCGCATGGAATTTGTGCGTGTGTCGTTTCCAGAAAAGACTTCCCGGATTCTGACTCATATGATGAGGCTATGATCCAGGCGCTGTCCGGCTGTAAGGCTGATCTTGTCGTCCTGGCAGGATTTATGTCGCTTCTCGGGCCCAAATTTGTTCATTGTTTTTCGAACCGGATCATAAATGTGCATCCTTCATTAATCCCTTCCTTCTGCGGGCACGGCATGTATGGAATTAAGCCTCATGAGGCAGCCCTCGCACGGGGGGTCAAGGTCTCCGGGGCAACCGTTCATTTTGTTAACGAACACTACGATGACGGCCCGATTCTTCTTCAGAAGAGTATTGATGTTCTTTCAGAAGATACTCCTGAAAGTCTCCAGCTAAGAATCATGAAGGAATGTGAGCAGGTGATTTTGCCCAGGGCAATTCAGCTGATTGCAGATCAGCATGTATACATAAAGGACAACAGGGCATATATATCAGGCGAATGCTTAGCGGCAGGAGAGGAATTATCATGATCAAGAGAGCCATAATCAGTGTTTCGGACAAGACAGGCATTGCAGATTTTTCCAGAAAACTCGTGGAAATGGGTGTTGAGATTCTCTCAACAGGCGGGACAGCAAAAGTACTCGTATCCGAGGGAATCCCATGCAAAGAAGTTGCGGAAATCACGGGCTTTCCGGAATGCCTCGATGGCCGCGTAAAGACACTTCATCCGAGAATTCATGGCGGAATTCTTGCTGTTCGTTCAAATCCCGAGCATATGAAAAGAATAGAAGAACTTGGCATTGATACAATTGACTTGATTGTCGTTAACCTTTACCCGTTCAAAGAGACCATTCAAAAACCGAAAGTGGAATTTGAAGAGTGTGTGGAAAATATTGATATCGGCGGACCTTCCATGCTGCGTGCTGCCGCAAAAAATCATCAGGACGTTACCGTAATAACGGATCCTGCCGACTATGATCTGGTTATCCGCCAGATGCTGGCCGCAGGAGATACGAATTACCAGACAAGATTTTATCTTGCCAAAAAAGTATTTGAACATACTGCGGCATATGATGCACTAATTGCTGAATATTTCCGTTCGCGTACGCCGGAGAAAACGCTGCCTGATATGTATACACTGACTTTTGACAAGGTAAGTGATTTAAGGTACGGCGAGAATCCCCATCAGAATGCCGTATTTTACAGAAATGCAATTCCTGTTGCCGGAAGTCTGTCTGAAGCCGTCCAGAAGAACGGCAAGGAACTGTCTTACAACAATATTGCCGATGCTGACGCAACAATCTGCTGCCTCAAGGAATTTTCCGAGCCGACAGTCGTTGCAGTCAAACATGCGAACCCATGCGGAGTCGGTTCTGCGGATACCATTCTGGAAGCCTGGAGAAAAGCTTTTGAAGCTGATTCCGTATCGATATTCGGCGGTATTGTCGCAGCAAACAGGGAAATTGACGGGCAGACGGCAGAAGAAATGAGTAAGGTGTTCCTTGAGGTTGTGATTGCTCCGTCCTTTACACCTGAAGCCCTTGCGATTTTCTGTATGAAGAAGAATCTCCGTGTTCTTGAACTTCCGGCTATTTCCAGCAAAATTCCCGACGGGGAGCTCAATTACAAGCGTATACTCGGGGGCCTTCTGGTTCAGGATCATGACCGTAATGTATACGATAAGAAGGACGTAAGGACCGTTACAAAAGCGGAACCTGATCAGTCCCTTGCCGCCGACATGGAATTTGCAATGAAAGTCGTGAAGTATGTAAAGTCAAATGCGATCGTCGTTGTAAAGAATAAGCAGACACTTGGTATCGGACCTGGTCAGACCAACCGAATCGGAGCGGCGCAGATCGCATTTTCGTTTGCAGGGGATAAGGCACGCGGCGCAGTTCTCGGATCGGACGCATTTTTCCCGTTCAGTGATTGTGTTGACGCTGCATATGAAGCAGGAATAACTGCTATCATTCAGCCTGGCGGATCAATCCATGATCAGGAATCAATCGATGCTTGCGATAAATATGGAATAGCCATGGTCTTTACAGGAACACGTCATTTCCGCCATTAATTCCACCCGTATGAGGAGCAGTAATATGAAAGTACTTGTCGTTGGCAGCGGTGGCAGAGAACATGCCATCTGTTGGAAACTGAAGCAAAGCCCAAGGGTAACGGAGCTTTTCTGTGCACCGGGCAACGGCGGAATATCCGGGATAGCACAGTGCGTACCCATCCCTGCGACGGCCATTGATGAGATGGTTGCTTTTGCTGTAAGCGGGAAATTTGACCTTGTTTTTGTAGCCCCTGACGATCCGCTTGCGGCAGGTCTTGTCGACCGGCTTGAAGAAGCCGGAATCAGGGCGTTTGGGCCAAGGGCAAATGCCGCCGTCATTGAGGCTTCAAAGGCTTTTTCCAAGGAACTCATGAAAAAGTACAGCATTCCTACGGCTGACTACGGAATTTTTACGGATGTAAAAAGCGCTTTGATATATCTTGATTCCCAGCCGGTTCCGGTAGTTATCAAGGCCGACGGCCTTGCACTCGGGAAAGGCGTCATTATTGCGCAGACACTCGACGAGGCAAAAGATGCCGTCATTTCTATGATGGAAGATAATGCATTCGGTGCAGCAGGAAAAACGGTAGTCATCGAAGAATGCATGACCGGCCCGGAGCTTACTGTCCTTGCCTTTTCAGACGGGCGGACTGTTCTTCCGATGATTACTTCGCGGGATCACAAGCGGGCTTTTGACAATGACATGGGCAAAAATACAGGCGGCATGGGAGCGGTCACACCGGGTGCTGACCTGTCTTTTGATGAAGAAAAATATATGCAGGAGAAGATTTTTGTTCCGACGATTGAGGCACTTCGATCAGAAGGACGTCCTTTTGTCGGAGTGATTTATTTCGGACTGATGCTGACCCCCCACGGACCGCGCGTCATTGAATATAATGCGCGCTTCGGGGATCCTGAGGCACAGGCTGTCCTTCCGCGCCTTGAAAACGACCTGTGTGATATTATTGATGCATGCATCGACGGCACGCTTGATCAGGTCAGACTGTCCTGGAAACCGGGGGCATCCTGCTGTGTAGTCATGGCATCAGGCGGATATCCGGAAAAATATGCGACGGGTTTTGAAATCAAAGGAATAGATGACACGGGAAGACTGGTTTTTCATGCAGGAACAAAGCTTGCTGACGGAAAACTCATCACATCGGGAGGCCGGGTACTTTGTGTTTATGCGGATGCCCCGACTCTTGACGAAGCAATAAATAAAGCCTATGACGGAGTGAGTAAGATTTCTTTTGAAGGAATGCATTTCCGTACAGACATCGGACGGACGATCCCCGGGGGCTTACATTGAAATACGGCATTTTCGGCGGAACTTTTGATCCCTTCCATGCAGGTCACCTGTCCATGATTACCGGTGCTCTTGCAAGCGGTCTTGTTGACCGTGTTTGGGTCATTCCTTCCGGATATCCTCCGAAAAAGGACGCCCATCTGCTGACACTGGCACCATACCGCTATTATATGACTCAGGCGGCACTAAAAAATGTGCCGAACTGTCAGGTGCTTCCTATTGAGATTGTGCGGACGCAAATATCATATACGGTTGAAACACTCCGCATTCTGCGGGAGGAAGCTCTCGCCGGTCCGGACGATCAGCTTGTCATGATCTATGGAACTGATATCCTGTTTGAAATTGAAAGCTGGTATCGTCCTGATCTTCTCGTTAAGCAGGCAAGTCTGATGCTCGCAACAAGACCCGGGATTCTTCATCAGGAGACACTGCAGAAAGTCTGTGATCTGGAAGAAAAATTCAAGATCCATATTTCGTTTTTTCCGATAGAGGGTGTCAGCGTTTCGTCCCGTGAAATTCGTCAGAAACATGATTTTTCCACACTGCTTTTGCCTGTCCGCCAGTTCATAAAGAAGCATGACTTATATCCGTCGGACAACCCTCTTGCATATTTAAAAGAAAATACGCATCGTGAGATCTTCGAGTATGGTACAATACTCTTTCTGGAGCTATCCCGTTCCAGACTGCTGCACAGTCTGAATGTCTGCCTTTTAAGCGTCAGGTATGCAGCGATCCATGGAGTGGATCCCGATACGGCTGCCATTGCAGGTCTTCTTCATGATTGTGCCAAAGAGCTTTCCATATCCCGTCAGATTCTGCTTGCCAAACAGGTAGATGACAGGGAATTGCCTGAAAATGCGCTTCTTCATGCACCGGCTGGTGTAAAATATGCGCAGGAACGGTATGGAATCAAAGATGAATCAGTACTGTCATCTATCCGCTGTCACACGACCGGCCGGGAAGGCATGACAGCACTTGATAAAATTATCTATCTTGCGGATAAGCTTGAACCGGCCAGGGATTATGAAGATCTGGCTGAACTCAGGGCTCTCGCGCTTACGGACCTTGACGCAGCGGCGATTGCCTGCCTTCAGGCCGTAAAAGACAGCTTCATACGAAAAGAGACGACTTTTCACACGGATTCATCACTGGCTTTGGAATCACTGATAAAGTATAAGAAAAAGAAAGAAACTGCATTATCACAAAGCATTCCCCTTAAGGAGGAGAAAATGGAAACATCTGCTATAGCCCAGGAAATTGTAAACATCCTAAACGACAAAAAAGCGGTTGACGTTGAACTGATTTCAATTGGTGATAAGACTTCACTTGCTGACTACTTTGTAGTTGCATCTGGTACATCAACCACTCATATCAAAGCTCTGTCCGATGAAGTGGAATATGTTCTCAAGAATCAATACAAAATTTACCCGGATCATATCGAGGGACTTTCTACCGGAAAATGGGTTCTTCTTGACTACAGGGATATTGTAGTCCATATCTTCCATCCGGAAGACAGAGCTCATTACAGCCTTGAAAAACTGTGGCTGACCAAACGTCCCGAAGGTTCTGCTGATGCGCAGCTCGAAGATGAATCTGAAGATGAATCAGATAATGCATCTGCTGATGCTAAAATCATTGAATTACCGGGCTAGGAAGCATAAGGGAGTACCTGTTGTCACTTTTTGCAGACTATTGTCGGAAAAACAGTGCTTCCGATGCAGTTCCTCTTGTTATGATTTGAGAAAATCAGTCGTGACAAGGGAATATGCATGGATACATCAGGAAAAAAACTCTCACGTATACTGGCTGTTGTCGGAATCGGACTTGTTGCCTGCGGTGTAAAGCTGTGGCTTGATACCCAGGCGTCGCCGTCCGTTCTGTATGCAAATTCCGACACCACACAAGCGGAGGGCACGTCTCTTCCCGAAGAGACAACCACTTTCGCTGAGGTTTCCGGGACATCGGCAAGCCCGACACAGCCGTATCCGACGTCTGTTCCGGCACCGGAAGAAATCCCAGTGTATTTGTGCGGCTCCGTTTCCAGACCGGGGATTTATCATATTATGCCCGGGTCCTATCTTTATGAAGTCATTGATCTTGCGGGCGGACTTCTTCCTGAAGCCGCGGCTGATTATATAAATCTGGTTTTTCAGTTTACCTCCGCGGTATCCGTTTATATACCCTCCTGCGAAGAGATGCAGGCATTTCTTGACGGTACGGACAATTCCTCGTCAGAGTATCTGCGCAGCGGACTGCTGCAGGGAATATGGGGAAGCATCTCCATATCCGGCGAGGCGGCCGCAAGCTCTTATGCCGGGGAAGAAAAGGCACTGATCAATATCAACTCCGCAAGCCAGAATGAACTTGAAACCCTGCCCGGCGTCGGCGAGACTACGGCTAAGGCGATCATCAGTTATCGCGAAAAGAGCGGGGGATTTGCCCGGATAGAAGATATTATGAATGTTGCCGGCATAAAAGAAGGCCGGTTTGAGGCTATCAGAGAATTCATAACTGTCTGAATCCTATTGCATTTCCAAAAGACGTGCGGTAGACTTAGGTTTATATTGAATGACTTTGACGAGGATATGTGCCCTGCAAATCACCTGACAGAGAGAGAGAACCGCTGGCTGTAAGTTTTCTTCTGCGTGCTGCATTGTATACCGCCTCCGAGTTGCACAGGGAAAGGCGATTCTGATTTCAGGAAGCCGAGTAACTGCCGCCGCTGACCGCGTTACCGTCTGTTGAGTGGTCTTCCGTCCGGAAGGCAATTTGGGTGGAACCGTGCATTGATGCATCCCATGTAGTTTTTAACTGCATGGTTTTTTTGTTTTTTGGGATAACCGCATGACCCCGATGGTGGGAAAGAAAGGGAAAAAATGATTGATTTTGAAGATGAGAAACAGCGTCTCGCTTACCGCCACAGTACATCACACATAATGGCACAGGCTGTCAAACGTTTGTGGCCTCAGACAAAGCTTGCCATAGGCCCGTCCATCGAAGACGGATTCTATTATGATTTTGACCATGAAGGTACTTTTGTCAAGGAAGATCTCGAGAAAATCGAAGCTGAGATGAAGAAAATCGTCAAAGAGCATTTCCCGATCGAACGCTTTGAGCTTCCCCGCGCGGAAGCCAGGGAACTTATGGTCAAAATGGGAGAGCCATACAAAGTGGAACTGATCAATGACCTTCCTGCCGAGGCTGTCATTTCTTTTTACCGCCAGGGTGAGTTTACGGATCTCTGTGCCGGGCCCCACATGGAAAACACGGGAGAACTGAAAGCGTACAAGCTTACACAGGTCGCCGGTGCCTACTGGAGAGGCAACGAGAAGAACAAGATGCTGCAGCGTATTTACGGGACAAGTTTCCCTGACAAAGACCAGCTGAAGGCGTATCTCGACCGTATTGAAGAAGCCAAAAAGCGTGATCATAACAAACTTGGACGTGAGCTCGGTTATTTTACGACGGTTGATTATATCGGCCAGGGTCTTCCGATCATGCTTCCGCGCGGCGCAAAAGTTATGCAGACCCTTATCCGTTTTGTTGAGGATGAAGAGGAACGAAGAGGGTATCTTCTGACAAAGACGCCTTATATGGCCAAATCCGACCTGTATAAGATCTCGGGTCACTGGTACCACTATCGCGACGGCATGTTCCTTCTCGGGGACCCCACAGCCGCTAAAAGCGAAGACGGGACGGTAAATGAATCTGAGATTTACGCCCTGCGTCCAATGACATGTCCCTTTCAGTATCAGGCATACCTTGCACAGAACAGAAGTTACAGGGATCTTCCGCTGCGGTACGGTGAGACTTCGACTCTTTTCAGGAATGAAGCGTCGGGTGAAATGCATGGACTCATCAGGTTAAGACAGTTTACAATTTCCGAGGGACATCTCATGGTAACCCCTGAGCAGCTTACCGAAGAATTCAAAAAGTGCCTCGATCTTGCCAACTTCATGCTCGATGCAGTCGGACTTGATGATGATGTCAGCTACCGGTTCTCAAAGTGGGATCCGAATAACAAGGACAAGTATGTCGGTTCGGCCGAGGAGTGGGAA
>Ga0209429_10001257_pt1 | contig 15994 bp, 15 predicted proteins | sample BarGraNGADG00212_3_FD_184493 | JGI IMG/M metagenome (GOLD analysis project Ga0209429, IMG submission 184493) | Arctic peat soil microbial communities from Barrow, Alaska - Barrow Graham LP Ref core NGADG0004-212 (SPAdes) (version 2) | ecosystem: Environmental > Terrestrial > Soil > Wetlands >... | reverse complement strand
GTTTCCATCGCCACACCCACAACCGCTGCGCGGTTTTTGTGCAAGTTTAAGTTTTTTTGTCGGATTTGCTTCTTCTTCCAGTGTACTGTCTGGCAAACCAATCCATGCCAATATTTCACGGTTTGTCGGGTATGCACCTGTCTTGACAATTTTGTCGTCAAGCACAGTAATGGGAAGACTCTCCATGCCTGCATCCATGATTAATTTGTTGACGCCGGCATTTGTAACAAATTCCTGCGGGTTGCTGCTCAGATTGAACCGGTCTACAGTATTTCCACTTTTCTTGATCGTATTGACTACTGTTGAAATACGAAGGAGTTCCGGGTCAACACCGACACCGCAAAGGCCTGTTGAGCAGCACATGGCAGGTTCATAAATTGTCATCTTTTTCATAATATGTATCTCCTATATGTTCTATTTTCTGTTTACTGTTTACGTTCTGTATTTCTATAACTATTTGTCCTGTATCAGCACTTTTTCTTTCCTTATTTCTTTCTCGTTATTCTCGGGAAACCAGTGTGTCGTCCTATTGGCAATCTTAACGAGTATCAGCATGACAGGGACTTCCGTTAAGACTCCAACTACGGTCGCAAGAACTGCCGGTGACTTTAAACCGAAGAGTGAAATCGCAACAGCGACGGAAAGTTCAAAGAAATTGGAAGCCCCAATCATGCCCGCAGGTGCTGCAATATCGTGCGTCAGCTTCAATTTCCTGCTGGCTAAATATGCGATGAAGAAGATCAGGAATGTCTGGATAACAAGAGGAACGGCAATCATCAGGATATGCAGCGGATTATTGATTATCACTTCTCCCTGGAAAGAGAAAAGGAGTACCAGCATCAAGAGTAGTCCGACCGTTGTTGCTCCGTCAAATTTAGGAAGAAATGATTTCTCAAAATATTCGACGCCTTTTCTTCTGCTGACAAGTATTCTGGTCAGAATACCGCCGGCAAGAGGAACGACAACAAATAGGACAACCGACAGGATCAACGTGTTCCAGGGAACGGAGACATTACTGACACCCATCAGGAATTTGACGATCGGGACGAAGGCAATCAGGATGATAAGGTCATTGGTGGCAACCTGAACAACAGTATAGGCAGGGTTGCCTTTTGTCAGAAGACTCCAGACGAAGACCATCGCGGTACAGGGAGCGGCTCCCAGAAGGATCGCTCCGGCCAGATACTGGGTCGCCAGTTCAGGTGTAATAAATGCCTTGAAAACGACGAAGAAGAAGAGCCAGGCAATCGCATACATTGTGAATGGTTTAATTACCCAATTGGTTATCCATGTTACAAAAAGTCCCTTGGGGTTCTTGCCGACATTTTTGACGCTTTTAAAATCAACCTTCATCATCATCGGGTAGATCATGACCCAGATTAAGACAGCCGTCGGGATCGACACGCTTGCGTATTCAAACTGACCGAAAAATGCCGGAAATGCCGGTATGAATTTGCCGATCAGAATTCCCGCGGCCATACACAGCGCAACCCATAACGTCAGATACTTCTGAAAAAATCCTATTCCTTCCATCTTTGCCTTTTCCATCTTAATAACTCCTTATTCATTTTTGAATTTCAGCTTACTTGCACAAACAGTCGCCTTTGCATTCACAGACATCCGTCGGCGCCGTTAACTCTGCCAGCAGGTCTTTCGCATGCCCCGTGCCGTCGTTGGAAATAAAGTAGTTTGTCCACTTTCCTTCCTTGCGGTACCCGACAATACCACTCTCACAAAGAATCTTCATGTGATGGGAGAGCGTCGACTGGGCAATATCCAATTCTTCCAGAATGACGCAGGCACATTTCTCACCGCTCCTGAGAAGATTGATAATCATTAAGCGGTTCTCATCGGAAAATGCCTTGAACACTTTCACGTTTTTTTCGTATACAGTCATTGCGGCGGCCTCCTTGTATCGATTTTTTTCGATATGTCCATTATAGTTGTCAAATCGAAAAATGTCAATGTATCATACAGCAAAAAAGCACTCCTGCCATTTTATTGGAAGGAGTGCTTTTTCTGTTGTTCGTAAATCGCAATTTTTCAGCGGTTTATTGTTGGAATTATTGGACAGTCTTAATCCTGATTGTTTTTGTCACAGGATTCGTTATTCATACGTGCTTCATTGTCTTTTTTAGCTTCGTCGTTTTTACGAGTTTGTCCGTCCCAATTTGCATCGCCGCTCTTGCGTGCTTCGTTGTCACTGAAAGCTTCATCATTTTTACGTGAATCATTCTTGCAGATATCAAGATCGTCCTGATCCTCTGTATCTGTGATTTTTGTGATTACTGAGGACAGAACAACACCGGTATTTGCATCAACTTTAATTTCTATTTCTGCAAAAGTGGTCTTTACAACAATCTCATAGACTGCTACGCCATTTTCGTCTTCAAGCGTAATCGTAACAACTGCATTTGTTCCAAGATAGTCGAGTGCAATTGCTTTTGCGCTTTCTTCATCAATTTTAACTGCAGCAGGATCAACAGGTGTTACTACAGGTACTGTTTCAGTGGGGACTGTAGTAGGAGTCGTTGTAGGTGCTGTTGTAGGTGCTGTTGTAGGATCTGTATCAACAATAACTAACGGTTCAGTTGTGGGTGTAGCGGTAGTTTCAACTGGTACGGCGGTAGTTTCTGTTGCAGCAACAGTTGTCTCTGTCGGAATAGCCGTTGTCTCTGCCGGAACAGCTGTTGTCTCTGCCGGAACAGCTGTTGTCTCTGTAGCTGCTGCGGTTGTCGCTGCTGTCTGGCTTTGTGTAGTAGCTGCAGCATCCGCATCCGCTGCAGTGTTGGCTGCAACGATCCCTGTGGTTCCACCGAGGGTAATAATTCCTATAAGTACAAAGGTTAATATTTTAATGTTCATTTTTTGTTCTCCTTTTCACGTCCTGAGGTAATTGTTACCACTGATCTTAGTTATGAGATTCTAAGATCGACTTGCGCTTATCGGCTCTCCTCCTTAGTGATTTCATTATAAAATGTGAAAATGAGATTCCTCTGATTTGATTCTGAGATTTATATGAGAGTGATTCCGAGGACATTATTCCTGCCCCCTAAGCGCCTGCAGGCGCATGCATTACGCCCTTGAAAGCGGAAGTGAAATCTCAAACCGAGTGATGCCACGCGGCTTACTGCGCACGGAAATTGTACCTTTATGCATAGTAACAATCCATTTGACAAACGACAGACCCAGTCCTGCACCGCCGAGAGCGCGGGATCTTGCTTTATCTACACGGTAAAAACGGTCGAATATAAACGGCAGTTCCTTTTGCGGAATCCCGATGCCGTTATCGGAAATGCTGATGGCTGCATTTCCCCGGATCTGTTCAACGGCAATGATGATACTGCCGTGACTGCCTGAGTACTTTATTGAGTTATCAATGAGTGCGCGCAGCATTTGCTTGATAAGACGCCGGTCCGCATAAATAACTACAGGATCGTTCTTTCCCAGTCTGATCAGCTGCTCCGGCGCCACAAGCTTTGTTTCCTTCACAACTTCGACCACTAATTCATCTATCGCAAATTTGGATTTTTCAATTTTATAAAGATCGTTGTCGCTTTTAGCAAGGATCAGAAGCGTATCCAGGAGTTTGGTCATACCGGACACTTCTCTTTTTATTGCAAGCATCCCTTCGTCCAGCACTTCCCTGTCATCTTTTCCCCAGCGGTCAATCAGATCGACGTAACCTTTTATAACGGCAAGTGGAGTCGCCAGCTCATGGGATGCATCCAATGCGAAACGATTTTGCTTCTCATACGAATGTTCAATTCTCTCGATGAGTTCGTTAAATGTATCGGCCAGTTTTCTGATTTCATCGTCCGGACCGTCGATGATAATCCGGTCCTTTAAATTACTTGCGCTGAAGTTTTTGGCCTGCATGATAATCCTGTCAATCGGTGTCAGTGCCTTTCTGCTCAGAATATACCCGATCAGAAAAGAGAATCCCAGTGAAACGGCGTCTATCATGATCATAATCCAGAAAAGTGCCTGCAGAAACGCAGTATCGTTCTCAGGATTTTTGATAATCTGCAGAGTATATGTCCGGTCATCATCCAGCACCAATTTGCTGTTATATGTCAGATAACTGCTGCCGCCAATCTCTCTTTTGATCATTTTGTCAGGCGGCGCGGCCGCAAGTTTCAGGAAGCGGTCCGTCGTATCAGATGAATATACCTGCCCGGTATTATCACTGAGTACAATATCAATGTTCTTGTTGATCTGTGCAATGTTATACAGGTTAACCATATTGAAATCCGAAACTAGCTTAACCGTGTCTTCAATAGATGCACTGATGACTTCCAGCTGCTGGTAGGACTGCTGATAAATATAATAATTTACAAAGACCATTGTCGCAGTGGTCACAGATACAAGGCCTGCAAAGAATAATGCGGCATAGATTGTTGTAATCCTGAACGATATGTTTTTGAAAATGTGTTTCATGTAATTTGCGGTTCTGCAATTGTATAACCGACACCCCGTACCGTATGGATAAAATTCGTTTGCTGCGGGTAGTCGATTTTCTGTCTGAGATACCGTATGTAAACGTCCAGGATATTTGTGTTGCTGATTATGTCATATCCCCATATATGCTCAATGATCTGTTCGCGTGTCAAAACAATTCCCTTGTTGGACATCAGATAGACCAGCAGGGAGAATTCCGTTTTGGTCAGGTCAACCGGAGTTTCATTCTTGAGCACTTCACGGGTCAGTGTATTGATGCTGAGGTCGGCAACCGAAAGAATGCTCTGCTCCTCATCTTTACCCTGACTGCGCCTCAGACCGGCACGAACCCGGGCAAGAAGCTCTTCCATTTCATAGGGTTTGGTGATGTAGTCATCCGCTCCCAGATCAAGTCCCGCCACCTTGTCTGTTAAATCACGGCGGGCTGTCAGCATAATGATCGGCACATCGGATACTTTCCTGATTTTACGGCATACTTCCAGACCGCTGATTTCCGGGAGCATCAGATCCAATAAAATGAGCGAATACGAATTGCTTTCGAATTTTTCGAGTGCCACACTGCCGTCAAAGGCAGTATCAAAACTGTAGCCTTCATGCGCAAACTCCAGCGCCAGAATCCGGACGATGGTTCTCTCATCTTCAACAAGCAGAATGTCTTTTTTTGTCATTATGGCAGCGCTCCCCCTCAATCCGGGTTTGATCCGGAGAGTGTATGACTTCTTTGCAAATCAAAAGTAACTCAGAAGTGTTTGTCATTTTGCGTGCTCGACTCATATCCGAAACAGTCTGCAAACAACTGCAGAATATATTATAAAGTATAACATACATCTATTACGGCATCTGAAAGGCCGTAATCCACTGCCAGATTACGGCCCTTAAACACGTAATAATGAGAAAGACGAAGAGAAAGGGGAACTTCACCGGGTCAGCTAACCCGATTACTCCCCTGTGCCTTAAATTCCTTGGGCGTGCAGTTCTGTATTTTCTTGAACAGGTAACTGAAATAATGAGGATCCTTATAACCTATGGCATATGCGATTTCTGAGATCTTCAGACCGGAACACCGCAGCAGTTCCTTGGCTTTCTCCATGCGGGTACCGGTTAAATATTCGATAAATGTCTGCCCTGCTTCCTGACTGAAAATCATACTGAAATGACTCGGACTCAAATTGACATCGGCGGCGGCCGTGTTAAGTGAAATATCTTCCTTGTTGTAATTATCTTCGATATATTGTTTTGCCTTTTCAATCAGGATGCTGTTCCTTTTCATGGAGACGATATCCCTGTTATTAAGCACTTCTTCAAACAGGGACCGGAAGTATAATTTGGTGTTATCAAGAGTCGACAGATTCGACGCCACTTTTTGAAAATCTCCGCTGATTGAGGTAATTTTTTCTGAGGATTGGCCAAGAGATTCGACAAAATTCACACAAGAAAAATACATATCCATGACAACATACTGTCGAATCAACATAGACTCCAGCTGTTTTTCTCCGATATTATAAAAATATTCCTCGATAAACTGATCAATTTCATTGTGCGAACCACTTTTCAAAAAGTTCTCAAGCACTTTCCGGTCCAATTTATTAATGGCCAGAGAGTTGATCGTCACATCGCCTTCCCGCATCAGTTTGTAATCCTTCAGCGCATCATAACTCATGACTTGATTTTCCGGAAGAATATAGCGGTAGGCAAACGCCCGGCTGGCTTCATGAAAAGACATCGGCAAATTGCGGAGTCTGTTCACCTGCATTCCGACACCTCCGAAATATTTCACCGCCGGGTATTCTGACATGATTTTTTGAAATTCGTGTAAATAGTAATCCTGAATCTGGGCAACGCTTCGTTCTGCCGTCTCTTTTATAAGAAAAGCCCAGCCCTCCGTTGACCGGTCAAACATGATGATCTCCTGTTTGTCAGCAGCAAGGGATTCCACTTTCTCTCCGACATGAATCAGGTCCTCGGAATATTCCTGTTCTCGCTCATCCGCCATAGTAACCTTATAAAGAATGATATTGTACATGCAGGCTGCAAGATCAATGTTCATTTTCCGTCCCTTTTCGAGAAGCTCAAGTGCTGTTTTCTTGCTGGAAATAAGCTCGTTAAAAAAGTACTGCCTCTCCAGATGCTCATTCTCATGCATTTCACGGCGGAAAGTCTCCATGAATTCCGACTGCGCTCTTTCTTCACGGATCTTAACGGCAGCCCGCTTGACAGCCTGGAGCAGCATATCCGCTTTAATCGGCTTGACAAGATATTCCGCAATGCCGATGTTTATCGCTTCTTTGGCATACTCAAATTCATCATATCCGCTGAGAATCAGAATTTTCACAGCGGGAAATTCAGCCTTAATCAGGCGGCTCAACGAAAGCCCGTCCATAAACGGCATTTTGATGTCCGTGATGATGATATCCGGTCTTGTCTTCTGTATCATGGGATAGGCAAGTTCTCCGTCGCTGGCTTCACCGACATAAATAAAACCTTCCTGCTGCCAGTCAATGTGATTTTTGATTCCCTCACGTACCACCACTTCGTCTTCCACCAGAAATACCTTAAGCATTACATTAATCCTTCCCGTTTTTCCGTAAACCCGCACCTGATATTAATGTTTTTCCCGAAGATTCTTTTTGGACATTATAACGTACACTACCCTGGAGTGATATAATCGTCTCACGGGCGGAGGTGGAGTTATGAACTCTTTTTCTGAAAACAGTCTGAATTATATTGCTCCTGAAACCACAACGACTTTTCATGATATCGCTATTATCTGGCTGCAGGCAAATATCAATGCCGCCGGTCTTTCCCCCGAAGAATTGTTTGTTGAATATAGGAAAGTCTATGACAGAATTGTCGCTGCGGATACAGCTGAACAGAAATTGCCGGGCTCTTCCCTCCGATAAATAACCGATTACCTGCCGCGATTAGCCGGCAGGCATCTTCTAAAATCAAGCAGCTGCATCGATTCCTGAATTCATGGATGTAAGCACCGAATTGTGTGCTTCAACCGTCTCTTTGGCTGTGTTTGCCTTATTTAAGAAGCTTGTATAGGCAAAAACAAAAAAAGATGCAAGAATCACAATAAGCGCAATCACAAGAACCATTTCTATGAGAGTAAAACCGACTTTGCCTTTTGCAAATTTTTTCATGCCAACACATCCTCTTTCTCATGGTGTTCCCTTTTCCACAAGGGAATGATGCAGGTGAATGTGCATTTGGAATATAAACATATTTTAACATTTTTGTAAACTTTTACAATTCATTTGTTGCATTTCGCGGCGGATGTAATGAAATACAGGCCGTGTACGCCCATATCTCTAAAGGCTTTTTTCTTGTAAATTGCACACTGCATTACGGCACATTGAAAATTGATCATTGCCAGTAATTTTGACATTACTCGGCATAGTGATATAATATTATAGAACGATTTCATTGACGTGTCGTTCACTTTGACAATTGAAAGCGCCAAGAAGCATTGCAAAACTTCTTTTTTTGCAGTCTGGAGCACATTACATGCAAGAGAGGATTGGCAAACATTATGAGTCTTTTTGTATCTAAACTTAGAAGCTATGATAATACGTATATGGATCTTTTTCTGCGGCACAAGAACAATCCCATTTTATCATCAAAGGATTGGCCGTACCCTGCCAATACGGTATTTAATCCCGGTGTCACCATGTATAAGGGTAAGATCCTTCTGCTTGCACGAGTGGAGGATCGCAGAGGTTTTTCGCATCTGACTAAAGCAGTCAGTGAACACGGTATCGTCAACTGGATCATTGACAGCCGCCCAACATTTGAGGCGGATGCCGAAAACTACCCGAAAGAAGCATGGGGTGTCGAGGATCCCAGAATTGTATGGCTGGATGAACTGAAAAAGTATGCAGTTACCTATACCGCTTATTCGCAGGACGGCCCTTCGGTATCACTTGCCCTTACAACTGATTTTGAAGCCTTTGAGCGGATGGGCACCATTCTTCCGCCGGTGGACAAAGACGCTTCTTTGTTTCCTAGAAAGATCAATGGAAAATGGATTCTGATCCACAGACCAATCACGCCGCTTCATGGTCCCGGCGCAAATATCTGCTGTTCTTACTCAGATGATCTGAAGAACTGGAGCGGCACTAAAGTTCTTATCCCGTCAAGGGCAGGTGCCTGGTGGGACGCAAATAAGGTAGGCTTGAGTGCACCGCCTCTGGAAACAAAGGACGGCTGGCTGGTCCTGTATCACGGATGCAGACAAACGGCAGCTGGTTCGATATACCGTCTGGGTCTGGTACTTCTTGATCTGGAAGACCCGGGCAAAATACTCCACAGAAGCGATGAGTGGATCTTCGGCCCTCTCAAAGATTATGAGACCGAAGGCGATGTCGCCGGCGCTGTCTTTCCGTGCGGATGGATACTCGATGAAAGTACCGGAGTAATCAAAATGTATTACGGTGCAGCTGATTCCTGCATTGCTCTTGCAACGGCCAACATCAATGAATTACTTAAATATATTAAGGCGTGCCCCGAAGAATAACAGGGCGGTACCCAACATATGAATGAGCAGAATACGGGAAAATACAGACGGATGTGCAGAAAATGCATAATCCATTTTCCCGTATATGCGGATACAGGCAAATGAGGAGATCTATTATGAAAGCATTATTTTTAGCCGGCGGTAAGGGAACAAGATTGAAGCCTCTCACGGATGATATTCCGAAGTCAATGGTCCCGGTTATGAACAAGCCCTTGTTGGAAAGAAGTATGGAGAATCTTATCAGGTACGGAATTCGCGACATTGTCTTAAGTGTAGGTTATAAGTCAGAATATATTCAGGACTATTTCGGGAACGGACACCGACTCGGACTGAATATTGAGTATGTCTTCGAGAACTCCCCTCTGGGAACCGGAGGCGCTATCCGCAATTCCAGGCAGTTCTGCAATGACACGTTTGTGGTAATGAATGCTGATATACTATGTGATATAAACATCGCAGAATTAATCGGATATCATAGTTCAAAGGCTGCCGATGTTACCATTGCGGCTGTCGAGGTAAGCAACCCATCTGCTTACGGAATGATTGAGACCGATGAGAACGGCTACGCTGCAGCATTTATAGAGAAGCCCAAGCCGGAGGAAGTCACATCCCATTTCATTAATGCAGGGATATACATTTTCGAGCCGCATATCCTCAATGAAATTCCTACAGACGGGATCGTCTCCATCGAGCGCGATACCTTTCCCGCCCTCCTGCGCAAAAACATGAAAATAGCCATCTACAAAGGCGGTTCCTACTGGATAGATATCGGAACTCCGGAAAAATACCTGAAGGCTCATGAAGATATCATGTCCGGGAAGTGTCATCTGGCCGGTGTTGATTTCGGTCATCTGAACATTGTCAAATCCGCAAGTTCTTTCATCGACGAAACAGCCCAAATAAACGGTCCGGTATTTATAGGAAATAATGTCCAGATCGGGGCCCATACAACAATCGGACCGTACGCCGTTATCGGCGACAATGCAAACATCCTTCATGACAGCAGCATAATCGAGAGCATTCTTTGGGACCATGTGCGGATCGGAAGTTACGGAGAAGTAAACGGTTCCGTCGTCACATCGGATTGCCATGTGAAGCGCAAAAGTGTTCACCGTGATATGGCTTTTACAAAATCAGTAAACCTGGCATGGTAAACCCGTTTGATCAGCCAGTAATAGAAGGAGAAATTATATGGCACATCACACGCAAATGAATATAGCCTTTCTAAGCACCTATCCGCCCCGCGAATGCGGACTTGCAACCTTTACACAGGATCTTGTCCTTCAGCTTCTCAAGATGCCTGCCGCCGACAATACACGTGTTATCGCTGTCAGCAACTCACCGCTTTCATACGACAGTACAGTCATGGCGGAGCTCGAGCAATACAGCCGGAAAAGTTATCTGGATACAGCTGACAGGATCAACAAATCCAACATCGATTTACTGGTTGTAGAGCACGAGTACGGAATATATGGAGGCGATTCGGGTGAATATCTGCTTGAGCTGGTTGACCATCTGAAAATACCTTTTGTCACGACTCTTCATACGGTGCTTTCCTCTCCCCTCGAAAAGCAGCGTCAGATCCTTCATGATCTCGGCCAAAAAAGCGAAAAAATGATTACCATGGCACGCAATACCGTTGACCTGTTAGTCGGTGTGTATGGTATTGATCCGGCGAAAATCGAAGTGATCCACCATGGCGTGCCTGACATTGCAATGAAGAGCCGGGAATCACTGAAGAAGGAAATAGGAATCACTGGACGCCCTGTAATCAGTACGTTTGGTCTTCTCGGTCCCGGCAAAGGGCTCGAATATGGAATTGATGCCATTGCAGAAGTCGCAAAAACCCAAAAAGACGTCCTCTATTTCATTCTGGGTCAGACACATCCGGCTATCGTTAAAGTCTCGGGGGAAGCATACCGCCAGGGTCTCGAGGAGAAAGTCAGCAGACTCGGACTTTCTGATAACGTCCGATTTGTAAATAAATATCTCACCAAAGAGGAAATCGTCCGACATCTGAAAATGTCCGACATCTATATGACACCGTATCTGAATAAGGATCAGGCCGTAAGCGGCACGTTAGCTTATGCAGCCGGATACGGCCGCGTTATTGTTTCAACCCCCTACAGTTATGCACAGGAGATGTTATCCGGCGGCCGCGGGCTTCTTGCTGAATTTCATGATGCAGGCTCCATCGCCAGGCAAATCGAATTCATACTGAGCCACCCCGCCGAGAAACTGCTTATGGAACAAAAAACACTGGAAATCGGAAAAACTATGATGTGGAATACCGTTGCAAATCATTATTTAGCGCTCTTTTCAAAAATTTTGAAGCATCAGGAGAACAATCCGGACAGCAGCATGCCTGTGCCAAAACGGGAAGTCCAGGCGGCAATATGACTCATCCGGAAATGTTCTCTCCTGCAAAGACAGATCACATCTACCACATGACGGATGATACGGGCATGCTGCAGCACAGCAGTTACAGTGTCCCGAATCTATCCCGCGGTTATTCATCCGATGATAACGCTCGCGCCCTGATTATGGCGGTTATGCTTAACGAACAGAAGCCGGCTGTACAGACAGAGCAGCTGATTTATCGGTATCTTTCGTTTATGTTCCATGTCCAAAACGAGGACGGCACATTCCGCAACTTTATGGAATTCAACCGTACTTTCACGGAAAAAGTCGGTTCCGGGGACAATCTCGGCCGCAGTCTCTGGGGTCTTGGTTTTGCATGGGCGCAAAGCAGCGTCCCGGACAACATGAAAAAGGCTATTCTGGGCTGTATAACACCTGCGATTCCGCACTGCGCAGATCTTGTCGCCCCCCGGTCGAGAGCTTATGCGATTCTCGGACTCAGTTATCTTGAAACAGAGGATGCGAAAACAATGCTCATTCTCCTTGCAGACGCCCTGGCCAATCAGTATGAACATAACTGTGACGGCAGCTGGCACTGGTTTGAAGATACGATAACCTACTGCAACTCTATTCTGCCCCGCGCCCTGCTTCTGGCTTACAAAAAAACCGGCATACTCAGGTACCGTACGGCAGCCCTTGAAAGCCTTGATTTTCTGGAGACAAAAACATTCCGGGATAACTATTTCAAACCCATCGGGTGTAAAGGATGGCTCAAAAAGAACGGTACCCCGGCAGAATATGATGAGCAGCCGGTAGAGGCCGGCGAAACAACGCTCGCCTATCTGGATGCCTATGAAATCACAGGGGAGAAAAGATATTATGAGAGCGCTGTCCGTACGTTTGCATGGTATTACGGCATCAACTCTCAAAAACTCCAGATGATCGACCCTGATACAGGCGGCTGTTATGACGGTATCTGTGAGGACGGCCTCAACTTGAATCAGGGAGCGGAGAGTCTGGTATCCTATTGGATCGCCTGCCTTACCATACAAAAGCAGATGCCGGGTATTCTTTATCATTGAAAATATCCGGCAAATCGGGTATGGTGGTACTGCAGATATTTAAATCTGTCCTTTTTATTGAAAAGGGCAGATTTTTTGTTTTATAATGAAAAATCAGACTAAACAGAGGTATTACAATGAAGAAATTCCTGATGGGTAATGAGGCGATTGCGTGGGGCGCCATGCAGGCCGGTGTGAATCTGGTCTGCGGGTATCCCGGCACTCCTTCGACTGAGATTCTTGAGACCGTCGCTAAAAACAATGACGGCAGTATCTATGTAGAGTGGTCCGTAAACGAAAAGGCGGCACTCGAAGTAGCTGCCGGAGCGTCCTATGCGGGGGCCCGGACTATGGTAACCATGAAACAGGTAGGTCTGAACGTCGCATCCGATCCCCTGATGAGTCTTGCATATGTGGGTATTAAGGGCGGAATGATCGTAGTATCCGCAGATGATCCGGGCCCGATTTCCTCCCAGACGGAACAGGACACGCGCCATTTTGCACAATTTGCAAAACTGCCGGTTTTTGACCCTTCATCGCCGGAAGAAGCATATTCTATGATGGAAGCTGCCTTTGCACTTTCAGAAAAATACCGTACGCCGGTGCTTCTGCGACCTACAACAAGAATCTGTCATGGCAGTGCCTCGATGGAGATTGCCGACAAAAAGACACCCCATCCCGCAGCAGGATTTGAAAAAAATCCGAATTGGGTTATTTTCCCAAAGCTTTCCTATAAGAATCATATAGAAATAGAAAAAAGAAATCCTCAGATCGGCCATGAGTTCTCCGCCTGCCGCTTCAATACAATATACGGCAGCGGATCCTGGGGGATTGCCACCGGCGGAATCAGCTATGAATACACAAGAGAAGTCCTCGGTGATAATGATGTAAAGCTTCTTAAGATAGCTACCCCCCACCCTTTTCCCGAAGAACTTGCCCTGGAATTTCTGGAAGGACTCACCGAAGTTCTTGTGATTGAAGAGCTTGATCCCGTTATTGAACGAGAACTGCTCATCCTGTGCGGCAAACATCACCTTCCCGTAACGATCAAAGGCAAGCTAACAGGAGATGTGCAGAACGCAGGGGAGTATAGTGTCGAATCCATCCGGACGGTTCTTCACAAATACATCGGTATTCCTGCACCCCGCAAAGAGGAATCACTGCCTGCACTCCCCGTGCGTCCTCCGGTACTTTGTGCCGGCTGTCCTCACCGGGCTTCCTTTTACGCGGTCAAACAGGCAATGAAAGGCAGCAAAGCTGTATTTTCAGGCGATATCGGCTGTTATACACTCGGAAATGCGCAGCCCCTTGAGATGGTCGATACATGCCTTTGCATGGGAGCCGGAATCACAATTGCCCAGGGACTGCAGCGGGTTGACCCCGATACGAAACATTTTGCCTTTATCGGTGACTCAACGTTCTTTGCCTCCGGTATCACGGGATGCATTAACGCCGTATATAATAATACTGATATTACTATTATTATTCTTGATAACTCCACCACGGCGATGACCGGTCATCAGCCGCATCCCGGCACCGGAAAGACCATGATGGGCAGCATTTCCGACAAGATCAGCATTCCCGCCATTCTGGAGGCAATCGGCATCAGGGACGTTCCCGTCCTGAACCCGATGCATCTCAAAGAAGCCTCCAATGCAGTCAAAAAGGCCGCCGGCAGCAAAGGCGTTTCTGCGATTATTTTCAAGTACCCGTGCATCGCGGTTGCCAAACCGCTCCCGGCCTTCAAGGTGAGTGAACCCGACTGTACCGGGTGTAAGATATGCATCCGCACGCTCGGCTGCCCGGCTATTTCCATGACTGAAAACAAGGCTTTCATCGAGCCGTCCCTCTGTTACGGATGTTCCATCTGTGCTCAGGTCTGTCCGCAGAAAGCTATAAAGGGAGGCAGCCTATGAAAGTAAACTGTATATTGTCGGGTGTCGGCGGACAGGGAACGATTCTTGCATCCAAACTGATTTCACAGGCTGCCATGAACAAAGGACTTACGGTCCGCACAGCCGAGACAATCGGCATGGCCCAGCGCGGCGGCTGTGTCGTCAGCCACGTGCGCATAGGAGAGGATATCCACTCGCCCATGGTACCGGGGCACTCGGCAGACATCATCATCGGATTTGAGCCTTCAGAGGCCGTCCGCTGTCTTGTCTATCTCAAAGACGGCGGCGTTGTGATTGTCAGCAGAAAAGCCGTCATGCCGGTAACCGCATCGCTTGGGCAGGGTTCTTACGAAGCTTCCGATATGCTCGATTACCTTGCAAAACATACAAAGAATCTGATTATTGTCGACGGCGGGAAAATCTGCGAAGAATGCGGATCCGTCAAAGTCTTAAATGTTGCTCTTCTCGGGGCGGCATGCGCCTCCGGGGGGCTGGGCATCACACTTTCAGAAATGGAAGCCTCAATAGAAGAAACGGTCGCACCGCAATTTACACAGATGAACATCAAAGCACTGGCAGCCGGGGCAGCAGCTGCGAAAAAATCATAAAACCCATATAGAATGAATTACCACAGTAAGAAGGGCAGGGCATCCCCATGAAGATGAAAAAGGAACAATTTGACCTGATCAAGGCGGAACTCAGGAAATTGGCAGCTCAAAATGGCTTTTACGGAAAGAAGTTCGACGGTCTCGACATCGAAGCGATACAGTCGCAGGAGGATTTTGAGAAGCTGCCCTTTACCTGGAAAGGTGATCTGCGCGAAGCCTACCCGCTCGGACTGCAGGCTGTTCCCGAAGAAGAGATTGTCCGTATCCACTCTTCGTCCGGCACCACAGGAACGCCGGTCATTATTCCCTACACCAGAAAAGATGTCGAAGACTGGGCGATTATGTTCGCCCGCTGCTATGAAATGGCGGGACTTACCAATCTTGACCGCGTGCAGATCACACCCGGCTACGGTCTCTGGACCGCCGGCATCGGTTTCCAGGCGGGCGCCGAACTTCTCGGTGCCATGGTCATTCCGATGGGACCCGGCAATACCGACAAGCAGCTGCGCATGATGGAAGATTTAAAGAGCACCGTTCTGTGTGCAACCTCCTCCTACGCACTTCTTCTTACCGAAGAAATTGCCAAAAGGGGAATCCGGGATCAGTTATATCTCAAAAAAGGAATCATCGGTTCGGAACGCTGGGGCGAGAAAATGCGCCGCCGCATTGCGGGCGAACTTGGCGTTAAGCTCTATGATATTTACGGCCTTACGGAAATCTACGGACCCGGCATCGGCATCAGCTGTGACTGTGAGTGCGGCATGCATTATTGGGATGACTATCTGTATCTGGAGATCATAGATCCGCAGTCAGGCCTTGCCGTTCCCGACGGAGAAGTAGGAGAAATCGTAATCACAACCCTCAAAAAACAGGGAGCCCCTCTTATCCGCTACCGCACACATGACCTGTCGCGCAGGATTCCCGGAGCATGTCCGTGCGGATCCGCCTACCCGCGTATCGATACCATACTCGGCCGCACCGACGATATGGTAAAGGTAAAGGGGGTCAATATCTTCCCCAGCCAGATTGACGAACTCCTCAAAGAAATTGACGGCGCGTCAAGCGAATACCAGGTGATGATAGATCGGA
>Ga0209429_10001256_pt1 | contig 15995 bp, 14 predicted proteins | sample BarGraNGADG00212_3_FD_184493 | JGI IMG/M metagenome (GOLD analysis project Ga0209429, IMG submission 184493) | Arctic peat soil microbial communities from Barrow, Alaska - Barrow Graham LP Ref core NGADG0004-212 (SPAdes) (version 2) | ecosystem: Environmental > Terrestrial > Soil > Wetlands >... | reverse complement strand
TTTCGGTGCCAGGTATCTTCCTGTATAAGATTCTTTGCATTTTGCAAGATCCTCCGGTTTCCCTTCAAAAACAATTCTGCCTCCATCTTCTCCACCTTCCGGTCCCAGATCAATAACCCAGTCAGAGCTTTTGATAACTTCCTGATTATGTTCAATGAGTATAACAGAATGACCGTGATCAACCAATGCGTTAATTGACTTGAGCAGCTTGTTTATATCGTGAAAATGCAATCCTGTAGTTGGTTCGTCAAATATGAATAGAATATGTCCGCTGCCTCGTTCCTGACTTAGAAAATATGCCAGTTTAACTCTCTGGCTTTCACCACCTGATAAAGTACTTGAAGATTGCCCCATCTTAATATATCCAAGTCCTACATCTGCCAGTGGTTTCAGCTTTTCGATGATCCTCTTTTCATTTTTTCCGGGATGACTGTTAAAAAAATCAATAGCTTCCTCAATTGTCATCTCAAGCATATCATAAATATTTTTACCATGGTATCTTACATCAAGGATATCTTTCCGGAATCTCATTCCCTTGCAATTTTCACAGGTCAGTTCCACATCAGCCATAAACTGCATTTCAACCCTTATTATTCCTTCTCCCTGGCATTCTTCGCAACGGCCTCCCTCTACATTAAAGGAAAAGTGAGACGGCTTGAAGTTGTTCTGTACAGAAGCCTGCTGCTCTGAATAAAGCTTTCGAATCTCATCATAAGCTTTTAAATAAGTAACCGGGTTTGACCGGCTTGATTTGCCTATAGGATTCTGATCTACCAGTTCGATTCCTGTTAATCCGGTTATATCCCCGGCTATATCTCTGTACTGACCAGGCTTAAGGTTGTTTCCGTTAATTTTGTTTGAAAGCACTTTGTAGAGGATGTCAGATACAAGACTTGATTTTCCTGACCCGCTTACTCCGGTAACTGCAGTTATTGTATGCAGAGGAAATTTCACGTCAATTGCTTTCAGATTATTCTCCCGGGCACCTTTTACTTCAATAAAACTATTCCATTTTCTTCTGGTCCCGGGAACAGGAACAACTAAACGTCCGCTTAGATATCCGGCAGTAAGAGACAGATTGGCTGTACTGACGTCAAGGCCTCCCTGATAGACAACTTCTCCGCCAAGCCTTCCTGCTTCAGGTCCCATATCGATTATTTCATCAGCTGCTCTTATTATCTCTTCTTCATGTTCTACGACAAGAACAGAATTACCCAGATCTCTGAGTTCTTTCAGTACTTTAATTAACAGATTAGTGTCGCGGGGATGGAGCCCAATGCTTGGTTCATCGAGTATGTACATAGAACCGACAAGATTACTCCCAAGTGAAGTTGAAAGATTTATTCTCTGCGATTCACCTCCTGATAATGTTGAAGATACCCTGTCGAGAGTAAGATAAGGCAGACCAACATCGATTAAAAATCTTAACCTCACTGTTATCTCTTTGATTAGTCGTTCTGCAATTTCAGCATCCTGCTTATTCAGTTTCATTTCCGAAATAATAGAGTACAGTTTTCCTACAGGTACAGAGACCAGATCCTGAATAGAATTTCCAGCTACCTTTACATATCCGGCCTCCTTTCTAAGTCTCGAACCTTTACATTCGGGGCATGTTGTTTTTCCGCGGTAACGGCTGAGAAGCACCCTGTACTGTATTTTAAACTTTTTCTCTTCAAGATGCTGGAAGAAACGATCAATCCCGTAAAAATATTTATTTCCTTTCCAGAGAAGATCCTTTTGCTCTTCAGTTAACTGAAAGATTGGCTTGTGAATAGGGAAGTCGAATAGTTCTGCACTGGCAATAAGTCTCTCTTTCCATTTCTTCATTGTTTCACCTTTCCAGCAAACAATTGCGTCCTCATAAACAGAGAGGTTCTGGTTTGGAATGACAAGATTTTCGTCAATCCCGATTATTTTGCTGTAACCCTCGCACACAGGACAGGCTCCAAGAGGATTGTTAAAACTGAACAGGTATTCAGATGGTTCTTCAAAAACTATCCCGTCCTCTTCAAATTTGTTTGAAAAGTTCTCTCTGATTATACCCTCATCATTTAAAAGAACAACCTGACAATACCCTTTCCCGGTCTGAAATGCAGTTTGGGCAGAGTCGGCTGCCCTGCTAAGATTATCAGTAGGGAACAGTCGCGACTGTTCCTTACTGATAACAAGTCTGTCGATAACTATATTGATTTTTTGACCTGATTTATATTTTTCAATAGCTTTTGATTCGTCAATCTTTATAAGATCTCCATTAATTTCAAGGCGGTTATACCCTTGTTTATTCAGGAATGAAAAATACTCAGAGGATTTTATATTTTCAGGGATTTCGCCCGGGGCGGTAATTATAGCAATAGTTCCTTCAGGTAGTGTAGTAAGAAAATTTATCAGATCGTCAACAGTATGTTTCTTTACCTCTTTTCCCGATACCGGGGAATATGTTCTTCCGACACGGGCGAACAAAAGCCTCATGTAATCATATATTTCAGTTGAAGTGCCAACTGTGGAACGTGGATTTCTTGAATTTACTTTCTGTTCAATTGCAATAGCAGGAGGGATGCCATTAATGAAATCAACCTCAGGCTTGTTCATTCTTCCAAGAAACTGACGGGCATAGGAGGAGAGACTTTCAACGTACCTTCTCTGTCCCTCGGCGTATATTGTGTCGAAGGCAAGTGATGATTTACCTGAACCGGAAACTCCGGTGATAACTACAAGTTTGTTTCTTGGGATATTAAGACTGACATTTTTCAGATTATGTACTCTTGCACCCTTAATTTCAATCTTCCCCTGCATATCTGATGGTGTATATAGAATGTTAAAATTCAGTTAAAACGCAAAAGTAATACTTTAAGATCAAAATAAATTGTTTTCTTTGTATTACGAATAATAACCAATTAAAAGGAGAACTGCCTATAGAATAATTCTACTCTGTTAATTTAAAAGAGTGAGTTATGAAAGAAATAATTTCCGATTATGATCTGATACTCAGGTTCATAAAAGGTGAGCAGTTGTGCTTTGAACAATTAATCTACCGACATAAGAACAAAATTTTCGCTTATATAAGCCTTTATATTCGCGACCAGGCTCTTGCTGAAGATATCTTTCAGGATACTATTCTTAAAGTTATTCAGTCTGTCAAATCAGGAAAATATGCTGATAATGGAAAATTCCTTTCCTGGGTAATGCGGATTGCCCATAACCTCATTATTGATCATTTCAGAAGGTTAAAGCAGATGAACACCATATCGAATGACAATTATGAATCGGATCTTTTCAATTCGAAAAGTTTTGCTGAAGATAATATTGAAGATGATATTATTAAACAGCAGATTCATAAAGATGTAAGGAATATGATAAGCAGTCTGCCTGACGATCAAAGGGAGGTTGTAATCCTCAGACATTATGCTGATCTGAGCTTTAAAGAAATTGCCGATGTTACAGGGGTTAGTATTAATACAGCTCTTGGCCGGATGAGATATGCCCTTATTAATATGAGGAAGATTATGGAGGAGAAGAAGATCAGTTTAACCCTCAACTAAGTTCTACCCCGGAAACCCCCCCAATCCCGCAAAGCGGGACTAATTATCTGGATATTACTGTAATACAACTAAATATGGAAGTATTTCCTCCCCTTCAGGGGGAGGTGGCGCGAAGCGCCGGAGGAGTACTAATCACAATAAGAAACCCTTTCAGGGGAGGTGGCGCGAAGCGCCGGAGGGGTATCAATCCCAAGTCAGAAACCCCTTTAGGTGTGCTGGGGGCAAAATACCAGGAAGAAATGCATTGCAATTTTAGGATATATAAATCACTTCAAAACAATAATAATTACCCCGGACCGTTTTTATAGAAAATGAAAACTATGCCTATGGGATTATTTTCTACACAATTTATTTCATATCACAACATCAAAGTAAACGATATGGATCTTTTTGAAGATGCATGGGGTGTAAACTCTGAATTTAGTGATGTGATTAAGTTTCTTGATCAGGTAAAACCTGTACCGGAGAAACGGTTGACAAAAAAACTGATTGAAAAGATCAGAAACGAGATTTAAAAATCTTTTGGAACACAGGAAAAATTCCTGTGTTTTTTTTGTTAATTCAAAATCAATATAATATCTTTGTGATATTAAAATAATATCATTTACTATGAAAAAAGAATTTACAATCAAACCCTTTTCAGGTTATCTGGCTGTTCTGACAGCATTTTTATTTCTTTGCGGAGCAATTGCCGGATTTGCTTTTGAGATAATCTGGCCTGGCGTAATTCTGACACTGTTGTTTATCTTCACTATTTCTGGATTCACAGTTGTATATCCAAACGGGGCATGTGTTATGGTTTTGTTTGGTGCATATAAAGGAACGATCAGAGAAAATGGATTTTTCTGGGTAAATCCTTTCTTTATTAAAAGGAGAATTTCTCTGAGGGCCAGAAACTTTAACAGTGAACCAATTAAGGTTAATGACAAGATCGGAAATCCAATCAAGATCGGACTGGTACTTGTGTGGAGAGTAGCTGAGACCTATAATGCTGTTTTTGATGTAGACGATTATCAGCATTTCGTACTGGTACAAAGCGATGCTGCACTTCGAAAACTTGCAGGGTTATATCCTTATGACAATTTTGAGGATCATGAGGCTGTAATAGCCCTCAGGAGTGGAGGCGAAGAGGTAAATAACGAGCTTGAAAAAGAAATCAGAGAAAGACTTCAGATTTGCGGTATTGAAGTAATTGAAGCCAGGATTAATTACATTGCTTATGCTGAGGAGATAGCAAATGCGATGCTAAGGAGGCAACAGGCTTCGGCTGTAGTATCGGCCCGTTTCAAAATTGTTGAGGGCGCTGTTTCAATGGTAGAAATGGCTCTGGAACAACTTTCCAACAAAAAGATTGTTGAACTTGATGAGGAGAAAAAAGCGGCTATGGTCAGCAATCTGATGGTTGTTCTATGCGGAGATAAAGACGTAACCCCTATAGTAAATACCGGAACATTGCATACATAAAATGAGCGAGAAAAAACCATTTGTTCTCAGGATAGACCCGGAGAAGCTTAAAGCATTAGAGAAGTGGGCTGCAGATGAATTTCGCAGTACCAATGGGCAGATTGAGTATATTCTCGCCCAGGCTCTTCGAAAATCAGGCAGATGGAAAATTAAATCATCAGAGACTAAAAGTGAAGAAAAATGAATAAACCATTAAAATATATCTGTCCAAAATGTGGCTCTAAAACTTTTGTGACTAGTGAAATAAGCACATCGGGGCATTTATTCACAAGGATACTGAATATTCAGAGCAAGCGATTCACATCAGTAACATGCTCAGAATGTAAATATACCGAGTTTTATAATTTGTCTCCTAAAAGACTTGGAGAAGTTCTCGATATTCCCGAAAAAACAGACAAGCTTCACTGATTGATGAAGTAAATGGAATGGCAGGCAGCAATGCCTGCCGTTTCTGTTCGCAGCCGGCTTTGACCGAGGTGAACTGCAATAAATCCGGTTTTGACAGCTGCTTTTATCTCTTCTTCTGAAAAATCCCCTTCCGGACCAATGAGTATTAATGCATTTTCATTCTTTGAGTAAACTTCAGCTATATTTTTTCTTTCAAAAGAATCGTTGCAATGTGCAATCATTTTGATTCCTTTAAAATCTGTGCTAATTAAATCATTGAAAGAACAGGAAGAGTTTAAAACTGTTTTTGTTGCTTTCAGCGATTGCTTCATCGCCGAAATAATAAGATTATTAACTCTTTCTGTCTTTATACTCTGTTTTTCTGTGTTTCTGCAGATGATTGGCGTTATTTCATCGACTCCGATCTCAACACTCTTCTCTGTAAACCATTCAAAGCGTTCAGTGTTTTTTAGCGGTGATATAGCTATGTGAAGCCTGTAATTCTTTTTTTCAAAGTCCTTTATTATTCCATTGATTGATACAGTGCATTTTTTTGGATCGGGGTTGTTGATGATTCCTTCATAAAGATTTCCTGTTCCGTCTATTAATCTGACCCTTGTTCCCTTTGTCATTCTTAAAACCCTGATAATATGTTTCGATTCATTTTCGTCTAAGGTGTAATTGTCACCGGTTATATCAGGAGCATAAAATATCTGCATCTTTCATCTTTTTACAAAAATAAGTAAATTGTGTTATCCTTTGTGTTACTTAGTGCCTTTGTGTCTTGGTGGCTAAAAAAAATGCCATTAAGACACCAAGGCACTATGGTTCACAACGGTTTACTTAAAATTCTATATTAAGTTAATATGAAGATAGGTCTCCTCTCAGATACGCATGGCTGGATTCATCCGCGGCTTTTCGATCATTTTGCCGGATGCGATGAGATCTGGCATGCCGGCGACATAGGTAATATTGAAACAGCAGATAAGCTGGCTTCTTTCAAACCCCTGAAAGCAGTATATGGAAATATCGATAATGCAGTTGTAAGAACAGCTTTTCCGGAACATCTTCGTTTTAAAGTTGATGAGGTCAATATCTGGATCACTCATATCGGAGGATCACCCGGGCATTATGATAACAGAATCAGAACTGAAATTTATCAAACACATTCTGATCTGTTTATCTGCGGACATTCACATATAGCAAAGGTTATGTACGATAAAAAGGCTGAATTATTATATGTGAATCCCGGGGCGGCAGGATACAATGGGTTTCATAAATACATGACAGCAATCAGGTTTCAGATTGACGGGAAAAATATTCACGATATGGAACTAATAGAGCTTGGTGAGAGAGGGAAGGCTGTTATTTAGCTACAGGTTCATCACCTGGATTGTCAGTGGCCATCCTTTTCAGGAATCGTCCCAGCCGGTCTTCAGAAGCAATCATGTAAGTATATGGTAATCTTACTGTGGCATCAGGATGTTTTCTGTCTTTCAGTTTTAGACTTTTTATAAGGCTGTTATAGTCGTTATTTCCTGAATGAGTCATCATTACACCTTTGAAATAGGAGAAATAGTACCAGGTAGATTCGTCTGCTTTAAGATATATGTCGAGCATATCGCCAGTCTTTCTTCTCTGAATTTCAATATACCCGTCTACATAGACATTTATAGGCTGCGGACCTATGAAGCCGATACCGATTTTTCCCTTTGATCTGAAGGAAGATGTTGATTTATTCCAGAATAATTTTACTTCATTAAGCAGGAGTTCGTATGTGAATTCTTTCGGTAAGGTTTTTGATGAGCCAAAAAGGTCCATTTCCTCCTTAATCAGTGTAGCAACTTCCTTCCCCATCAGGTCCTTCATTCCCTTGTTATTCAGTTCAGTATTCAGATCTACAGGTTTTAAAGAGGGCATCATTCTTATCTGATCGGCCATCAGCTTCAGGGCATCCTGTGAGAAAAAGAAGTCGAGAGCCAGAATAGCTTCAACGTTAACATTCCCTGAATCGATTGAGTGCATAACATTTCCAGCACTTGTAAGGGTTAGAAGATCGTATTTTGCTCCAAAATTGATTGTCCCTTCTCCTGATAATATGCAGTTTTTCTTATCGAAGGTTATCATATTGCCAGGCAGAGTCTGATCAGCAAGTTTTTCACGGGAGGTAATAATGTACCTGTCTTTTGCCTTTTCATAATAGAGAAAGCCAGATGAATTAACCAGGGCGACATCGGTATATGATTTTTGCTGTGAAAGAAATGCCGGATAAATGTGCATAGAATCGACATGGATATAAGATCCTGAGAAAACGATATTGTCATTTATATCTCTCGGCTTATCACTTACAGGAATAAGTACATTTTTAGGATCAATTGGCCCTTTGAATTTGATGTTATAGCTCTTTATTGTGCTGCAATCATGAGTAATTCCTGCAGCTCCTGTAAAAGAAAGGAGCTCGTTTCTTGCAGAGAGAGTTACGTCACCTGCATAAGAAAAAGCAGGACTAAGCATAAATTTTTGAGTGGCAGGAATAAAGCCTTTTGCAGTAGTGGTGGCAGTGTCAACTGCAAGTTCGGGGAATGTAATTTGCTGAATATATTTGTTTTCATCAACATAATCGTATATCGCGCTGCCTGTATACCTTTTACTCGACTCAATATCAATTTTTGCTGAATGCAAAATATGCTTGTTATTGACAGCTATTATTGCATTCTCCATCTGTTTGATTTTTGCTCCCCTGTTTATAATAATTTTCCCGTTTTCAGGTTGAATGAGAGCATCAGCAATATGTATATAGTTTATGTTTTCTGCTTCAATATATTCCTCATTGCCATGATAACTTCCTTTAAATGATGAAAATGCAACCGTATCTTTAAGGTTGTTCGTAGCAAAGAAAGTAGGTTTGTCAAGATTTTTTAAATCTAACCTTTTAAGCTTATCAGGTGTTAATAAGGCTGTTCCAACTTTACCTTTCTGTTCCATGTTCATCACCCTGGTTTCCTGATTATATACAAAATCGGTCATTGTACAATTATATTGCAGTTCAGGAAATTTTACCTTGGAGGAATCCGTGTTCAGGTGAAAGCGGGCCAGTTTAAGATCAAAATTAATATTGGTATTGGCATTTTCTGCAATAAATGAATATCCGTTTGTTGTAGGCGATTTAAGATCGTAATCAGCTTTCTCTGCTTTGATTTCATTTGTTGCGAAACTGAAAAGATCTGAAGTAATTTTTGAATCTGTGGTATTGATTACTCCTGGCCCGCTCAGTTTTGAAGGAGTCAGTATTAATTTTCCCTCAAGGGTGGTTCCGTTGTCGAACATATTAAAATATTTCCCGGTGGTGTTGGTCACCATGAATTCATCTTTTTGTGTCAGCCATTTTATTGCAACATCCTTACTGTTTAGAACAGGGAATAATCCTGCTCCGTCTTTTTCAATATTGAAAGTTGTTGCCTGGGTGAGCATCGAATCAGGAAAGAATTTAAACTCATCCGATATAGCGGTTGAGGTTATGTGTTTCAGAGTTCCTTTTCCTATTAATCCATTATTAGTCATATTTATAAAGTCGAAAAATTTCCCCTTGTCTCCATAGACATCAATCCCTTCTTTCGGTATAACCATATTAAACCCGAGTGAGTTATTTTCATCAATTATAAGATTTTGCCGCATCGGTTTAAGGATATTGCCACCAATGAAATCTCCCGGCAGATGCATATCTTTATTTGTATAGTGATTTATGTTTTCGTAGGTAAAAGGATCAACTTTAAAATAAAAATCAGTCTGCTTATAGATATTCTCAAGTCCGGGGATCTTGTCAAAGTAAATATAAGAGTTGGTTAGTACTTTGATAATCGGATATTTCTTATAGTTTATCCTGCCCGATTTATTATCAGGTTCATTAATAAATACTTCTGCTGATCCCAGATGTATCACGTTATCAATACCTTTTATTACCGGATTCCCTAAATTATCTTTCTGATCGGTCTCTACAGAAACTTTTATCGTGTCAATTTTTTGAAGTCTTATTTTAAATGTGTCATAACTGAATGCAAAATTATGACCATAAATTTCAAAGAGACCTGCTTCAACAAAGCCATCGAATTGAAGGTTCCTATTCTTCTGGATTTCAAGTTGCTTCATATATGGATAAATTGCAACTCTTTGAGAATCACTTAGTAATACGCCGGAAACTCCATTCAGACGCAACCTGTAATTTTTCAGATCAAGAACTGCGTTATCGGTTGGAGCTTTTGTTTCACTATATATGTTAATAACATCATAATCTTTTTTATTCGCAAAAGCATTGAGGAAGTCCTTTGTTTTTTTCTTTAAGGTAATCTCATTATTTAGCCGGTCGTAATATACAAAGCCTTTGTTAGCCAAATCAATACACAAACCGGTAACCGATTCTACCGGTTTGTTTATATATTTCGCAAACTCTGCAACCGGAAATGTTTCAGAATAGAAATATTCAGCAAATTTCAGGAGCAGATTTAACGGATGATAATCATCGAGAGCCATAAGTCGCATAAAACTATTCACATTATAGAAGGATGAAGACTCAAATTGAGCTTGTCCCAACGCAGATCCCCGTGATCGTGACAGTGTAATTTTAGATTCGTTCATATTCCAGGTCAGATATTCGAAATATATATCAAGGTTATGAAAGGAATCTGAATAGGGACTTTTTGAAATCGGAACACTTGTCCGGAACAGATTAACCTGTCTGTTTGCTGCAAAATATGAGAACCCCAGGTTAACATGGTAAATAGAGTCTTTATCGAGATAGAGAGCCATGACTGATTCCGAGCTGTTCAATCCGGTTTTTGAAAATACAAACTCGTTTGAACTGACTTTCAAATAAAGTGTATCATTTTTGTAAAGAAAGATTTTTGCAGGAGTACTTTTTTCGCCGGTACCTTTCATATTGGCGCCTTCAAAAGAGAGGCCACCTTCATAATTGACACCTTCGTAAAGTTTCTTAATCCTGAACTCTTTTGTATAGGTCTCAAAACGTGGATAGCTGGCCTGATCCTGATTTATAACGTGTATTGGCTGATCTGCCAGTGTCCCTAACACGGGTTCTTTAAAGTATTTTGAATAATTAAGCAGAGCTGAATCAACTTTGAAACTGCTCCTGGTGATATTAATTGAATAATTGGTGATTTTTGCAAATACCTCATTTCTCGGAAGTCCTGCTTTTTCCCATGTTACAATACCTTTATCAACAATAAATTGCAGCAACTCGGGATAATATTTGCCGGTGACATTATAAAGTTCAGTACTATCATTTTGTTTATAGCATGTGAGGGTAGCATCAGAAACGGATATATAAAAAATGGTGTCATGCAAAAAATGAAACTTGCTGTTTTTAACTTTCCATTTGACAGTTCCTGATTCAAACAAAACATTCTCTTTTATCATTGAAGTAGTATTTTTAAAATACTTATCAATGAAATCATTGGTATATTTTGGATTAAGAGCAAATTTACTGAGCCCTGTCAGCCAGTTAGTTAAATCCGCAGTTTTAAGTTTATAATCTATAAAAGAATTCAGTGAAACAATATAATCATAAAAATACGGCACCGGCCTCATTGATCTGGAAGAAAGCTGGCTCGAAACATTTATTATCTGCACCATATTCTCCTTACTAAAAGCAGCACTATCCCATCTGGAAAAGAATAGATTCAGATAGTTAGATTGTTCCGGATTAAGGTTTAATCCCATAAATGAAATAACCTCACCCCGGAACTTTGTAACATCTCCTGTAAAAGCTGATCTTGATTGAGATAATAATATGGAAGGGGTAATAAAAGTTAAAAAGAGAGCCAGAATTACCAGTTTCTTTACCATAATATTATCTTTTAATAAGTATTGAGCTTAATGCACTAATAATTAATTTATTGCATAGCTTCTACTATTGCAACGAAATCCTCTCTTTTAAGGGAAGCGCCACCAATAAGACCACCATCTACATCAGGTTTGGAAAAAATCTCAGCTGCATTGGATGGTTTACAACTCCCACCATATAGAACAGGGAGTTTTTTTGCACAATCGTTTCCATATTTCTCTTTTACCTTGTCGCGGATGAATTTATGCATCTCCTGTGCCTGATCTGGTGTTGCTGTTAATCCTGTACCGATAGCCCACACCGGTTCGTATGCTACAACTATTTTATCCATTTGCTCTTCGGTGAGAGTGAATAATCCTACTTCAAGCTGTCTTTTAACAATCTGAAAATGGCTTCCGGCTTCTCTTTCACTTAAAACTTCACCGCAGCAGAAGATCACTTTTAATCCGCTGTTAATTGCAAGTAATGTTTTTTTGTTGATAAGCATGTCATCTTCGTGATAATACATTCTTCTTTCTGAGTGTCCGAGTATTACATATTCTGCACCTGTGCTTCTTACCATCCAGGCAGAAACCTCTCCTGTAAAGGCTCCCGAAGCTTCTGACGCACAGTTTTGTGCTCCCAGTGCTACCTTACCATGTTTAAGAATTTCAGAAACACCTGCAAGATGAATAAAAGGGGTACACAAAATTGCCAAAGCTTTGGCTGAAGGTTTTTCCTTGAAGTATTTATCTATTGACCCTGCAAATTTCAGACCCTCTGCCAGATCCATATTCATTTTCCAGTTTCCGGCAATAATTTTCTTTCTCATATAAATTTCAGTTTTAAAAAATAATATTTAAAGTTACAAAAAAATCAGTACTTAGAGTGAGCTAAAGTTTGTAGTAACTAAAGTTACTTATTATCCTTAATAACATCCTTCAACCATATATTGTTAAACCATTTCTGATCAGGCAAATTTGCCCAGGACCATTTGCCAATAATAATTCCATCCTTCAGCAGAATGTAGCCAGGATTGGACCTTACTATGGTTTTTAAAGTTGTTTCATCAACTGAATAAAATCCAAGTCCGTTATTAATGCTTTTTGCTTCATCAGTGCCGGAAGCTGTTAAAATATAAAAATCTATCCCTTTTTCATGGCAATATTTACCAAGTTTATACCCTTCCTCAAGCCGGTTACTTTTTGCTTCTGCAAGTTTCTTTGTTATCATTAAAACAGAATATCCGGAATGTGATAATACATCATTAGTAATATCCACTCCATTCAAAGAAGCAATGCTGAAGTCATGAATAGGGGGCTGGTATCCTTTTTTTAACAGAACAGATTTCTGTTCAACGAACTTCCATGAAGTGTCGTTAGCAGGATAGTTACTTATACTGAACTCCTTTTTTATACCGCCCTTTTCATATACGAAAGTTGTATTATATGTATCAACCGGCACACCATCAGGAACAACCATTTTATCAGCAATTTTCACCCCTGTTTTATAAGGTAAAAAATCTATTACCGGCAGGTACTTCAGGTTTGCTAAGGAAAACACTATGAAAAGAACGATGACCCCGGAAATAATTATCCATTCAGTAATGGTATTGAAAAGTTGTTTCACTTCTTTTCGCCCGGTAAAAAGTACAAAAGCCAAACTAATAAGTATTACATTTTTCCCGAAAGTCTGCCAGTTTGTAAGATGTATTGCATCGCCAAAACAACCGCAGTCTGATACAGGATTTGTTAATGCAAGAATAAAGGTAAGTGGTGTAAATATTATCATAAGAATCAAGGCGCCCAATATCCCTGTTCTTTGCCTAAGTCCTGTAAGAACAGAAAAACCTGAAATGAACTCAGCTGTACACATAAGAATTGCAAGAATGATGCTGAGTGAGTTCAGAAAACCGATATGAAAAGCCTGAAAATAATCATGAAACTTATATGCTGAACCAAGAGGATCAATAGCTTTAACTACTCCTGAAAATATAAAAAGGAGGCCAATTATTATTCTACTGACAATTTTTAGTATTCTCATTTCAGAGGATCTTTCTGTTGGTGAATATTTTAACTATCATCCTGAATATTTCAACTGGCGGTAACATTGATCCTGAACTGCTGCTACAATCTACAACAGCAAGTCTCTTATCAGATTTTGCAACTTTCAGATAAATATCTCTTACTTTTTTCTGAAATACCAGACTCTCTTCGTGTATATCTCTGCTACCATTAAGATAACTGCGGTCATTTCCCGTTCTGGCATTTAATAACTTTTTCTCAGTGAATGCAAAAGGCACATCGAGAAAAATATTCAGGTCGGGTCTTGGAATTGAGAAATGGTCAAATTCAAGAGACAGAATCCATTTCAAAAGCTTTTCCTGTTCGGGGATATCGTTCAATTTAGCACACTGGTAAGCTATATTTGAATATGTGTACCTGTCGAGCAATACTATCTTTCCATCATTCAGCCATTTGCTTATTAATTCAGATGCGTCCTTTCTGTCACCTGCATATATCATTGCAACAAGATATGGGTCTACATCATTCAGGGAGCCAAATTCTCCCCTGAGAAATCGTGTAATAAGTTCTCCGAAATATGGGGACTCAGTTCTTGGAAAGTGCAGATATTCACATTTATATCCTTTTTCCGTAAAGAAGTCTTTTAATAAGTTCAACTGTGTTGATTTACCTGCTCCATCAACTCCTTCAATAACAAAAAGCTTCATTTTTTATTTAGTTTCTTTCAGTACAAATGTAATAACCGCAGGGCAAAGAAGGAAATGTATTCGGAGTTAAATGTAGATAAACACATGAACTCATCCACTGTTGAATGAATTGAATTTGCCGGCATTAATAAAATCACTAAATTCGGCTAATAAAAAAAATGCCTTGACGGATAAACCGAAATACATTAATGTCGGAGGAAAACTCCTTGATCTTGAGATTCCTAAAGTAATGGGGATACTGAATATCACTCCTGACTCCTTCTATAAGCATAGCCGTTTTAACACTGATGAAGAGATTCTGAAAGCGGCCGTGAAAATGATGGAGGAGGGGGCTGATATACTTGATGTCGGAGGGTATTCTTCTCGTCCGGAGGCAGTAAATATTACACAGGAAGAGGAGGGGAAACGGGTTCTCAGAGCTATTAAACTTATAAGACGGGAACTACCTGAAGCAATAATATCCATTGATACCTTCAGAGCGGATCTGGCAAAGGAGGCAGTAGTTGAATGCGGAGCTCATATTGTGAATGATATATCAGGAGGCGATGCTGACACTGAAATGTTTTCAGTTATTGAGAAGCTGAATGTTCCTTATATAATGATGCATATGAAAGGAGATCCTCTCACTATGCAAAAAAATCCGGTTTATAAGGATGTTGTAGCAGATATCCTTAGCTGGTTTGGTGAAAGAATTTTCAGACTACAATCGGTAGGAGTGAAGGATATTATAATTGATCCTGGCTTCGGATTCGGAAAAACGGCAGATCATAATTTTGACCTTCTTCGGCGACTTAGTGATTTTTCAATTGCCGGATTACCCTTAATGGTTGGGGTATCGCGAAAATCCATGGTATGGAAAACACTTGAGATATCTGCTGATGAGGCTCTTAACGGTACAACCGCACTAAATGCAATTGCCCTGGTAAATGGAGCAGATATACTTCGGGTACATGATGTTAAGGAAGCAGTACAGACAATAAAACTTATTAAAAAATTATGCCATTTCACATAACAGCACTTGATGTATTTGATATAGTCCTGGTGGCGGTCATACTATTTCAGTTATACAGACTTATAAGAGGGACTGCCGCATTCAGTATTTTTATCGGTATATTTTTTATCTACATCTCATGGATCGTAGCAAAAGCACTCAGTATGGAGTTGATAAGTGCATTACTCGGACAGGTAATAGGAGTCGGAGTGATTGCTCTTATAATAGTTTTTCAACAGGAAGTGAGAAGGTTCTTACTCGTTCTTGGTACAAAATATGTTTCAGGCAGCGGATCCTCTCTTGGCAGGTTTTTCTCATCAGTAAAAGGTGAAAAGGTAAGTACCAGGGAAGTAGAAGAGATTGTAAGGGCATGTGAAGCAATGTCATCAGGAAAAACAGGAGCATTAATAGTTATTGGAAGGAAAAGCAGTCTTGATCTTTATTCAGATGGTGGTGAGATAATCAAAGCTCAGGTAAGTGCGGAATTACTGGAAACAATCTTCTTCAAAAATACCCCATTGCATGATGGAGCAGTATTAATTGAAGGGGGGCTTATCCTTGCTGCACGTTGTCCATTACCCACAACTGATAAAATTATGCCTCCCCGTTTCGGGATGCGGCACAGAGCTGCTGTCGGAATGTCAGAAAACACTGATGCACTGATTCTGGTTGTTTCTGAAGAATCTGGTTTTATATCAGTTGTAGATTCAGGAGAAATAAGGGAAAATATTACTCCAAACGAATTACGGAACATACTCCTGATGGAGAAGATTTGGTAACTGAGGAGTAATCGGTAATCGGTAATCAGTAATCGTAATTATCAATAAGCACCTAATTTATCTTATACTTAGTAAGCGATTCTGCATCCTTGATATAGATTACATTTCCCGCAACAATAGGAAATGCGTAAACAGGGGTATCAGAAACCTTATATTTTACTACTTCCTTATATGCTGCTGATTCCGGATTAAATACAATCAGGTTTCCTGTGCTTGGGAGTCCGATAATTACTGATCCGCAATCTACAATAGTGGCAAAATCGCTGTT
>Ga0209429_10001255_pt1 | contig 15995 bp, 18 predicted proteins | sample BarGraNGADG00212_3_FD_184493 | JGI IMG/M metagenome (GOLD analysis project Ga0209429, IMG submission 184493) | Arctic peat soil microbial communities from Barrow, Alaska - Barrow Graham LP Ref core NGADG0004-212 (SPAdes) (version 2) | ecosystem: Environmental > Terrestrial > Soil > Wetlands >... | reverse complement strand
CCCGTGATCGTCGGCCGGAACGGGTGGGCGCTCGACCTGGACGAGGAGCTCTGCGCGGGCGACCGGATCCTGGTCTCCCCGGTCTTCTCCGGAGGCTGAACGGGTCCGCCCCCGGGGTGCTTCGCACCGTACGGCGCCAGGGGAGGGGAGGGGTCCGTAGCGTCCGAGGCGTCCGTCGGGACGAAGGCGGCGCCGTGACTTGCGCTATGGGCGTAGCATCGACGCATCGGACGCTCGGTTCTGCCGCTTGAGGGGTGCGCAGTGACGTCGTCGGCCATGGTCGGAAGACCGGATCTTGCACGGAGGGCTCGCTCGGCGAGGCCGATCGCGACGCTGCCGTGCACGGCCGACTCGACGCGCGGCGTGACGAACCTCGCCACGCGGCCCCGGGCGGGCAACATCAGCTCCGACACCCGCGCGGGCGTGTGACGGCGGTCTGGGCCGCAGTGCCCGACTCCGCCCGCCCGCCATGAACCGCTTGTCACTCACGGAAATCAACCGAAACCGGCGCCCTGAGGGGGCGCCGGTTTCTTATGTTGTAGTATGCTACAACACGTTCCCACGCGAGAGCTCGCCCAACCGGAGGGACCGATGACTCTGACTGTCCCAGAGGCCGCCCGACGCGTCGGCCGCAATCCGGAGACGATCCGGCGGTGGATCCGCGCGGGAAAGCTGCCGTCCCGCAAGGTCGGCACGCAGCACCTCATCGACGAGGAGGACCTGGCCGACGCCATTCGTGGCGTGATTGCAGGGCCCTTGCCCGCGCTCGACCCAGATCGGATGCTGAGCGATCGATCGATCCTGCTGGCTCTGCACCAAGGTCGCGCGGAACGTGCGCACGAGATCCACGAGGCCGTGGCGCCGTATCTCCCTGCCACGACAGACCGCCCAGCCGCCACGACCGACCCGTGGCTGTCGACGATCGTCGGACGCATCGTTCGTCTCGTGGATCCCGTGAGGATCGTGCTGTTCGGTTCTCGTGCGAGAGGGGACGCGCGGGTGGACAGTGACTACGACCTGCTGGTGGTCGTTGACGCGGTAGCGAACCGTCGCGCGATGCGCATCGCCATCCGTCGATCCTTCGAGGATCTGCCGGTGGCCGCGGACGTCGTCGTGGCCACGGCCAGGGAGACCGACGGTCGCATTCCTGGTCGCCCAGCTGGGGTGGTGTATTGGGCGCTCCAGGAGGGACGAAACGTTTATGCCCACGGCAATGCCGACTGAGGCAGCCGTCTGGTGGCTTCGAACCGCGCTCGGGGACCTCGCCGCCGCACGTGCACTCATCGATAGCGCAGGGGTGGCGCCTCGCCAGCCCGCATACCTCGCTCAGCAGGCGGCCGAGAAGGCGTTCAAGGCGACCATCGCGCTACAGGGCATCGAGCCTCCATTCACGCACGATCTGGTCTTCCTGCTTGAGCGAAGTCCGGGCGAGGCGGGCCTCCGGGGCGTACTCGTCGACATCGTCGCTCTATCAGGTGCCCAGACAGTTGCCCGCTATCCAGAACTCGATGACCTTCCATACGACCTCGAAGAGGCCGAACAACTCGTCGCGGACGCTTCACGCCTGGTGGCCGCAGTGCAGGACCACTTCGATCGACTCGGTCTCGCGGGCACGGACCTGACGCCCGTCTGACCGTGTGGTGTGACCCGCGGGTACTTCCGATGCCGACGAACGCGGCGATCCTCGAAACATCCCGCTGTTGACGGTCGACGGCAGCCTCGCGCGCGGAGTGGAGCACCGCATCCGCATCGTCGGCCCGGCCGACCTCTGACGAATCTGGGCTCTCGGCAGCCTCTTCAGGCTCCCCAACGACTTCCGATAATGTAAGTTATGTTTGTTGCGCTCTCCGCGCAGCCCGCTTCGCGCCGAGGTCATCGACCACAGCGGCCCCGAATGACGCCCACTCCGCCGCCACCTTTGCTCGGTGGACCTTGCCGAAGTAGTCCCTCGCGTACGTATAGCCAATGCGAGTGCCCGATCCGTAGTCGATGAGTTCGCCGATGAGCGCGTCGCGATCAAGCTGGTACATCAATGGATACCCCTCTGGCAATGGGTCTCTGCGTCCTTCGCCAGGGAAACTGACCAGCTGGCCGCTCCGGAGGATCACCCCGGCGTCTTGGATGGCTACGGGTCGCGAGCTCTGATTGACCACCTGTAGCACAACGATGGCGGGACCGTGATCGTCGACGTCGTCTACGTTGAGGTAGGTTTCGACCAGCGTGAGTCGGAGTCGCGGGCGATTGCGGAGGTATGTGATTCCCTGGACGAACGCAACCCCGGTTGCCAAGAGGGCGGCATAGGCGGCCGCGAGGTCGCCCAGATTCGAACCCGTCGGCTCAGGCATCAAGAATCCCCGGGTTGGGTTCGTCGGGCATCTGCGGTCTGGCCCCGCGCACCAGGTCGACTGCACCGAAGACTTGAAATCGCGGGATCGGGGCGCCGGATGTCGAGCTGATGAAGCCCCCTCTGTCAATTGCCTCCCGATTGACCCGCGGATCAGGTACATCCACCACGATGAGGACAGCCGCGTCAGCGTCCTCCCAGGACGCCACCTTCTTTAGCTGATCGAGGTCAGACGAACGAAACGCCCTTGCCTTTACCTCAATCACTAGGCGACGCATTCGACCGCTTGCGGATGGATTGCCGATGGTGATCACCGCGTCCGCCCCCCGATCCGCTTGGGTGAAACCGCGGGGCCGCGCCCCGAGCAGCCCAACCGCCCATCTCTCGAATTCCAGCGGATCATTTGCCGCCAGCTCCCGTACGTCACCCTCGGTCTGGGGTATGCCAACCACTCTGTAGGTGTGCGCGACATCAGGGCCGAGCTCGTCAATCAGCCTCCGCCGCGCGATTTCGACAACCTGTTGCTCGAGCTCGATCCCGACCCAGCGCCTCTCCAGGCGCTGTGCGACGGCAGCCGAACCGCCAGACCCAAGAAACGGATCAAGGACGAGATCGCCGGCGTCTGTGGCCAGAACGATGATCCGCTCGAGCAGTTCCAAAGGCTTCTGGCTCGGAAGATATCTATCGCTGGTGAACTCCTTCGCGGAGATCGTCCATACGTCGCCAACGGCCGATCGGCGCTGTTGGTTCTCCAGGACTGCAAGGAGGCGGTCGAGATTGAACTTCTGCAGTCCAGGGGTCCGGGCGTACCAATAGATCAACTCGTGCTGTGAGGGAAGCATGCGTCCTTGCGATGTTGTTGATCGCGCATACGCCCAGACGATCTCGTTGCAGAAGGCGCTCTCCCCAAAGATCTCATCGAGAAGTCGCCGGACGTGGTGCGCACCCTCGGGACGGGAGTGGACGAAGATTGATCCCGATTGATTCAGGGTCCGTCGAATCTCGATTAGACGGGGCCGAAGGAACTCGACGTAGGCATCCGTATCGCGTTCCGATTCAGTCAAGAACGACGCCGCAGTGCCGAAGGGGGGGTCGACATACGCAAGTGCGACGGTGCCCTGATCCAGTGATCGCCGCATCACCTCTAGGTTGTCGCCAACGTAGAGCCGATTGTTTGCATTTGCCATAGCTCAGGAGTTCTCCGCGATCGCACCGTGGGCGTCTCCGAGAAGGGCGTTCACTATTCGAGCGCCTCAATCCACGATTGGAGATGCGTGTCCGATAGTCCGGCGCTCGAGCGCCTCGTGGCGGGAACGGACCCGATTTCTCTGACCGTGGTCCGCAAGTCCTGGAGCAGCGCGGCCCTTTCGCTCGACGATGCCGCGCGGACTTCTTGGGCTCGTGCCGCGAGGAAATGCCGTTGAAGGCGTTGCGTCCAGGCGATCCGCAATGCTGTGTCTCGACTCGCGGCGACAAGCTGCGACTCTAGGGTCTCCACGTCCCCGCACTCGACGCAGGAGCACTCGTACTCCGGGAGCAGGCGCAGTATCGCAAAGGCGCGCGCCGGATCGTAGAAGCGGTGCAGTCTCGGGATGTAGTAGCGGTCAGGTGCGGGACCTCCTCCGACCGCCCCGCGAACTAGCTTGCTCTCCGTGTAGTAGATCCCGTGGCTAACATCGACGGCTCCATCGTCGGCGAGAAGGAGACTGAAGTAGCCACCGAACATGAGCCACACCGGCATTCCGAGGCCAGAAATGAGTTGACGGTATCCACGGAGCGTGACACTCGACGCGGAGTACTCGTCCATGCCGCCCGCCCACAATGCAACGCCATCAAAAGACCGCAACTGCAGCCGATCAAGGTCGGCTGGAGACAGGGGCCGCATGTTGCCGGTAAGCGCCAAGACGGCCCAGACTGCTTCGCCGGCCTGGCGCTCATCGAGGGTCCCGGTGTTCAGCGCGATCTGGTCGACTAACCCTTGGCCCGACCACGGTTCGATCGCGGTATACGGCGCCACGAGTCGTGACGGCGCGAGCACACCATCGACGGAGCGGCCAAGAAGACGGGCATATTTCGCGATCGTCCCGGATGTGGCCGCCTCGCTTCCCCGGCGCTGGAACCGAAGACATCTAGCCGCCCCATTCGACACAAATTCCTGGCGCGCGGCCGTCAGCGACCGGAGAACGGCAGGCTCGAGGAGTTCGTACGCCTCAAGCATCGCTTTCAGCGCGGGTTTGAGATCTGACGGCGAGACGGGGTCATCGTCCGATTGGTCGTCTTGGGCGGACTCGCGTAGCCAATATCGACGAGGAATGTAGAGAAGGTAGGTCATCGGATCGTACCGAAACAGCCGGTCGCGACGACTCTGTTCCGCGGCAAAACCTTGCAGGAAACCCCACAGACCATCTCCTGCATAGGCTGCAATGTGCGCCGGCACGATGATTTCGCCGAACTCTGCGGCCTCGAAGACGGGTCTGTCACGGAATACCCCGAGTCGGACGGAGTTGGTGATCATGCTTTGGCCGAGCCTGATTGACCAATCAAGGTGGACATCGCGGGCGTCAGATCTCTCCGCGGCGGTTCGACCACGTGGATGAGGGCTCCGTTCTCTGCGAGCTCCAACAAGCCGACTTCGAGTTCACGAAACAGGTCGGAGTCAAGGCGGCGGCGCACGTTCGATGGAAGAACAACATAGCAGCGGTTGAAATACGGTCCATTGAGGAACGCCTGCTTTGAGCCCCGCCGCCAATCACGGAGTTTCACTTCGTAGCTGTGCACCTCACCTCCGCGGGAAGCGACAATATCCACCCGTTTCGATCCGATACGCCACTGTGTAGACACAGCCCAGCCGTCTCGCTCGAGAATGCTCAAGACGGTGGATTGGAGGTCCAGTTCAGTCATCGCGCGGTGTCGCTTGCTCCGGAGGCAAGGTCTCCCTTGAGTCGCTGTCGTCGCAATTCCAGGTCGACCCCGTGCACCACCGGCGCGATCCCGACGGCGATCGCGGCTTCGACCGTCCACCAACTCCCTGTCGCCAGATAGGCAAGAACAATCCCGACAAGCCAAGATCCGAGCAGCGCGCATTGAAGCTGGTAGCGCCAGGTCAATCTCGTCTTCCTCCGTCGGAACTGGTCGAGATCAAGGGCGTAACAACCAAGGCTCTGAACGCCCTCGAGAGCGGCGGGCTGAGCAATGACCTCCGCAACAAGCCTTGGTAGGTCGTCGACGATTCGGGCTGTCACGCCGAGTAGCAGGGGTTTTGTCACGTTTTCTCGGATCCTGACGTCGTGAACCGCCGGCTCGGCGTCGATCGATGCAACCACGGCAACCAGCGCATCTCGATTCACGACTGGGTCGACCTCAGCGGTCTCCAGGGTCAAATACGAACGCATAAGGTCCGGGAGCGTGAAGGACAGAATCGTGGTCAGGAGTTGAGTCTGATGGCCAGATCGGTACTGATCGTGGTCGCGTATCCACTTTTCGGCACTATCTGGAAACACGTCCCACTGGCGGAAGCAGAAGCCAAGCCAGCCCAATCCTGCCAAGACGATTGTCGTGCTGATGCTGTCGGGCAGCACTAACCTAGCCCCAACTCGCGTTTGATTTCCGAGCGCTCCGTCATGTCTGGGAACTCGGAGTACACGTGGCGCAGCAGCTCGCGTATCGGCATGGCGCCGAACTCCTTGACCGTCGTAGCGACGCTATCTCTCAATTGGGGCGCCGCAGCACCCCAGAGCATCTCGGCAAGCCTCTTGCCCTCTGGACTCAACGAGTAGGTCGCCGGGCGCGGTCCTGACGGCCAGGATCGATCGAGATCGACTTCGTCGATGTATCTCTGCAGTTCCGTCTGGTCTGGACTGCCAGGCTGCGCGGGAGTCGCCGAGATCAGCGGCGGGTTGAAGTTCGCGAGTAGCTCCACCGCGTCGTATAGCGAGGCTGAGAATGGCCCCATTCTGTATGGCTGGAACTCCACACTCGGCGATTCCCGCTGATCGACAAGCTTCTCGTACGCTGCGGTTTGCGTAAGCAGGAACAGTAGTTTCTGAAGGCGGGTCGTTCCCGCGAGGGTCGAGCGACCGTGCTGCCGCGTGTTCGCGTAAAGGATCAAGAGCAAGAGATCCGACACACTGTCCATGGGGATACTAGGCATCTTCCGACCTTCGCGATTCGGTCCGGCCACTTCGAGCGCGTCCTTTTGAGAGCTTATCCCGAAGCTGTGTCAGCTCACCCGTCACAGGGAGAACACCTTCATCACCTCGTCGCCATAGTGGTTGATCACCTTGACCGCGACCTTGCCGGTGCTCGGGCGCGGGAAGGGGCGCGAGACGTTGGAATTGACGGTCGCCCAAGCTTCGTCGCTGATGTCGGCCCGCAGAGCGCGGCGGAGCTTGTCGTAGGGGTCGTCGGCGCCGGTGAAGTAGGCGTGGCGGACGAAGAACGCGTCGCCGTCGTAGTCGGTGTCCAGGAACCAGGCGGCGATGTCGTCGACCGATGATGAGCGCAGGACGCCGGTGGTCGGGTCGTAGACGTCGAGGCCGCGGACCTCGACGGTGACCTGGCCGTCCCCCACCGTGCGCACCTCGATATCGGGCTCGCCAAAGACCATGAACAGGTTGCCGGAGCCGGTCTTCTTGAGCAGCTCGTCCCCCATCGCGAGGTCCGGGTTCATCCGGGCCTGAAGGATCGTCAGCCGGCCGAGGGTCGAGGCCTCCTCCCCCGCCAGCGGGTCGAACGCGAAGCCGCAGACGACGAGCAGGTCGGCGAACTTGACGGCTTCTTTGGCGGCGTCGCGGATGAGCTCGGGGCCGACGGTGCCGAACTCGGGGCCGATCGCGATCGCGACGGTCTTCGTCGATCCGTTCGCGCCGTACTCCCCCACTCCCTGGACCCAGACGCCGGGGTAGTGGTCAAGGCGGGCGAACTCGAGCCGCTCGGCGCGCTTCGTGTTCTGGACGCCCGCCCGGCGGAGGTTGTCGAGGATACTCGTGACGAAGGCGCCGGCGTCGACCGACGGGGTCATCTCGGCCGCCGCGGCGTCCTCGGGGCCGTCGACCATGACCCGATGGGGCGACAGGCTCTCGACGGTGATCGGGCCCGACACTCGGACGATCTTGCCGTCCTCATATGGTTGATCGAACAATGTTTCGGTCTCAGCGTGGCGGGCGATCGCGCTGTCGATCTCCTCGCGGCTCATCCCCTCGCGAATTTCTGGGTTCTCGGCGATCGACTTCAAGGTCACGTGCGGGACGCGCTTGTAGACGAATCCGCGCCTGACGTCGTTCGAGGTCGACGGGAGAGGGCTGGGAGGCACCTGCCCGGTCAACTCAGCCTCCTTGCGGATGCCGGCCTCCGAGTCGGCGAGGAGGTACCACGGGTACTTTGCGGCCATTAGGCGCGACCGGGCGAGGGCGAGGGCGACCCGACTCGTATCGATCGTGATCCAGCGCCGGCCCCACTGCTCGGCAACGTAGGCAGTCGTGCCGGAGCCGCAGGTCGGGTCGAGGACGAGGTCGCCGGGGTCAGTGGTCATCAGTAGGCACCGCTCGATTATCCGCGGAGCCGTCTGGACGACGTACACGGGATCGGTTGCCCCTCCCAGGCCATCCCACAGGTTGCTCAGCAGCCGGAATGGAAAGTCGTCGGCATATCGGACGTAGCGGAGGGTGTTCCCAACCGGGAACGCGCGCCGTAGGCGAAGGAGCAGTTCGATTGTTGGCTTCGGGCTTCCCCACCAACGGGAGCCAGATGTGTACACGCGGCCGTTGAATTCGACCTCGTACTTGGATCCGGGACCGGGTTTCGTCAATGACTCCGCTCGAAATAGCCGCCCGGGAAGCGTCTGCCCGTCGATCTCCGTCCGCGTGAGCGGCCGGCGCGTTCCGTCGGCCAGCTCCACTTGGCCGAAGCCCGTCTCTTCCATATCGATCCGCTTCTCGTAGAGCGCTCGATACTTCACCGAAGGTGATCGCCCGTACCAGAGGATGTAGTCCAATCGCGCGGGTATGCGGCCAGATGCCTGGAGCCCGCCTCCGGCTTTCGTTACCGCGATCATCGAGACGAAGTTCTCGCTCCCGAAGACCTCGTCGAGAAGCGCACGGACTACATGGACGTTTTCATCCCCTATCTGGACGAACGCCGATCCAGACTCGGTGAGCAACTCGCGCGCGACCGCCAATCGATCGCGCAGGTACGCAAGGTATGAGTGGATCCCGAGCTCCCAGGTGTCTCGGTACGCACGTACCTGCTCGGGCTGCCGGGTGAGGTCGGTGTCCTTGCCGTCTCGGACGTCGCGTTTCCGGGTTGAGACCTGCCAATTCGAGCCGAACTTGATGCCGTAGGGCGGGTCGATGTAGATGGTCTGGACCTGGCCCTTGAGGCCTTCCTTCTCGGCGAGGCTGGTCATGACGAGCAGCGAGTCGCCGAGGATCATCCGGTTCGCCCACTTGCCGGGGTGGCGGTAGAACTCGACCTTCTCGGCGAACGTGAGGTCCGTGTACGGCGCGAAGAAGCCGAGCTGCTGCTCGGCCTGGCGGCCCTCGCTCTCGGCGCGGAGCTCCTCGACCAGCGCGAGTGGGTCGATCGTCTCGGCGATGTAGATAGGGACGGCAGGCACCTTGAGGTCGTCCGCGTCCTGCTCGTCCTTGCCCTTCCAGACGAGCTGCGGGTCCAGGGTTGGATCGCGGGGGTAGCGCACGATCGCGGGCCTCTTCTCTTCCGGGCGGGCGAACGACTCGAGCTCGGCGGTCGGGATGTTCGGGCGGGTCTCCGATGGGTGGGTCGTCGCCCGGACGATCGTCTTCGGCTTCATCTTCTCAGCCACGGCTCACCTGCCGGTTATCCAGGTAAGTCTGAGCGAAGGAACGGTGCCTATGGTCGCTGGCGTGCAGCGACCACCGTGGGACCCGGACAAGGAGCGAGAGAACCGAGCCAAACACGGCGTCGGCTTCGATAATGCCCAGGAGGCGATCCTCGACCGGCTGTCGAGGAGGTGGCCCGATACGGAGCATTCGTTGGACGAGCCTCGATCTATCGTGATCGGCGAGTCCACGCGCGGGTGGCTGCTGTTCGTTGTGGTCACCACTGACGCCGAGGGTAAGATGCGCATCATCTCCGCACGGCGCGCCACGAAGCGCGAACGACATGCCTACGAAGACATCTGATCGCACAAACCTGCAGCTTGCGACCGCGGCACGCGCCGTTTCGGGTCCGAACACGGTCGCGTACTGGCTCGAGGACGATCTCGGGAATCGCATCTCCAAGCTGTACGCGTCGAGTGACAAGCCGCTCAAGTTCGCGGGCCGAGCCCTGGACAATGTCGGGTCGTTGGAGGGCTGGACCGTTGCCCGTCGGGACACCGCCGGGACGCGCCACGTCGTGGCTTCCGGGACGGACCTCGAAACCATGGCCACACCGTTCATGCCGGTCCATACCGCGGCAGAGGCGGCAGCTCTGCGGCGGTTCGATGAGGCGCGGCGTTCAATGGGCTTCCGGCGCGCCAACGTCGTCACGGACGAGCGGGTGTACTGACTCGGTCGCGTCACGCTCGCGCCTCCACCGGCACCGGATCAAGGAACTTCGCCCGGATCAGGTGTTCGGCGTCCCACGGGTCGGTCACCTCGAGGAACGCCCACCGCCGGAGGCCGCCCCAGTTGTTCACGGCGACCGTCCAGAGATGCTCGGCGGTTGCGACCTTCGCCTGCTTCTCCTTCTTGGCCTCCCCGGTGACCTCCAGGATGAGCGTGATGAGGTCGCCGTCGGCTGTTGACGCCTGATCGCGGAGGCGGATCAGGAAGTCCGGAACGTAGTTGCCGGCCCGGCCTTCGTAGGTGTACGGGATCTTGAAGTTCAGGCCCTGGTTCTTGGCGTAGGCGACGACTTCCGGCATGTGTTCGAGGACGTCGGCCAGCTTCGACTCCCAGCCCGAGTCCTGCGGGACGAGGTTGATGTGGCTCCTGGTTGTCTCGTAGCAGGTCTTGGTCGTCTCGAACCGGACGTCATCGGTTGAACCGATCGGCTCATAGGCGCGCAGGGTCGGGACGAGCCGCTTCTCGCCGCGCGTGCCCGCGACGATCGCCCGGTGGAGGCGATCCGCTGCGGCATGGCTGTACTCGGCGAACAGCAACAGCTGCGGGAAGGCGCCGTCCTTCATGTAGGGCATCACGCACTCGTCGATCCAGGCCTTCGTGATCCGGACGAGCTGCGGGAAGAGCCACGGTCGATCGGCGCCGTCATCGTCCCGGAAGTGGTTGTCGAGCGTTCGCTTGGCGACCGCGAAGACGACGGTCTGCATCCGGTGGTCTCGCAGGTCGATCTCGTGGGTGGCGATCCGACCGACGATCGGGTCGACCTCCGTCTTGATCGCGACGTCCTGGGTGGAGAGCGGAAGGATCGATGACGCGTCGAAGGTCGCGTCCAGGCGGTCGGTCGGCATCTCGTAGCGGTAGCCGGTCAGGCGCGGGAACTCGATCCGCAGGTCGGACCGCTCGGGGAGCGCCCGGACCTCGCGGACTGCCTTGGCGACCTTCACCCTCCCGTTCCCGGCCACCGACAGGAAGCTGAACGGGACGCCGTAGACCTCAGCGTACTCGGGCTCGAAGAGGCCCTCCGGGGTTGGGTCGTAGCTGGCTCGGCGAAGCGCCCGGCCGACGACCTGCTCGCACAGGAGCTGCGTGCTGAACGCCCGGATGCCGAGGATGTGGGTGACCGTGTTCGCGTCCCAGCCTTCCGTCAGCATCGCCACCGAGACCACGCACCGGATGTGCTCGCCGAGCCGCCCGCGCTTGCCGACGGTGTTCATCACCTCGCGGAGGATGTCCTCGTCGGTGATCTCGTCCGCGCTCCGGCCCGGAAAGCGGATCACGTATTCGTGCTTGAAGCGGTCGATCTCGGCGGCGGCGGCCTTGCGGAATGCGGGGTCGAGGGCGTCGCCGCGGTCGAGCTGGGCGGAGTCGACGAGGAGCGTGTTCGGGCGGTCCCGGTAGCGGCCGTCCTGCTCGTTGCTGAAGAGCTCGAGGTTGCCCGGGACGACGACCTTCCTCCCGTCGAGCAGCTCCTTCTCCCAGCCGGCGATCCAGTCGCTGACGAGCTTGGAGGTCGCGGTGTTCGAGCAGACGATGATGAAGACGGGCGGCGTGCCCATGCCGGCGTCGGCCCACGCCTGGTGGCCGCGCTCGTAGTCGGCGTAGAGGGAGCGCAGGGCGCCCTCCAGCTCCTTCGGGATGACCGGGAGGCCGTCGATCGGCGTGTCCTTGATGCCTTTGCGCGGGAGCGAGTCGCGGACGCGGAGCCAGAGGTCGCGATACATCGGGCCTTCGCCGGTCATCGAGTCGTCGCTGACTGGCACGCGCGGGATCTTGACGATGCCGGATTCGATCGCGTCCATCAGGCCGAAGTCACTGACGACCCATGGGAAGAGCGTGCCCTCGGCGTAGCCCGAGCCCTTGAGGAAGAACGGCGTGGCGGAGAGGTCGTAGACCGCGCGGGTGCCGAGCTTGTCGCGGACGGCCTAGACGCCGCTCAGCCAGACGCGGGCCTCGTCCAGGTCCTTCTTCGCCTGGGTCCGCTCATCGGCGTCCAGAGCGCCCTCCTGGGCCTCGTCGCGCGGCGCCGGCGCGTAACAGTGGTGCGCCTCGTCGTTGAGGACGACGAGGTTCCTAGCGTTGCCAAAGACGCGGCACACCCGGCGGACCATCTCGGCGGGCGTCTCGCGGAAGCGTTCGTCGTCGACGTCACCGGCGCTGAGGATCTTCTTGGTCAGCGCAGCTGCCTGGATCTTCTCGCGGCGCATCAACGCGTGGAAGTTGGTAACGAGAATCGTCGCCGCCTGGAGCCGATCGAGCTGCTCCGGCGTGACGATGTCCATGGCGCGGTAGTAGTTGCCGGGGTCGTTCGGGTAGAGCACGCGAAGCCGGTCGCGGATGGTGATCCCGGGCGTCACGACGAGGAACTTGTCGCTGAACCGGCGGTCCTGGGGATTCGCGGCCTTGTTGAGCGCCTGCCACGCGATCAGCATGGCCATCAGGACGGTCTTGCCGGAGCCGGTCGCCATCTTGAACGCGAACCGCGGCAGGTCGCCGTTGTGCACGGCGTTCTCCTGGCGGATGACGTTGAGTGCCTTGGGGTCGCCGAGCTTCTCGGCCGCTTCGGTCAGGTACATCGCGGTCTCGGCCGCCTCCAGCTGGCAGAAGAAGAGCCGGCGCTCGCGGTCCTCGTCGCGCCAGTGGTCCAGGAGGTCGCGCGTCGTCGAGGTGATGTGCGGGTAGTCCTGGATGCGCCAGCGGGCGACGGCCTGGCGGATCTCGTTGACGATCTCGTTCGGCTGCTGGCGCTTCGGTCCACCGAAGGCGTCGATCGTGAGCTGGCCGGACAGCTTCTTGGGCCGGGCGACCGGGACGAAGAACTCCGACGGGCGACGCCGCGGCTCGATCTCGCCGGTCACCGTGCCGTCCGCCGTCGTGACGAAGTGCTGGACGGGCTCGACGAACGGCGAGTTGATGACCGGGTTCTCTATCGGGCCCTGGGTCACGCGCTCCCCTCCCGGGTCGGCCGGCGGTCGACTCGTGCTCAAGTCGGACTATACGCGGACGAGGGCGCGGTGGCGCCGCCGCGCGCCTCGGCCATTCGCCCACGCGGTCGAGGTTATGATCGACCGATCCGGCTACTCGCTCGTAGGTCCGTCGTGCAGACTTGGTCGCCTTTCGTCGCTTCCTCCGCTGCGCGGGCGCCCACGGAGGTCGCGCTGTGCCGGACCTTTCGCGCACTCGCCGTCAGGACTGAGAGCTGGCTGACCGAGAGCCGTAGGTTGTGCTTGGTTCCGACCGAGACCGCAATCACCGACCTCAACCTATTCGAACTCGCCACGCGCCATCCGAACAACATCCGGGTCCAGCGGTTCACTGCTCCCGTTGAGGCCGAGAATGGTGGCGACTGGGAATGGGTGATCGGCACGTGGTCTGTGGGCTGGATCCGGACACGTGTCCAAGCCAAGAAGCTTGACGATCGCGGTACGACATACCCATACCTCGACCACCGGCCGTCTGCGACGGCGCCCCTTCAAGTCGAGACCTTCTTGGGGCGCGCTGGCACCCTTCCGGCCATCTATTGCTTCTATAACGGCCGGCCCGTTGACCCAGAACCTGTCCCTTGGGCCCCGTCGTGTGATCCCACGGCTGACATCCACGGATGCTCCATTGCCGCCGCCAAGCAGATCCGGGCATTGGTTGCGAACCACGACAAGTCACTCGCCAGCATTGCCCGCCTCTCCGTCCCTTGGTCGGACCTGGTTTGTTGTGCGTCCGACCCGGCCGCGGCTCTCGCGCGTATCCAGGACGTACTCGAATCGCTTGGAACGAGTCGGCGCCAAGTGGACGCCCAGCCGCCGGACTGGGGAGTCAGCTTGCTCGAGCGGGCCAATGCCGCGGAATTCGCGTCAGTCGAGGGGCTCGATGGCGTGATGCTCATCGATCTCGTCGACGAACACCGCCGCGGTTGAACTCCTGACAATGCGAGGCCGGAGCCGCAGGCGGGGTCGAGCACGCGGACGCGCCGCAGGCGCTCGAGGAAGTCGTCGAAGACGGCCCCCGGGTTGTCCGCACGCGGGGTCGACTTCGTGACCTTCCGGCCAGAGAGGAGCAGCTCCGTCACCCGCGTCTGCATGGCGGCGAACTCGCGCCGCTGGCATTCCTATCCGTCGTGTCGAGTTCGACAGACGGCTCAGGCCCGTCAGGTCGTACGGAGCCGGTGGCTGGCGGGAAGGCCGTGAAGTGCGGGACGGCTAGACGAAGCTCCGGAAATGCAGGAATCGGATACGAGAATGGGTTGGTCCGGAGATGGCCGATCAATCTGAGGAGGACGTTACTGTTCTCAATCGCATCGCCTCGGGTCATGCGGCGTGATCCGTGCATGACGTTGTTTCGCAGGGTGTTCGTCGCCATAAGCGCCTTGAAGAGGGACGGATCCTGCTCTGCGAGGCTGCTCCATCCGCAGAGCTTTGCGAGATCGCAGAGATAGACGCGCAGTCGTTCTTCCTTGATCGCCCTCAGTAGGCTCTTCTGCTCGTGCTCTGCGAAGCCCTTCTGCCGGAGCCCCGCCTTCGTGACCTCCTGAGTGAGGTCATCGGCGAGCGAAAACAGACTCACGAACGACTCCGTGTAGAAGCCGAGGTTGATGAGGTCTTGGGCGGCCATTACTCGAAGCACGACAGGAAGAAGTGGTGCCGAGGAAGGACCGTTCTCCACGATCATGTTTGACAGGAAGCCAGCGATCATGGCCGCGCTAGCTTTGTTGAACTGAAACGCGGGATTAATCCATCCGACGAGCGTGCCGTTCTCGGCCGCTACGAAGAAGGCTTTTGCATCTGTCGTTCCGACTTGCCGCACGAAAGAAAACGCAGTCCCGACTACTTCTCGCGATTTGGTCCAGAGGAGTGCATCGCTGATCGCAGAGAGGGCGAGCTCGAAGAGCCGATGGACTTCTTCTGCACTTGAGAGGTCGTCCTCGTCTCGAGCCGGAACAACCACGTGGAACAGCATGCAATCGGAGGTGTCCACCGAGATGCCACGGGCAGGATCAGTCATGGTTGCTGCGAAGGAATGGCCAATGAGACAGCGTCGAACGGGGTTCCCGACGTCGACTGGAAGGATCCCCGGCGGCATCATGTGCTGGCCCAGAATCGCGACATCCATCGTCAGCTGAGGCATTTCGCTCCTCTCCGAGGGTGGATCTCGATCCGCTCGAGGTCGCTGACCACCAGGAGCGGCGGGTTGCCCAGGTCGTCCTTGTAGCCCATCAGCTGGACGTAGGCGGCCCGCAGGTCCTTGTTCTTGCCCTTGTACTCCCAGGCGAAGAAGTCGCGCTTCCAGACGTCGGCGAAGCCGTCACCGCCGGCGGCCTTGCTGACTCGCTTCTCGAACGCGTACTGGGCGCCGATCGGGTCCGCCTCGTGGGGCGTCGGCTGGCCGAGCATCCGGCACAGGTCGATGAAGTGTTCCTGGGCGGAGGCCTTCTCGGTGGTCGTGACGCCGTGCCACTTCGCCGCGAACGCCGCGGGCGTCAGGCTCGGCTGGGTCGTCACGCTCCCCTACCCCACTCGTCAACCTGTGGTTGACTCAGGCACGAGTGTACGGGGACGGGAGTGCGGGTCATGTGGCCGGCGACCGACCGCGCGTGTCGGGCAGCGGAAGGACCACGACGCCCACGGCGCGCGCCGCGGCCGCCAGCGGAGGGTCCGATGTCGCGAGCGGCTCCTTCAGCAGCATCGCGCTCGCGAGGGCAACGCAATCAGCCATCGAGAGCGGGCTCGTCCGCCGATCGTAGAACCGCGCGTGAAGTCGCCCAGCCTCCATGCCGAGGTCGCCGTCGACCGGGACGACCGCCAGCCCTCCGGCTTCCAGCAGCTCGAGCGCCGACCGGACGTCGTCCGGCGTCTGCTCGAACACCCGGGTCATCACGTCCACGATCTCTGCGAGGTTGATCGCGCTGATCCACGAGCGGCGCGTGGGATCACGCAGCTCGCCTTCCACCGCTCCCGCCGCTGGCTCGTCCAGCAGCAGCGCGATGAGCGCCTGCGCATCGAAGACCGTCAGCGCAGTGGCCCTCGGTGCCTGGTGTCTGCCTCCGCCTCTTCCTCACGGGAACGCGCCCGAGCGTCATC
>Ga0209429_10001253_pt1 | contig 16022 bp, 15 predicted proteins | sample BarGraNGADG00212_3_FD_184493 | JGI IMG/M metagenome (GOLD analysis project Ga0209429, IMG submission 184493) | Arctic peat soil microbial communities from Barrow, Alaska - Barrow Graham LP Ref core NGADG0004-212 (SPAdes) (version 2) | ecosystem: Environmental > Terrestrial > Soil > Wetlands >... | reverse complement strand
GGCGTCGCAGGCGGAGCTGACCAACTGCCCCCTTCAGGAATTACTCAGGAAGAGGCAGTGAGGGGTGGGGAAAGTGAGATACTATCGTCCCTTCGGGGATTGCGCAAGGAGTCAGACGCCTCTCGGGAACCTGCTGGTCAGGTGGACTTCGGGCGCAGCGATCGCCCGGGAGGGCAAGGGTGAAAGCGACGACAACCGCCACCTCGACGCGCTCGCGGCGGTGCGGCTCTCGCGGCCTACCGTGTCTTCGCCGAGGCGCATGGCCACCGATCATCCCGCGGCGTCGGCGCCCACTCTGGATGCGGGACGCCCGGCCGCCCCTCTACGCAGTCGGGCCCGTCTCCCGGTGCGCGAGCAGCCCCTCGGCTTCGAGCCAGCGGGACAGCATGGACTCGAGCAAAGCATAGGCTTCGTCAATGGGGAAGCGCTCACTGTCGATGGCGTACTGCACTGACAACCCGTCGACCACCGAGATGAGTAGCTGAGCCAGCGCCCGGAGCCGGGGATCGTCGCTCGAGCCGTTCCCGCCGAAGAAGTCGACATACACCTTGATGACCCATTCGTACATGATCACAAGGCGCTCCGTGTGCGACTCGTCTCGCAAGACGTTCGGCAACAACTCAAAGAACGCCAGCTGCAGATCGCTATGCTCGCTGACACGCGTCCGTTTGGCATCGAGGAACGCATGAATGCGCTGTCGCCTGGTTTCCGCGTCGCTGAAGTCCACGATGAATGCCGAGTTGTCGTGCACGTAGCTGTCGATCACGGCCTCCATGAGGCCGGCCTTGTTGCCGAAGTAGTAGCGAACCGCGGTCTTGTTGAGGTCGCATTCCTTGGCGATGGTCTCAAGGCTGAGGTCGCCGTAGCCCCGCTCGACGAGGAGCCGTCGCGTCGTCTCGATGATCATCCGCGCCGTTGGGCGCAGTGCGGCCAGCGGGTCTTCGACCAGATAGTCCTGTGTCACGTCCGCTCCTTGTGTCGCCCTTCACGCGCAGAACCGCGTGCCGGCGTCCCCACCGGCCCACGGACTCGCCCTCCCCGCGCCCCGGACACGTATCGCCACCGGCTGAGACACCAACCGTCCGGTGCGCGACGCCATAGTGGTAGTCTATCAGCCTCCCTCGCCTCAAACCTGAGAACCACTGCCCGTGCCGGAGGCTCGGACGGTCCGCCGTTGCCCACACGGCCCGTCACACCGGAGCACCGGCTGGGACAATGCGGATCGGCTCCTGCAACGCCCCCAGTTCAGACCACCGCTACGTCCCTGTCCAGCTTGTCGACCTTAAGGTCGACGGCGAGCACGTGCGGGTTCTGGCAGAAGGCGATGCACTGGGGCTCGCCGCCGCAGAGGTCGCACTTGAAGGCGACCTCGCGCTCCGGGTGCCTGTGGATGACACCGGTAGGGCAGACCCCGTAGCACTCACCACAGTCCGTGCAGTGGGTCTCGTCAACGACGAGCACGCAGCCTTTTGCCGTGTCGCCGAGCTTCTCTCGACCGGGAAAGGCGCCCTTCACCGTCACCGTGATCTCACGCGTCACGATGGCGTTGTTGGGACAGGCCGCCTGGCACTTGGCGCAGCCGGTCTGCAAGCAGGTGTGACCCTTGACCGCACCCGTCGTCGGGTTGACGTCGCTGAAGAGGCGCGCGACGCTCGGCCGGTATGCGCCCTCGTGGTAGGCTGAGCAGGCCAGTTCGCACATGTGGCAGCCGGTGCACTTCCTGCGGTTGATCATCACGTGAGGCATCGTTTGTCCCTTCGTGTCTTGAGGATCGGCCGTCAGAGACGCACGTCTATGCCGAGCTCAACGAGCTTGGCCTCACTGGGGACACCGGCGGCGTCCCAGTCGCGAAGCGCGTAGACCTCCTGCAGCGCCGCCTCGAATACGTCGGCGCCAATCGAGCGGCCGGCGGCGACGCCTTCCTTGAAGGCGTAGGCCGGCTCGACCGTCATCGCCGGTGTCGTGTCCGGCTCGGCCGCCTCCCGCACGTTGAACAGGCGGCCGAGGTTCCAGATACGCTCGCCGATCTCAAGGAGATCCGTCTCGCTGAAGGCCCTGCCCCAGACCCTCTCCAAGAGACCGCCGACCGCCTCGATGCTCAGACCGAAGTTGCCGCACCAGATCCCTGAGTAGTACAGGGACGTGTAGTTCTGCTTGTAGACGACCAACGCGGCCTTGCCCTCCAGGCTATCCGGCGGCATCGTCCCGCTCAGGACTTCTGCGCCCACCGTGTACGAGCGCATGTGGCAGGCACCACGGTCTGAGGTCGCGTAAGCGAGACTCATACCGTAGCTCCCTCGCGGGTCGTAGCCCGGCAGCTCGAGGTTCTTCACCTCCATCGCGAGCTCCGGGTGGCCGTGACTGGCGGCGAGGGCGCGCGCGCCCAGCGCCAGGTCTGCGCCGATCCCCTCGCGCCTGGCCACGAGCCCGGGCACCTTCACATAGCTGTCGAGCTCGCCAAAACGCACACCGTAGTCATGGATGCCCTTCTCGGTTAGGTCCATGGCCAAGCCCAGGACTACGCCCATCGACATCGTGTCGAGGCCCCACTCATCGCACTCGGCGTTGAACTTCATGAGCGCGGGGATGTCCCCGACGCCGCAGTTGGGGCCGCACAACGCGATGGTCTCGTACTCGGGTCCCTCCCCCGCCACGCCTGGCACCTGGTGCCACTGCCGACAGGCCATGCTGCACTGGGAGCACGCCCTCCTCCCCGTCCTCACCGCGGTGAACGCCGCCGAGTTGATGCGGTCGGCCCCCGCGAACGAGCCGCTCGACCAGTTGCGCGTGGGCATCACTCCGCCACCGTTGATCGGATCCACGAGGATCGCCGTGCCCTCTTCGGTGAGCCAGAGATTGCCGTCCATGAACTGGGTCTGGAGATCGAGAAGGTGTGAGAGAAAGGCACGCGCGTCGCCGACCTTGACGCTGCCCGTGCCGCGCACGGCGACGGCCTTGAGCTTCTTGCGACCCATGAGGGCACCGTGACCGCCGCGCCCGGCCTTGTGGTACTGGTCTGTCGAGATGCAGGCCCACGGGATCTGGCTCTCGCCAGCGGGCCCGATCGACAGCACCTTGGCACGCTTGTCGAAGTCGGCCCGCAAGGCGGCCTCAATCTCGGAGGTCACCATGCCCCAGTAGTCCTCGCCGGGTACCAAGGCCACGACGTCGTCCTTGATGGTCACGACGACGGGTGACGGCGACTGGCCCGTGATGACGACCGCGTCGTAGCCCGCGAACTTGAGCTCCGGCGCGAACGAACCGCCGACGTAGCTGTCGTTCAGGACGCCGGTGACGGGACTCTTACAGCCGACGACGAGGCGAGACCCGGTGCACGCGCCCGTACCTGCCAGCGGCCCCGTCATGAGGACGATCGGATTGTCGGGCGACCACGGGGCGACATTCGTCGGCACCAGGTCCCAGAGGTAGCGCAGCAGGAGTCCCTTGCCGCCGATGTACTGCTCGGCCCATTGCAGGTTCAAGGGGGCCACCGAGGTCGTGCCGAAGGTCAGATCGACGGTGAGCACCGCGCCCGCATAGAAGCCCGAGGGCGCCGCTCCGTCAATCCTGCGGGCGTGCGTCGTGGTCATGTATTCTCTCCTCCCAGCCCCCACGGGCCGACCAGCCTGCGCCCCAGCCGTGCGGGTGGCACCGCGGGCGGAAGCGCCGCCGTGCCGCTCGCCGGCCGCGGGCCCCGTCCGGGTCCGGAGCCGGCGAGCGTTGCGGCCGCCTCGGCCTCCGCGGCCGTCACAGCCAGCTCGGTCGCATCCGTAGTCAGGTAGCGCTTGCCGGGCAGAATCTGTGCCAAGATGAAGCACACGACCGCCGCCACGAACGCCGCCAGCCCAGTCGCCATGGTGTACTTGAACAGGCTACTGCGAATCGCGTAGACAATCGGGTCATACACGAGGAAGGTCGAGGCGAAGCCCGCCGCGAGCGCGAGAGGCTTCAGCCAGCCGGCCGTCACGTTGGCGCCCAGCGCGTTGGCGACCTTCTGCGTAGACTGGCCGGACATCTGCAGGTTGATCGCGTACCAGCCCCACGTGGTGCCGATCGCGGCCGCTGCCAGGATGAGCAAGCCGACGTAACCGAAGACAACGCGTTGGTAGAAACAGTGGTCAATCCCGTACCTCGTCGCCATCACACCAACGAGCGCCACGATGATCGCGAAGAACATCACCGCACCCCATGTGGACGCAGTCGCCTGAGGGCCGTTCACCGTCTGCGTGACGTGCGTACCCTCGTAATAGCACCACGTGGCGACGACGACGCTCCCGGCGGCGAAGAAAAGGTCCCAAGACTCGCAGATACGTTCCCTGCGGAGCAGCGGCATCGTACCGTAGAGGGTTTCGAGGTCGACCTGAGCGTTAGGAGCGCCCAAGACGTCTTCCATGACCGCTCCTCCCCTGAGATTCGCGCATCGCCCCGCGACGATCCGCCACAGATCGCGCCATCCACCAGCTCTACAGAACCATACCGACGATGAGCAGTGTCACCATCGCCAAAACGACGACAGCCGTCATCACCCAGTCCCTTGCCCGCAGCCGATCCGGGAACTCGTAGCGTGGACCGTCGATGACCCGCGCCTTCAAGCCTGATTGTTCCTGAGTCAACTTGCCGAGCTCCATTCCTTCACCTGCTGCCTGTTTCTCCCCCTTTCGATGTCTTGCGACCTGGACGATCATGAGGCGCAATCCAAGATGGTACGGATCGCGCGACCGGCCATCAAATCCTCGAACGCGTTCTCCGCCTCTGCCAACGGCCTGTGGCCGGTGATGAGCTCATCGATCATGAGCCGCCCGCTCATGTAGAGGTCGACGAGCTTGGGGAAGTCCACGCTGGGCCGCATGCTGCCGTAGTTCGAGCCGATGACGCGCTGCTCGTAGCAGCTCAACAGCAGCGCGTCGTACGACGGCCGCGTGCCGGCCTTCGGCTGCCCGACGATCACCGCGGTACCGCCGAAGGCGAGCATCGCGGTGGCCTGCTCGGAGGTCTCCCTCAGGCCGATGCATTCGAAGACGTAGTCGACGCCGCCACCGCTGATCTCGCGGACTGCAGCAACGGGGTCATCGACGCAGCCGTTGACGGTGTCGGTAGCGCCGAACATGCGCGCGGAGGCCAACTTCTCGGGGACGATGTCCACGGCGATGATGCGCGTCGCTGCGCACAGCCGCGCAGCCTGGATAGCCGAGAGACCCACCGCGCCACAGCCGATTACCGCCACCGTCGAGCCCCACGCCATCTTGGCAGTGTTGACGACGGAGCCGAAGCCGGTGGCCACGGCACAGCCGATGATCGAGACGCTCGCCAGAGGCGCGTCGTCGCGGATCTTGATGGCGCCCGCAGCCGGGACCACCGCCTCTTCGGCGAACACCGCCGAGGAGAGGTAGTGATAGACGGGCTCACCGTCGGGCCGCGCGAGACGTGCCGTGCCGTCGAACATGAGGTCGGTGCCGACGGCGTTCATGGCCGTCTCGCAGAGCTGGGGGCGACCCGATGCGCAGTACTTGCAGACGCGGCACGACGGCATCCACGAGAGGATGACGTGATCGCCGACAACCGGCGTGTCGACCCCGGGGCCGACCTGTGTCACGATGCCGGACCCCTCGTGACCGAGAACGAGCGGCGTCTTATGGTTCCAGTCGCCCTTGTAGACGTGCAGGTCGCTGTGGCACACGCCGGCCCCGACCAGCTTGACCCTGACCTCGCCAGCCTTAGGGCCCTGCAGCGTGAGGTCCTCCACCTGCAGCGGTTCGCCAGGTCCGTTGAATACTACCGCGCGCATCAGTCACTCACCTTCCGATCGTTTCAGGGGTGGCGCATCCGACTCGCAGTCACGCGCGCGCGTTCGGATGGGCTTCCTCGTCCTTGTACGGGAACCACCAGAAGTCGTGCGCGCTCGCCGACGGGTCGATGAACACGAGCTTGGTGTGCCGCCAGAGGTCGAGACCCTCGGCGCCGAGCTCGCGGCCCATGCCCGAGAGCTTGCGCCCGCCGAACGGGCCGGCGTCGTTGTCGAGCAGCGGCGCGTTCACCCAGACCATCCCGGCCTCGAACTCGTCGATGGCGCGGAAGGCCTCGGCCAGGTCCATCGTATGGATGTTGGCGCCGAGACCGTAGCGCGAGCGGTTCGAGTACTCCAGGGCCTCATCAAGGCTTTTCACCTTCACGATGGGCGCCACGGGGCCGAAGATCTCGTCCTGCAGCAGGTCGTCGTCGGGCTTGACGTCGGTGAGCACAGTCGGCTGGACGAAGAACCCCCTCTCGAGGCCAGCGGGGCGTCTCGCGCCGCAGACGGCCGTGGCACCCTGCTCGATGGCACGAGCCACCGCGGCCTCATAATGATTCCGATCCTCGACCGAGCACATGGGGCCCATGTCCACCGCTTCGAGCCCGTTTCCGATGCGCAGCGAGCGCGCGACCTCCGCGAGGCGCTCGACGAGCTCGTCATGCACGTCCTCGTGGACGTAGACGCGCTCGGCCGACGTGCAGACCTGCCCGCAGTTCGTGAACGCCGCAAAGGCGAGGCCCTGCACCGCCACGTCCATGGGCGCCGAGGGCATGACGATGAAGGGGTCGTTGCCCGAGGCCTCGACGAGACACGGTTTGAGCATCTCGCCACAGGCCTTGGCGACCTTCTGGCCAACCTCGATGCCGCCCGTGAAGGCCACCCCGTGGGTGTCGGGGCTGGCGACCAGCCCGCCGGCGATGCGACGTCCGGTGACGCACTGGATCACGCCCGCCGGCAGCGCCGAGAAGGCCTCCAGGTACTTGAGCGTGACCAGCGAGGTGAGTTGCGAGGGTTTGATGATGACGGTGTTGCCGGTGGCGATCGCCGACGCGGCCTCCCACGTGGCCAGCAGCAGCGGGTAGTTGTAGGTGTTGATCACGACCAGGACGCCGATGGGCTCCTTGATCGTGTACTGCATGTTGCCGCGCACGGTGGGTCCGTGGATCACGCCGTACTCGTGGCGCGCGGCCTCGGCGAGGTAGTCGATGGCGCTGATGCACCAGTCGACCTCGTCGTGGCTTTCCTTGTACGGCTTGCCCATCTCGCGCGTCTGGAGCTCGGCGGTCTCGTGCTGCCGGGCACGGATCTCGCGGGCGACCTCGTGCAGGGTCTCGGCGCGCTCCAGTGTCGACGTCTTCTTCCACTCCTTCTGGACCTCGTTGGCGACGCGAACGACCTCCGCGATCTCGTCCGGCGTGCAGTCGGCCGCGTGGCCGATCACCTCTTCCGTCGCCGGGCCGATCGACTCGTACCACGTCGTGGCGTTGCTGGCGCGGAACTCGCCGCGCACGAGGTACTTCCGCCTCAGCTCGTGAAGCTCATCAGCAGATGCACTCACTGACGCTCCTCCCCGAAATGTACACACCCTTCGGATGGTGTACACCATCCGGATGGTGCTCATCCTACATCGATCGAATGGAGTGTCAAGCAGGCGCTGTGATTCGCCGTGCAATGACATTCAGTTCGTGGACGCGGCCCGACGCGTTAGCGTCCCCGGACGTGGTGTACCGGCATGAGAATGGGCACGAGCCGCTGGGATCGTCCGGCACCAGCACGTAGGATCGAGGGTACTCCGGGACAGGGGCTCTGGGAGAACGCGGTCGGGTAGGCCAAGCGATACGTTGGGCCGTGAGCCCGTTGGCGTTACTGGCCGCCCCTGCGACTTGCCCGGTTGCGCTCGTGAGCGCGGATCCGTAAGTGTCGTTCTCACCCGCCGCCTCCCACGTGCATGTGTTCGTCGAGGGGGAGGTAGCGATGGGCAGATCGATCGGGCTCAACGTACATCGCGACATCTGCGAGGTGGCGATCGCCGAGGGGGGTCGCGCCCACTGACCGACACGTTTCGTCGTACGCAAAGGAACATGATTACTTGACCGCCGCCACGTGAGCCGACGGGGGTGACGGCGCCAGCCTTCTCGAGGCGCTCGGTGTAGCGGATCGAAAGGTACTGCACGCCGCGGTCGCTATGGTGGACGACGAGACCGTCGAGGTCGCCCTTGCGCCGCCAGAGGGCCATCTCGAGGGCATCGAGGGCAAGTCGGTGCGCAGATGGGTGGCGGCCTGCCAGCCGACGATGAAGCGGCTGTAGGCGTCGAAGACGAAGGCCACGTAGACGAAGCCCGCCCAGGTGCGCACGTAGGTCAGGTCGGCGAGCCAGAGGCGGTTCGGCGCCTCTGCGGAGAAGTCGCGTTCGACCAGGTCGGCCGGCCGGGGTGCCTGCGGGTCGGTGATCGTCGTGCGCCACTGCCTGCGGGTCGGTTGATCGTCGTGCGCCACTTCTTACCGCGCACGGCGCCCTGCAGGCTCTCCTCGCGCATGAGGCGCTCGACCGTGCAGCGGGCGACCGCGATGCCCTCGCGGTTCAGCTGCCGCCAGACCTTGCGGGCGCCGTAGACGCGGTAGTTCTGCCCGTAGACGCGGCGGATCTCGCCGGCCAGCTGCTCATCGCGCAGGGTCCGCGCGCTCGCGGGCCGCGACCTTGCCGCGTAGTAGGTCGACGGGGCGATCGGCAACACCTGGCAGATCGGCTCGACCCCGAAGCTCGTCCTGTGCTCCTCGATGAAGGTACTCATCGCTTGCCGCGGCGGTCGAGCTCCGCCCCGAAGGAAGCTGCGGTGGGCTTGAGGATCTCGTTGGCGCGACGCAGCTCGCGGTTCTCGCGCTCAAGCTCCTTGAGGCGCTCGCGCTCGCTTGTCGTGAGCCCAGGCCGTAGGCCTTGATCGGTCTCGGCCTGGCGCACCCACTTACCCAGCGTCTCCGCCGTCATGCCGAGCTTGGCGGAGATCGAGCTGATCGCCGCCCACTGCGAGTCGTACTCGCGCTCGTGCTCGAAGACCAAGCGCACGGCGCGCTCCCGCACTTCTGTTGGATACCTCGTTGCTCTGCTCATGGTTCCATCCTCTCAAGGAGTAGACCCTCCAAGAAGCCCGGGGCGGTTCAGGCGGGGGCACTCCCGCGCCGCGGGCGGCCGAATGGGCATACCGCGACGCATACTCCGCACAGCTCGCCGAACTCAGGAAAGCTGTCAAGCTGGCGCCTGCACGCCCTGTAGTCGTACAAGAGGTCTCGCGCCATGCCAGCGTGCCACTGCACATCCCGCCCTGCGCCGGCGGGGCAAGCGTCGACGCACCGACGGCAGCCTGCGCAGCGACCAGCCGTGAGAGGCGTGCCCGGCGGCAGATCGAGGTCCGTGAATACCGTCGCCAAGCGCACTTTCGGTCCGAAGATGGGCGAAACAAACAGAGCTGTCTTGCCAATCCACCCCAGTCCGGCCTGAGTCGCAGCGGTCTTGTGTGCAAACACGCCTGCGCTCCCCCAGTCAACCACCTTCTCGTCCGCTCCGAGAGTAGCCGCTATCGTGATGGCACTGTGCCCGGCGTCTTCAAGGTGATGAGCAAGCTCGGCGGCGGCGACATTGAGGGTGGCGTTCAGGCGCCGGTATTCGGCGTGGTAGGCGTGGCTCGGACCGCTCTCCATACCGACGAAGGCGGCTGAGTCGAAGCTCACCAAGAGGGAGAGGGCCCGCGGCAGACTTGGCGCCAGCGCCAGTTGCGGGTTGTTCCTGGCTACACCCCATGCGCTCACCCCATGCGTTCGAAGCAGCGAGTCAATCTCGGGCAACGCAACCACGTCACGCATTCCGGCCCACTTCCCTAGTCACCGCGAATCCATTGAAGAGACGTCTCGCATATGGCTCGTTGCCGCCGTCGCACGGCCCCATTGCCTCCGGCCTTCGGTGCCTTGCATGCATCCAAGCAGGCGACCGCGGCGTGGGACGACACGATCGTTCCTAGGAGTCCAGGCAAACCCGGTCTCCGGTCAGTAGCGGATTGTTGGGTTCAGGTACGTGTAGATGACATCGGCCACGAGGTTGGCGAGCATCGTGATGACCACGATGACCATCGTCGTGGCTTGCATCAGGGGCAAGTCCCGTCGCTGGATGGCGAACAGGGCCAACCGTCCGAGCCCCGGATAGCCGAACACGGATTCGGTAACGATCAGGCCGCCGACCAGCCACCCGATGCTCACTGCGATAACGGTGACCGTGGGCGTCAACGCGTTCCGAAGGATGTGTGTGAAGACGACTGCGCGGACGGGGAGTCCCTTGAGCCGGGCGGTCCGCACGTAGTCCCTTCGCAGCACCTCGACGGTGCTAGCCCGGGTCATACGCAGAACGTAGGCCAGGCCTACCAGGGCGACGGTGACGCCGGGCAGGATAAGCTTCGGGAAAGCGTCAACGAAACCCGTGCCCGCGGGTATCGCCGAACTCGCCGGCAGCCATCCAAGCTGCACAGCGAAGACCCAGATCAGTATCAGTCCGCTCACGAATTCCGGCAATCCGATAAAGCCCAGCGACCCTACCGATAGGAAGTGATCCGTCCAGCTGTTCTGTTTCAACCCCGCCACGAGGCCCAAGAGGATTCCGAGAGGAGCAAACATCATGAGCCCCACGAACCCCAACATCAGTGAGTTCCGCAACCGCTCCATGACTAGGTTGAACACGGGGGCCTGGGAGCTGATGGAGGTGCCCCAGTCTCCAAGCACGAATCCGGTAATCCACGTCCCGTACTGGACTGGTAGCGACCTCGTGAGGCCCAGTTCCTCACGTAGCTCCTGTTTGGCCGCCTCCGTCGCGAACTGCCCAAGGACCATTGTGGTGACGTCTCCGGGTAGGACTTGCGTGACGCCAAACACCAGCACCGACATCACGAGGGACATGACGCACACCATGGCGAGCCTGCGAGCGATGAAAATCAGCATGTCAGGTCTCCTCGCGTTGAGATGCGGCATGCCCCTCGCGAATCCCGAACTGGTTGCTGGCCAGTTCCTCTGGGAGGATGTGGCAATAGACCCAGTGAGTCGCTGCCACCGCTCGCCAAGGCGGTTCTTCGACCCGGCACTGGTCACCTAGACAGCGAGGGCAGCGGGGATGGAACCTGCACCCGGGCGGCACATGCGTGGCGCTGGGGACGGCCCCGCTCAACCGGATACCTTCCTGCACCGCGTCGGGGTCCGCGACCGGCACTGCGGAGAGCAACGCCTCGGTGTACGGATGAAACGGCGGCCGCATGACTTCCGCGGTAGGCCCGAGCTCCATGATCTTGCCCAGATACATGACCGCGATCCAGTCGGACATGTGTTGCACCGCTGACAGATCATGAGAGATGAACAGGAACGACGTCCCCATTTGCGACTGCAGCCGCATCAGAAGGTTCATGAGGGCTCCCTGGACCGACACGTCCAAGGCAGAAAGCGGCTCGTCGCACAGCACAATCGCTGGATCTGCGGCACACGCCCGCGCAATAGCGACGCGTTGCTTCTCTCCTCCGCTGAGTTCGCCGGGATAGCGTCCTCGGTAGTCCGAGGGGAGCTGGACGACATGAAGGAGGCGCTCAATCTCGCCTTCCAACGCCTTGCCGCGCAGACGGCGGAACAGCGAGAGCGGCCTGCCCACCGCCTGGCCAACCGTATGGCGGGGATTGAGCGATGCATCAGGGTTCTGAAAGACCATTGACATGTCTCGCACGGCTTGCGGCGAGCGCGCCTCCAGACCCGGAGCCAGCTCGTGGCCGCGCAAACGAACAGACCCGTCGCTACGTTCGGTCAACCCGATGATGGCACGTGCGAACGTGGTCTTGCCGCTGCCGCTCTCGCCCACCACTCCGAGCGTCTGCCCAAGCTTCAGGAAGGCGCTAACGCCACCTACCGCCCGCACTCTACCCTTGTGCCTGCGCCACTCGAGGCTTCGTCCCGAAGCCTTGAAATCGACACAGACGTCTGCGGTCACGAGCAAGTCAGCGGTGCCGGGGACTTCCTCGCTGCGCCGTCCGAGGACGTCTGTCTCGCTGTGCGCCACGTCGATGAGGTCAGGGACTTCCGCCCAGCGCAGGCACGCTGAGCTCCGCCCTGCGCCGATATCGACGAGCGGCGGCGAGGCCGCGAGGCATTGCTCATGGGCAAAGGTGCAACGAGGGGCGAAGACGCAACCCGGAGGCAAGTCGTTCACGCGGGGAATGGTCCCGGGGATGGTGAGCAGCGACCTCTTCTGTGGTCCGAGATCGAAGTGGGGGATGCAACCAAGCAGCCTGAGCGAATACGGATGCCGCGGTCGGGCGAACAACTCGCGCGTCGTGGCGATCTCAACTACCTCGCCAGCGTACATGACTGCGATTCGGTCACAGATTCGAGCAACGACGCCGAGATCATGGGTGATGTAGAGGATGGCCGCATCGAACTCCGCCTTAAGCTCCTCGATGAGGTCAAGGACGACGGCCTGCGTGGTGACGTCCAGCGCTGTCGTCGGCTCATCCATGACTAGCAGCGCCGGTCTAGTCATGAGCGCCATGGCGATGATGCATCGCTGTAGCATGCCTCCGGAGAGCTGATGCGGATAGCGCTTGAGTACACTGTCTGGATCGGGCATCGACACCTTAGTGAGCATCTCGCGGGCCAGATTGTCCCCCTGACGCTTGTTCATGTTCAGATGCCACGTGGCGACCTCTCGCAGCTGCCGTCCCACAGTCATTGAAGGGTTCAGGGCGCCAAGCGGATTCTGATAGACGATGCCGACCTGACCACCCCACACGCGCCGAAGGTCCGCCGCCGAAAGCTCGCCAAGATCCTGGTCTTTGAGATGGACCGATCCGGCGACCACGCGACCATTCGCAGGCAAGTATCGCAAGGCACCCATCACCAGGGTTGACTTGCCCGACCCCGATTCACCCACGATGCCGAGACTCTCGCCGTTCGCCAGGTCGAGGCTGACGTCCCGCACGGCAGGCAGCACTGCCTGCTCCGTCGTGTATTCGATTGAAAGGTCGCTGACGCGGAGCACGGATCGGGACGCTCGGCTGGACATCTCAGCCTGCCGATCCCGCCGGCGCGGTGATCTGCCGCAGTCCATCACTCATGAGATTAGTCGCAATGACGAGGGCCGCGATAGCCGCCGAGGGAAACAGGAGCATCCACGGAGCGAGTTGGAGAAAGTCGCGCGCGTCGCTGACCATGAGTCCCCAATCCGAGGCCGGCGGCTGCACACCGAGGCCGAGAAACCCGAGCGAGGCGACCAGGAAGATCGAGTACGAGAACCGCATGGCGCTCTCTACCATCAGCGGACCCAGCGTGTTGGGCAGGATCTCTCGGAAGAGAATGTAGCCTCGCCTCTCTTTGCGGGCTTTGGCGGCCTCGACGAACTCCTTCGACTTGAGGTCGAGGACGACACTGCGCACCACACGCCCAACATTCGGCGTGTACAGGATCCCGACGACCAGCACGATGTTCACCTTCGAAGGGCCGACACTCGCGATGAGGACCATGGCGAGAAGAAGTGATGGAATGCAGAGCAGCAGGTCATAGACACGTGTGATGATCTCGGATCGCACCCCTCTCTGGTAGCCGGCGAAGAGCCCGGAAAAGACGCCGATGGCCACGGCCATGGCCGTGCCCAATCCACTCACGGTGACGACTCCGCGGGCGCCAGACAGCACTCGACTGAAGACGTCGCGCCCGAACTGGTCGGTCCCGAAGAAATGCCGGCCGCTTGGGGCCTCCAATGGTGCTTCGGCGTCTTGCTCGTTAGGAGGGTAGGGGCTGATTGTTGGGCCGATCGCCGCAAGAAGTACGATGGTCAAGAACACCACGGTCCCCACGAGTGCGGCAGGCCGACGCGCTAGACGGCACCAGTAGAGGCGCACACCGCGAACATCCCCTCCGGAGACCTTGCCTTGTCGTCCCTGCGCTTCCACTTGTGTCTGCCACCCCCTGTCCGTATTCCACTCAGGGTCTCCGCGCGAGGCGCGAGCGCACAGCCCCGGTGTTGGGCCAGCGCTCGCACCTCGGCGGGTCATCTCACTGGCTCAGATAGGCCTCTGTGAGTGGCGTCTGGCACCATTCCGGGGCGAGTGTGATGCCGTGGACGTTCGCGGTAACGCCGCAAGCCGCGTTCGCGAAGAACATCATGACGACGGGTCCCCGCTCGAGGAGGATTTCCTGCGCCCGATGGTACAACTCGATGCGCTTCTGCTCGTCCATCTCCGATTCGATCTGTCCCATGAGGTCGTCGTATTCGGCGTCCGCCCAATGGGACCCATTCCACGGAGCATAGGATGGGTAGCTGACCTGCAGCGTCCCAAGTGGTGGGCGGGTCATCCAGTCAGTGATGGCGAAGTCAGCAGTTAGCCAGCCGTCCTTGCCCGAGCCGAAGTAGACGTCGATGGGGACCAGCTGTATCTGAACTTTGACACCGATCTTCGCCATCTGCGCCTGCCATACAGTGGCCATGGCAGGGATATCAAGGTTATTCTGTGTTACTAGCTTGATTGAGAGTCCGTCCGGATAACCCGCTTCAGCGAGCAGCTGCTTGGCCCGCTCGGGGTCGTACGGGGGCTTCTCGTCAATGTAGTACTTCTTGAAGAGCGGACCGATCGCGGTTCCGTTGCCGACGGAACTGAGACCTGGGCGGACGAGCTTGGCCATGGCGGCCTGGTCGGTGCCGAGTCGGAGTGCCAGACGGACGCGCTCGTCTTTTGTCGGTCCGCGATCGGTGCGCATGTGGAGCGAGTAGTGCATGTTTGAGATGTTGGTCAGCACCTGGAAGCCGGGGTCGCTGCTGAGCGTCTGCGCCAGCTGGGCAGGCAATCCGCCTACCCAGTCGACATCGCCCGCCCTGAGAGCCTCAACCTGACCGCCAACGTCGGGCGAGTAGATGATCGTCAGCCCGTCGAGGTAGGGCAGCGGCTGGCCGTCGGCGCCCTTACGCCAGTACTGCTTGTTGGCCTTGAGAACTGCGCGATCTCCCGAGGAGAAGCTCTCCAGCATAAACGGCCCCGTACCAACAGCCTTCTCGGTCGGGTTTGTGAGTTCGGTCGGCATGATCGGCGAGTGAATGTCGCCGAAGGAAACGGGAAACTCAGAGGCCGGATGTTTCAGATGGAACGCCACCGTGTAGTCATCGACGGCTTCGATGGATTTCACCACGGCCCATGTCGCGCTTGCCGCCGACCCAACATCAGGGTCCATTAGCCGCGCGAACGTACTCACAACATCGGCGGAAGTAAACGGGGTACCGTCATGGAAGACAACACCCTGGCGAAGCTTGAAAGTCCAGGTCTTTCCGTCTGTCGAGGACTTCCAGCTCACAGCGAGTGAGGGCTGCGGTTCGAGATTCTTGTCGAGAACAACGAGCCACTCGTAGACCTGCGTCGCGAGCAGATAGTCCGGTGCACTGGCCATGGTCGCGGGGTCGAGAACCGTCGCATCCTGTGAGGCAATCCTCAGGACTCCGCCGCGGACAATGTCAGCGGTGCTGGTCGGTGAGCTCGAAGGCTCTGATCCTCCTGATCCTCCGCAGCCGGCCAAGAGCCCGGCAACTACCACTGACAAACAGCAACACACAACGACAGCCCAACGCATCACCCGAGCCGACTCGATTCCCCTCACTCGTTCGCGCATGCAAGTCATCTCGACCTCCAAAGTTCGCCACTTCCAATGGATACGAATCGCTCAAAGCACTCCACCGCCGGCACCTCGACTGCCCCCCTCATCGAATCACTGCTAACTCGGTCTGAACTCGCCCAGTCTGTTCGGAATCGCCGGCCACAAATGTCGACCGTCGCTTGGGAGCGGCCTCAACAACTGCTCCCAGATGCTGCCTACACCTGCCTACACCTCCGCCAGCAACCAAGCAACTGCCAATGCGTCATTGAAGGTGCCACCCTCGGTGATTGAGCACGTAGGCACAACGTACGGTGTCCACCATCCGGATGGTGTGCTCCGGCCTCAGTATAGGCTGCCTCCGAGGATTGTCAAGTCGACAGAACGCCTCAGCGGAGCGGGTCACAAGCAGCCGCTGCCACCCGGACGGGCGGTGATCAGGCGCCGCTCACGCGAGAGAAGTGCCGCGTCGGCGAGAACGACCCCGACGGCGGGCGTCGTCGCCTGAGCCGCGACGGCAAACGGCGGGGAGCCCCCCCGCGCGATTGCGGCAGCTCTACTGGCGGTGCGGCTCGCGCAC
>Ga0209429_10001252_pt1 | contig 16034 bp, 16 predicted proteins | sample BarGraNGADG00212_3_FD_184493 | JGI IMG/M metagenome (GOLD analysis project Ga0209429, IMG submission 184493) | Arctic peat soil microbial communities from Barrow, Alaska - Barrow Graham LP Ref core NGADG0004-212 (SPAdes) (version 2) | ecosystem: Environmental > Terrestrial > Soil > Wetlands >... | reverse complement strand
AACATTAAGGGCTTCAGCGGTAATAAATTCTACGCTAGCCGTCATCCCCTCTCTAACCTGAGATTCACTGGCTTTAGGCACAGCCACCCGTACTAAGTAAGTAACAATACCATTAGAATTAGTCACAGAAGTAAGAGAAATAAAAGTAACACTGCCTTCTAAAGTTAAACCGTCAATCGCATCGAAAGTTACATTAGCCTTTTGCCCAACTTTTATTTTACTGATATCGCCTTCTTCAATATTAACCTCAACATATAAGGTATCATTATTAATAATAGTCGCCATAGATTTGGCCGTACTGTCGCTTAAGATAATATCACCTTGCTTATAATTTAACATCGAGACAACGCCGTCAATTGGAGAAATGAGCGTCGCCTGCTCTATATTATATTTAGCCTTATCCACGTTAATCGCTGCGGAAGTCAGTTGCGCCTGCGCTGACGCTAAATCCACTTCCGCGATAGGGGCGATTAAAACAGCGTAATCACTTTTAGCTTGGCTCAAAGCGATTTCTCGGGATCGGACGGAAATTGTCGCGGTCTTGATATCTTGATCGCCCTGGCTTTTGGCTACTTTTAAATCATTAACTGCTTTATCATAAGCAATCTGATAAGAATTGACGCTACTTTTGGCGTTTTGAACCGCTTGAATAGAACTAGTCAAGCTGCTAATTGCCGAATTGGCGCCGGAACGATCGGAGCTAACGGCTGATTTAAAACCATCAAGTTTAGATTGTGAAAGGCCGACGAAGGTAATCGTCGCGTCTAAAAGCTTCTGCATATCATATAAATGATCTTGGAGAGAACTTAAGGCCTGATTAGCTTCGGTGGCCGCGGCATCAACGGCGCTGTAATTGCTGCTATCAAGATTAACTATTAATTGATCCAAACTGATTTGCAAGCTCTTAGTTCTCTGGTAGCTGGTTTTAGCGGCATTCAAGGAAGAAATATCTTTAACGCCCAGGACGGATTCAAAATCATCGTTAATCGCCGAGTTATCTACTCCCAGAACGCTATCCGAATCGCTTAAAGAACGCTGTAAAGTGATACCGACCGATTTGATGGTACTGACCAAACTGATATAAGCATCCCGGATAATTTGACTATCGCCGGTGTCTTGAAAAAGTTTTAAATTATTAGTGGCGGTCTCTAAGGCCGATTGGGCGTTGGTTATCTGCTGGCTGACGCTGGATTGAGTTTTACTTAAACTAATATTAGACTGGTCCAAGGATATTTGCGCCTGATCAATCGCGTTTTTAGAATTATTAATTTCACTAGTCGTCGGCGCGGCTTTTTTAGAATTAAAATTAGCTAAGGCTGATTGATAGCTCGCGTAAGCATTACGTAAATCAAACTCTAAGCTCTCGGTTTTAACGGCCGCAATCTTATCGCCCTTTTTAACCTTGTCGCCTTCCTTAACATAAACCTGACTCACTTCCAAATTACCGGCCACGGGAAAAGATAATTCTACTCCATCTTTAGCGACGACTTTACCGGATGAGGAAATGGCGATTTTTAAATCTTCTCTTTTAACCGTGGCTTGTTTAACCGTAACAGCCGTCGCCTGTTTTTGGTTCTGTTTAGTATAGTAATAATAGGAAGCCCCCGCGACCGCGGCCACTATTAAGAGAGCAATAACAATTCTTTTTTTGAAAAACTTTCCCAAAAGTCCTCTTTTGGCTTTTTTACTTTCCTCTAAAATTGACTGGGCCATAAATTTATTAATTAATAAGAACGAATTCGGCTACTTTTTTATCAGTCACGCTGCTATTTAACCAAATCGTAATAGTTTTATCGGCCGTAACATCACTGATTGTGGCCTCAACCATCGTCCTTTTCTTGGTGTTCGTATCCGTCGATGATTTTAACATCTGGATGCCCACCGGAATCAGCACGTCCTCTTCGCCGGTGCTCATGGCTTTCAGTCTCGCTAACATCGCGGCTCTATCCGTAGTCCCTCCGGTCCCTGGGCCGCCGCCAGCGCCACCAAAACCGCGACCACCTTGGCCGCCGTCGGGAATGCCGCCCTGAGCGCCACCATTCAAAGAAATTGCCGGTGCCGTACGCGTACCAGAAGCGCTGGCTGTACCGGTACTGCTGGCCATTGCGCCGCCTCGTCCACCCGTGATATCAACCTTTAAAATAGTCGCCTCATTACCAATAATCGATTTTACCACACCCCGGATATCCGCCGGGCGATTGGGTTGGCCAAAGTCAGGCGTACGTGAGCCACTTCCCTGCTGAGTGCCATTGGTATCAGGACTTTTTTGGTTATTATTCGCCTGGCTCTTGCTACAACCGGATAAAGCCAGTAAAAAGGCGAATAAAACGGTAAAAACGATAAAGGTACGTTTACTTTTCATATTTTTTAAAATTTAATATAAACCACCTCTAAGTTAAAATTAAGATGGACTTGGTTTGATTAATTATTTAAGGATTCAAAGGGGGGCTGGAAATTAACACCTCGGGCCGGCGAAAAATTTCCCGGACCGAAGTCGGGCCGAACCGGACCGCCCGGACGAACCGGACCGCCGCGCCGCTCCCAGGGCCTGATTTCTTGCGCTTGAAAAGTATTAGCGTCTATTTTTTCGCCGACCACTTTTACCGGTTCGCCAATCACGAATTTTACGCTGTCCTCCCACTCGGTTTCACTGTCCGTCTTTACCAGCCAATCGTGATTCGTAAAGTCGTGCAAAGAGAAACCATCCGCGGTCTGATGATCAATACGCCCGGCCAAGAAACCGTCTCCCGGGCGATCCCAGGCGTTAATCCGCGCATCAAAAACTTGTTGATAAAAAGGCAAACGGGCGACAAACAAATCATGAATTTTCTGATGCAGGCCTAAACCGGCCGCCAGCGACCCGAAAAATATCACTGTGATTAAAGCGCTCGCCCCAATTAGATAAGCGGGGTATTTATAGCCTTTCTTAAAATGGCGGACATTATAATAAATCAGTAAAACAAAAAGTCCAAAAAAGACAATCCACGCCACAGGCAGAGACAAGAGGATCCAGCGCAACGAATTACTGCCCATGGTCTGCCGGATGTCCCAGTTCTGCGAACCAATCAAATATAAAATCAAAGAAAAAGCCAGGGCGCCTAAAATTAAAGAAACAGCCGTTAAGGTCCAGACCGAGTATTGGCGCGCCGAAAATTGCCATTTGGGTTTAGGCGTAATTTGCTCTTGTTCAATTTTTTCTAAAGTTTTTTCGCTCGCGCTATTCATATTTTTGGGCTTTATCGTTTTATCGGCTTAATCTAATTTTTCCGTCCGCCACTTCTCTTTGAACTCTTTTTTGGCGGACCGGATCAGCGTGGCGACCGTGCCGGTTGATTTTTTTAAAATATCAGAAATTTCTTCATAACTCTTCTCTTCAAAAAATTTCAGGATTAGAACTTCGTGATGGATCGGCTTCAGATCATCCAAAGCCGCCTTAATCAAATCCGCTAAATGAGCATTATGAATCTCGCCTTCCAAATCAAACTCCGAACGAATATTCTTGATAATCTCTTCGCTAATTTCAGTCAGCCGCGGCCGCGCTTGGGCCTTGCGGTGTTGACTAATCACCTCATTATGAGTAATACGATAAATCCAAGAGGAAAATTTTAAATTCGGGTCGAAACCATTGAGGTTTTTATAAACTTTCAGAAAGACGTCCTGGAGAATATCCTCCGCCTCTTCCAAACTCACGTTGGAAATTCGCAAAATATAGCGTTTTAACTTCGCTTCATAGCTATCCATCAAGCACTTAAAATAGCCCTTCTCCTGAAGAGTTAGGGCCACTAATTCGCTGTCGCTTTTTTCCGAACAATTGGGAAGAATAAGCATTGTTTTGTTCTTACCTTTACTTATACGTTACCAGGTTATTTTTTCTTTTATTTAAGAGAAAAAGACCTGAAAAGTGACCGTTAATATTGAGATATTTTAACAGATTTTTTCCTTAAAAGCAATAAGGAGAGAAGACTGAACTAGCCGCTCTAAAATAAAACAGCCCGCTGAAAAACGGGCCTGTTTTAATAAGATTTACTGATTAATCTTCTTAGATAGTTATTGATTAATGCTCGTCGTACTGGTCGCTTCATTCAACTGACCTAATTTTGCTCCCATATGTTTAGCACCCATCTGTCCCGGTTGATCCAGGCCTAAAGCCTTTTTTTGCGCCATCACTTGCTGCTCTAAATTATACAGAGTCACGTACTGAGGAAAGTTATTGGCGTTAATTTTTTGAGCAATCGAACTGCTTGAACCGACAGCCGTTAACCAAGCGTTATAATCATTGTGGGCGATGGCCAAACTGATCGCTTGCTGCTGGGTCGTTCTTTTCGCTTGCGCGTCGGCCATTTTCTGCTTCAGAGCGGTCAGCTGCGCGGCCGTTAAATTTTTCGAACTGCGGCTCGTAATATGGGTCTTGGTTGTTCCGGTCGCGGTAGTCGTCGTGGTGGCCGCGTTGGCATAATACGGCACCGCCACGATTGTTAAGGCCAGCAGGCCGAGAATCGTTGAAGCCACGACTAATTTCTTTTTTGGCATAAGGTTTTTACAGAGGCGGGCACCCGCACCAAATCGACTGTCCGCCTCCGTGTTATTAATTTTAAAGTTTTCGAGCTGCTCCTAAGATAGTACGCCTGGAAAATTATTTTATTTAAAAAAATATACTTTTATTTTTGCTGTTTGATTCCTATTATAATCTTTCTTTTTAGCGTATTATTAAAGAGTAAGAATAAAAATTTAAAAATATGAAAAAATCTACTTGGCTAAGAATAGCCTTAATCCTCCTAATTATTGGTCTCTTCATTTTTCTGGCCCTTAAATTAACTCCTTCTTCCGCCACTACGGTTCAGCCGATTTCTTCTTCGACTATCAACTCAACGCTTAGTAATGTCCCTTCTCCGGTTGTCGCCACTTCCACCGCCCCCGCCCTACAAGAACCCCTCACCAACGCTTTATCGCGGGTGACCAAAAAACCGTTTGGCCTGAAAGTCTCGCCGGGACACTCGCCGATCAGTCCGGAAAAATTTAGCGGTTACCATACCGGCGTCGATTTCGAAACTTTACCCAGCGAGGCCAAAGTTGATGTTCCAATCAGCGCTGTCTGCACCGGTCCCTTACTCCTGAAAAAAATTGCCACCGGCTACGGCGGCGTGGCCGTCCAGAAATGTCAACTGGCTAAACAAACCGTCACTATCATCTATGGCCATTTGCGCTATTCCTCCATCACGCCCAAAATCGGAGCGACTCTGACAGCCGGCCAAGCTTTCGCGGTCTTGGGCACCGGCTATACTGCGGAAACCAGCAACGAACGCAAACATTTGCATTTAGGAATTCATCTCGGCGCGGCCGTCAATATTCTCGGCTATGTCCAATCAGCCGGGGATCTAAATAATTGGTGGGACGCGACTAAATACTTAAAATAAAAATATGCACAAACCAGTCGTTCTCATTACCGGCGCCTCCAGCGGCATCGGTTATGAATTAGCCAAGCTCTTTGCGGCTGATAAATATTCGCTCATCCTGGTCAGCCGCGACCCGGATAATCTGCAGCGCGCCCAAGAAGAACTTAAAAAAAAATACCAAGCGGAAACCCAGATTATCGCCACCGATCTCAGCTCCTTAGAGGCGCCGACAAAAATATTTGATTTTATCCGACAAAAAAATATTAAAATTGATGTCCTGATCAATGACGCCGGTTTCGGCCTCGTTGGTCTGTTTAACGACTTAGATGAACAAAAACAACTGGAGATGATTGATCTGAACATCCGTGCCCTGACTCAATTGACGAAATTATTTTTGAATCAAGCGGCGCTTGGCGCGAAGATTCTGAATGTCGCTTCCCTGGCCGCTTTTCAGCCCGGACCGCTCATGACCGTCTACTACGCCACTAAAGCTTATGTTCTTTCTTTCTCGGAGGCCTTAGCGGAAGAACTAATGGAACGAAAAATCACGGTGACCGCGCTTTGCCCCGGACCAGTGGCCACCAATTTCTGGCAAACCGCCCGGCCGGCCAACAAAAAGATTTTAAAAAGCCGGCTAATGGATCAATTGACCGCCGACCAAGTCGCTCGCGCCGGCTATGAAGGCTTGAAAAAAGGACAGAGAATCGTTATTCCCGGCGTTCTTAATAAAAGCTTAGCCTTTTTGATCCGCTTTCTGCCACGGCGATCGGTGACAAAAATCGTTAAAAAAATAAATACCTAAATCTTAATTTAATAAACAAAAAGACCTGGCTCTGAACTATGAACTGGTCTTTTTGTAATACTTATTTTTGAATTTCTATTAATCCTTGACCGCGTCCTTCTTAATGGCCTTAAAGGCCTCTTCCACTGTGGTCATGAACTGGGCCGGGAAAATAATGGTGGAGTTCTTTTCCACGCTGATTTCAGCCATGGTTTGCAGGGTGCGCAGCTGTAAGGCGACCGGATGAGAAGAAATGATATCGGCCGCTTCGCCCAATTTAACCGCCGCCTGGAACTCACCTTCCGCCGCCACAATCTTGGCGCGGCGTTCGCGTTCCGCCTCCGCCTCCTTGGCCATGGCCCGCTGCATATTATCAGGCAAAGTGATATCTTTAATCTCCACGGCCGTTACCTGAGCACCCCAAGGCTCGGTGTGCGTATCAATGACATTCTTAATCTGCTCGTTAATTTGCGCTGTCTGTGACAAGAGTTGATCCAGATAAAACTGACCGACCACATTACGGACAGTGGTCTGACTGATTTGATTGACCGCCTGATAGATGTTCTCAATGGCAATGACCGCTTTGGACGCCTCCACGATGTGGTAATAGGCAACAGCCGCAATATCAATGGAAACATTATCTTTGGTGATTATTTTCTGCGACGGAATGTCCATCGTAATCGTGCGCAAGGTGACGCGAGACATCTTCTCAAAAATCGGAATCAAAAAAATCAGACCTGGTCCGCGCATACCCGTGTACTTCCCCAGGAAAAAAATAACCGCCCGTTCATATTGCTTCACCACTTTAAGGGAGATGAATAAAATGAACAAAACAACGAGAATGATCCAATAAAAAATAGCCATACGATTATAATTAATTATTAACTTTTCTGACGATTTAAAATCCGGATTGCCCCTAAAATCAAAATTAGCCAGACAAACGGCTGATTACTGCGGCAAAGCGCAGCCGCTTTTACTGGCCAATTGATCCAAAGGCGTTTCGACGGTGAGCCGGCTGCCATCTTTAAAAACCCAAGTCGGATAGCCGCCAACCTTATTATCCGTGCAGAGCGGCAATTGACCCTGCCCATCCGGCGTCGAGCATTCCACATAGGGCAGATAGCCTACAGATGAGCCAAATAACGCTTTCTGGTTCTGGCAATGCGGACACCAAAAAGCGCCATAGAAAATCACGCCTTGCGTCTTCAAACACTGGGCAAAGGCGTCATATTTTCCGGGTTTTTGGGCCCGACCCAAAAAAAAGATAATCAGCGCCAGAACCAGGACGGCAACCACCGACCAAGTGATTAATTGTTTAGATTTTTTCTTCATATATTACCTTTCTATTTTAGCAAAATAACCGAAAAATAACCAGATTTCCTAACGGCGATATCTTAAAAACGCGCCCCGAAAGGCGCGGTTTTTCTATATTTTAAATTTACATTCTTTGTTTCAATTCTCGACCAGCCATTATGGCCAGTAAAAGGATAAGGCCAACCAGCCAAGCCAAAGCGGTTATCTTCAATAAGTTATCTTCTCTAATCTCAATTTCTCGGAGCGAACGGCCAACGGCCACATAGCCCGCATTCTGGCCGGCAATCGGATGAACCACCAAGGCGAATCTCAGACTTGGGGTCGGCTGCCAGGTAACCCGGTTCTCGCCGCGGGCGGCGGCGGTTTCCAAAACGCCCAGGGGAATAAGCGGCATTTTTCCACTCAGTTGACCGGAAGAAGCCAAGGGTTTCCCTTCCAAACTATAAACAATAAGGAAAGGCGTCAAACTTTGGGCCATATCGGTCTTCTTGGGATTATCAAAATCAGTCGCTGTCCCGCCCTGGTTCAAATAAGCGGCGCTGTCTTCCGCAATCTGAATTTGCGGATCGTTAGCGGTCTGGCGGAAAATTTGCTGCCCCACCGCGTAAATAGTGAGAAAAACCAGGGTCAATAAAGAAAAGGCCAAAAAATATAGGACTAATTTTAAATGATTATTTTTTATTTTCATACTTTTTAAGTATAGCAAAATATGTTTCGAAAGCGAAGCCGAGTTAGTAACGCAGCTAAAATATCTTTTGACAAAACGAGCCCGAAAAACTACTATAAAGATATAAAATATCCTTTATGAATAAAACAACATTTAAAAAATATTGGCTTTGGCCTTTAGTAATCGCCCTGTTCGCCTTGATTGTCATATTAATCGGCTGGAAAACTTTAGAGTCAAAACGGCTCACGGCTTGGCCGACTAAGTATCTGGCTGCGGAACAATGGCGACTTCCCCAAGGAATAGCGGCGCTCCGGACTCGGACCCTAACGGTGAACGATCTCAGTGCCATTCAATACTGGATGACTTTTGATTATCTCAATAAAATCTTTAACTTGCCGAGCGACTATTTACAAAGCACTCTAAATATCTCGGACAGCCGCTACCCTTTCCTGACTCTGGCCCACTATTCTCGTGAAGAACGTTTAAACGCGGCCATTCTGCTAAAAGAAGTCCAAACCGCCATTTCTCATTATTTAACGACCCCAAAACCATGAACTCTTTAGTCGTCTCCATTCTTTCTTTCCTGTTACTCTATAAATATTCAGCCTTATTTATCTTGTCTTTTGTCTGCACTTTCATTATTCCCTTACCCTCCAACGTCATCGTTCTCGTGACTGGCGTTTTTATCAGCCAGGGCTATTTCAGTTTCTGGCCCTCCTTAATCATCGCCTCTGTCGCCGGAACACTCGGCGATTCTTTTGGTTATTGGCTGGCCAAAAAATATGGTACCCGCATCATTAACTTTTTTTGGCGCCGCCGCCGGCCGGCTTTTCTAGATCGGACCGAAAAATATCTGACCAGGAGTGCCGGGCTAACCATCGTCATCAGCCGCTTCACCGGTTCTTTAGGGCTGATTATCAATCTGCTGGCCGGCCTAGCGCCGGTAAAATTTAAAAGATTCTTAGCCTTTGACTTTATCGGCAATATTTTGAATGTCCTTTTCCTTTTCACTCTCGGCTACTGGCTAGGCGTTTACTGGCAAAAGGCGGCCGATACCATTAACGACGTCGGCCTACTGCTCACCGCCGCCATCATTGTCTTTATTATCTTCCAAGTCAGACGCAAAAGAAGAAACCGCATTATTGACAAGAAATCTGGACAAAAAGCGTAAATGTGCTAATATTTATAAAAGGACGGAGCGAGCTCTGTCCTTTTTAGTATCTTAATTAATTTTGACCTACTCCTCCAAGTCTTTGGTAATCTGTCCCATAACCTTAATATACACCAAGTAAACCAAGCCAATCAAAGCGGCCAGGCCTAAAACTATATATTGGCCATGGGCCACTACCTTGTTCAACTCCAAATAGGCTTGGCCGGAATAAAACCCGAGGAAAGCGAAAAAGATTGATTTGGGAATCGCCACGGCCACGGCCGTTTGAAAAAACTTTTTAAAGGGCGGCCGGGCGGCGCCGATGATAATCAAACCGATCGGTCCGATGAGCGGCGAAAACTTGACCAAGACCACGGCGCGGCGTGTATGCGCATGCAACAGCCTTTCAATCCCCTCAACCCTTTTCTCGGTCAAACCAAAGTAGCGGAAAAAAGGCGAGCGCGTTAAATTATGGCTCAAATAGCCCAGGCCGTAGTAGATGATATCGCCGCCAAAGTCGCCAGCGATGGCCAGCAGCATGATAATATAGATATTAAAATAGCCCAACGCGGCCGCCACCCCGGCCGCCACCGTCGTTATGGGACCTTCAATCGTGGCCACAATTAAAAAAATTAAATAACCGTGCCCGATGATCCAAGGAACTAAAACCGTTAAATCGTGTGAATTCATATAGTTTGATAGGCGGGGACGCCCAAAAGCCGATCGACAGTTAAAAATTCATAACCTTGCTTTTTCAATTCCGGAATCAGCAAATCAACCGCCCTAACCGAGCCGCTGCGGTCATGATTCCAGGAAAACAAATCAAGATTGGAACCGTCATGGAGAATAATGATCCGACCCGGCGCGGCCACTTTGAGGGCATCAGCGGCAATCTTCTCGGGTGTCGCATGCCACGCTTCCCAACTGGACGAAAAATAGCCGGCCACCGGCGTCAGGCCGTGCGCCTTGAGGTTTTTGAGAAGCCAGGGTTGGCGATAGAGCCAGGGTTGGCGGTAAAGAGCGGGACGTTGGCCAATAACCGCCATAGCCACTTTTTGGGCACGCGTTATTTCCGCTTCAAAGGATAAAGTTTGAAAAATCTGCGTAAAATTATGTCCATAGGAATGGTTGCCAATCACATGGCCGCCGGCCATAATCGCTTTCCCTAAATCCGGAAATTTTTCCAAGTTTTTTCCAGTGGTAAAAAAAGTGGCCCGCACCTGATGTTTGGCCAGAATCGCCAACAGCTCTGGGGTATAAGGCGGGTATGGCCCGTCATCAAAAGTGAGCGCGATAATTTTCCGATCAGTTTTAACGGCATACGGGTAATAACCAAAAATCTGCGTTTTCGACCAGACGCTAAAATAATAGGCTAAACCAATAATTATTAGGCAGCCTATTAAAATATACATATTAAGCGCGCTTGAGTTCCTTGTCTTCCTTGCGAATCCGCGGAAAAGGAGAAACAAGGCTGCGGCCGGTCAAGCGCCGGAAAGTATAATCGAAAATATAGTAGAATATCAAAATGACAAAGATATTATAGAGCAAGCCTTTTTCCAAACGTCGGGCGGAGGTCAAAACGGCATTGCGGCGCAAAAAAATTATCCGGCCTTCTTTTTTTAGAGATTTGAGCAGAGCGACTTCGTCCCCGCCCTGGTCCAGCGTCGTATCATAACCGTGCCAAAACTTTCTTTTAAAGGCGGTATTGGCGCCGGGAATATAAATCAAACGACCGCTCAGTTTATAAAACAGATTAGTAATCCCGAAAAGCAAACTGACAAAAGGCTTCCCCCACCAGGGTCCGTCCGCGAACTTGAAAGAACCGATAACGGCCACCGCGGTCGGCTGGTCGGAAAAAGTTTTCATGATCGTGCTTAACCACTCAGGAGTATAAGTCGTGTCAGCGTCGGTCTGCACAATAATCTCACCGCGGGCGATTTGCGTTCCGGCTTGGCGGGCGTAAATCACGCCGGGTTTCGGTTCAAAGACGACCGTCACTCCTGCTTGGCGCGCCAGATTAGCTGTATTGTCGGAACTGTTATTATCAACGACAATAATTTCCTTTTCCCCCGGATAATCCTGCGCCCGAAGCGACTGCAGGCAGTGCCGGATATTTTTTTCCTCGTTATAAGCGGGGATAACGATGGAAATAAGTTGTTGGGACATATTAATTACTATTTTAATTAAAAAATAGGACTGCTGATTAAAGATAGACCCTAGCTAAATTATAGGATATTATCGCCTTTTTTGCTAATTGAGTCGGCTCCGACGCAAACCAGGGGAAAAATAGATTAATTTTAGCCTATTTATTAGGCAACGTTTCCCCTTTTATAAAAGACCCATAAAAACGGGTCTTTTATATTATCTATTTTATGGCTGAAGAAATATTTCTCTTAAAGACCATTAAATTGTTCACAATCCACCAAACAACTTCTTGCTCAGCCATTTCTTTTCTCATCTCCTCTGTTCGGGAAGAAAGATAAGAAAAATTATGCTGTTTAAATTTTTCAATCCAGTAACTAGGCGGCTGTTCATTAATATGACCGATGCTCCGCGGTCCCTGTCCGGGAATAGCGGCGCTAAAAAGTATATCATCCGAAGCCTCGGTCACGGTTTCCACTAAGGTGCTCGCTTCGCTCTCTGGCAAATGCTCGGCCACTTCCAAACAAAGAGCCAGATCAAATTTTTCTTGGAATTGATATTTTTGCGCCAAATCAAAGATTACTAACTTATCTTTACTCAACAAAAACTCTTCCCGGGCCGCCGGCGCTCCGTCCAGACCCAAAAGCTTCTTTACTCCTTCCTTTTCGAACTCTTGCAGATAGAGACCAGCGCCGCAGCCGATATCAACGAGACTTCGCGGCGTATAGAACTTCAAAACGACAGATACGAACTGGGCGGCCGAAGCCGCTTCCAATTTTACCGTGTTTCGGAAAAACTGCTGGTCGTAAATATGCGTTTCGACAGCCATAAAATTATTATGACTAATTATAGCATCTGCGGACTCAAAGAAAAAACGAGATTTTACTCTCGTCTTTTCTATGCTCTTTAGATTTAAGTATCAACGGGCTCAATCTTGAGATTAAGAATGGCGCTTACGGAGAATTACCGTAAGTGAAGTTAAGGTTAATATTAAGATACCGGCTAATAGCAATACCCCGGATAACATTGGACTTTTCGGAGCGAGTCCGGTATTGGGCAGAGTCGGAATAGCATTGGCCACAACAACCGTCGCAATCGCAAAATCTCTGGCGGTCAGACCATTGGCTTCGCCCGTCGCGATGGCGGTGTTCGTCGTGGTTTTGGTAAGATTCGTCCGACAGGTGTAGACCCACGTTTCCGTCGGGTCAAGTTTTAAATCACCATTAGTGTCGCCGGAAATATATTTTATGGGAACGCACTTATCATCAGTGAGCTGAATATTACTTAACGCGACCGTTCCCGGGTTGGTGATTCTTTTAGTATAGGTAACCCAGCCGCCTCCCGCGGGTAACGTTAACGGACTCGGAATTTTTGTCACGTGGATTAAAGGTGGCACAACCGGCACACCGACGACGACTGTGGCATTGGCAATATCAACGGCGCTTATGCCATTGGCCCAGCCAGTCGCGACAACGGTGTTCGTGTGCGTGACGGCGAGCGTCGCGGAACAAGTGTAGATCCAAGTTTCATTCACATCAAGTTTAGCATCGCCATTCGTATCGCCGGAAATAAGGGCGGCCGGACTGCAGGTATCGTCAACCATCGTGACGTTAGTCACCGGGACGGTTCCAATATTACGCAGCGTATAGGTATATTGAACCAAACCGGGACCATTCGGCAGAGCCAAAGGACTAGGCACTTTTACCACATCAATGAGCGGTGGCACAAGTGGGACAATCACGACGCCGATGTCGTTATTCGTGATGATACAAAATTTATTAAAGCCCGGGCTGAGATTCAATTGGCCATTGACATCACAATCGCCGGAGAACGTCCGAGTATAATTGGGATTAGAAGTTTCGGTCACGGTATAAGCCGCGGCCGGCGCCGGAAAGACGTTGGTTACGCCAGAGACGACTGGGGTACTATTAACGAACAGCGGGAAATCAGCGACAGTCTTAGTTCCGCCATTGTCGTTAATAACTATTTTGACGACGTTGATATTTCCCACGTGTGAACCCTGTGAAGGCGCGGCCGCACAGGTCGGTCCTGTAATAGAACTGGCCGTGCCGTTCATTGCCAAAAAAGTTCCCGTGAGCGATATAAGTCGACCGTTAATGGTGGCGCCTGATTCAGACGAGATATTGTCATGCGCGATGAGCGTTCCGACAAAATTACTGCCTGAACCGATGGTCGCGCTTCGGCCAATCTGCCAAAACACATGGCAGGCTTGGGCGTTGCCGGCCAAGACCACCGAGCCAGTGAACGTCATGTCCTGTCCAACCTGGAAAACCCAGACATCATCGTACCCGCCGTTCAAAGTGATCGTTCCGGAAAACGTAGTATCGAGAGCGACGGTCCACACACCCGGGAGAGGAGCCCACGGGTCTGTACCCCACCCACCATTGGTCGTCTGACCGGCCAGGTTGCCGAAAGCGCCCAAGGCAGCGGTCTGAGCAGACGCTGACACACCACCGGTACCAAAATATTCACTACCTCCCGTATGTATCCAAGTTCCGGTTTTCGAAGTCGTGGCACCGGGGCTGAGACCTAAATCACCGGAGATGGTGGTCGGACTGTCAGTGCTGCTCATCGCCGCGGCACCCAAAACCGAGAAACTGGCCGCCGTACCCAGCGGTGGCACAGAGGCCGCGAGCGCGGCACTCGACCAGAGCAAACCGAACCCCAGAAAAAGGGTCGCTGCTCCTCCCAAAATTTTTGTAAATTTTTTCATAGACATTATTATTTGTGTAAACTTATAATTAGTTGACGACCGGATTGATTACCGGACTAAATAACCGAGCCCTAAGAAAAATATTTTATTATTAGTAAATAGTTACTTGTATATATATAGTAATTATAGCAAATATTTACTATAGCGTCAATAATTTCGCCAAAGTTACTTTATTAAAGTCTAAATGCGAAAACAAGTATGGCTAATAATAAAGATATTAACCCTTAATCCGGCCTAAATAAAATTAATTATTTTTCCTTTATAAATCTAGTAATGAGCTGAATGGCAATCACTATAAATAATATCCACCAGATCCATAAGAGACCCCAGAGGTAACCATAAAAATATAAACCTAATAAAATATCTAAGGCTAAAAAGCAAATTTTTATTAAACTTACTTTCCACCACTCAATTTTTCCTCTTATTTAAGCTTAGCGGTTACATCAATAAACTGATAAAGATTCTGCAAATTAGGAAAAATATAATTTTGATCCGGTAAAATCGGCAATCCGGCCGAAAAATATTGGTTTAAAATAATCCGGAATGAATTAACATTCGAAATTGACGAATAAAGAGTTGAAGTCGAAACACCGGGCAGATAATAAGCCGAGAAAATCGGGAACTTCTCTTTGATTAAATCGTCGCTGGCCGCACTCCAATCATCAGCGGCCGGCAGTTCATAACGAAGATAAGGTGCGCCCTCATCGCTTTGAATCAAAATAATCGGCGGTGTTTTTGAGTTTTTGATAATTTGATCGACCATTTTCTCCAGTTTAATGCTGGTACAGGCGGTCTGATTGGCAAAATTCTCATCATCAGTCATTTTTTCCGTTTTCGCCTTGGTCAGTATCTCGCAGTTTCGGCCGTAAATATAGGGCAAATGCGGCGAAAGAAGATGCGCAAAAACAAATTTCGGACCCGGCATTTTAGCAATTTCCGGGAGCATCGTAAATTGATATTCGTTTTGATTCTTAACATCGGTATCGGAATTGCCGATAACTTTTCCCGGCGGCAGACTAATAAGGAGCGGGTTAAGCATAGTTGACTGCAAAAGCAGATTACTAAAAAGATCAAGACTGACCCATTCGCCCGGCAAAGTGAAATTACGATCGGCGGCCGGATTATAAGGCGTTACCCACCAAGCACCGAGCTGATAATATTTATAACCGAAATTACTCAGAAATTTTTTAACGTTGCTATTATTGATAAGTGGCATGGCCGCTGTTTGATCGGAAGAATTTTTATATTCCGAAAGATAATTAAGATATTCCATATTCAGAGTCGAGGCAATCGAAAGAGAGGTTTTAGGATAGTTGGAGGTCGCTTGTGTCGGCACATAAAAACCCTTTTTTTCCAGATCTTTGACAAAAGCGCTCTGATCATAATTCAAATATTTTTTTAAAACCGCTGTTGAGGTATAACTATCAGGAATTATATAATAAATATCCGGCTCGCCATTTTTAAAATCGGCCCGATTAACACTTGGTAAAATTAAGGGACTAAGCGCTTCCGACTGTCGCCATCTTGGGATCTCATAACGGCCGACGTTTAGTAAGGGAATCAAAATCGCAAAAATCGACATGAGTAATAAGAAATTACTTAAGGCCCGAAGCGTCTTTTTAGTTTTCTTGATCAGTCGGAATAAAATCAGCAATATAATAATCCCTAAAGGGAAAACCAGCGTGTCGGCGGAGATTCCGGCCGGAATTTTATCAGTTAAATATGAGATAACATCGCCGTAAGAAAAAAATAGAACCATAAAAAAAGAACTGAAAACAGTTCCCTTGATCTTATCTTTAAATAAATATGAAAAAAATATTAAAAAAATAGTCGAAAAAATCAAGGCCATCAGA
>Ga0209429_10001251_pt1 | contig 16040 bp, 11 predicted proteins | sample BarGraNGADG00212_3_FD_184493 | JGI IMG/M metagenome (GOLD analysis project Ga0209429, IMG submission 184493) | Arctic peat soil microbial communities from Barrow, Alaska - Barrow Graham LP Ref core NGADG0004-212 (SPAdes) (version 2) | ecosystem: Environmental > Terrestrial > Soil > Wetlands >... | reverse complement strand
ACGGATTACGGGAATTCCCGGACCCGGGCTATCTATATTGTTAAGTCCGGTCACTGCAACTGTTACTTTCTGCCGTTTCATAACTATTCCTCTGTGAGGTTATTTACGATAAGGTCATTCATAAAATCGGTAAGATATCTCTCAAGAGAAATTCTGTCAATATCATACTTTTCACACATCAATTCTGTTATCTGACTGATACTCTTTCCATCCTTAATTAGCATTAAAACTTCCTTACCAGTAATATTTAGTGTGAAAGAGTCGCCTGTGGAAGGATTAAAAACAAACCCGTTTTCGCTTAATGCTATATTCCCCTTAATCAGCATAATCGTATTTTAGTATTTATTTACAGTTCCTGATTTTACTATTTTAATAAACTCAGTAAATTTAAGCACAAGCAGAAGGCAAACCAAAAAAGTTCAGTGAATTTGATTATTCTCCAAGTATAATGAAAGATTTTATCTGTGAAATTATTTTATTGAATAACTGGAAATGAGCTTTCTGAATCACAACTCTCGAATGCAAATGAAACGCTTTAAGTTTATATATTTGATATATTTAGCACAGCCAAACAGTAATTTTCAGATGCCGAATCAATGTTGTGAATTGTTTTCAGTTAGTATATTTAATATATTGCGTACGAATTATAACTTCTTCTAACCTTTAATGACCAGTAAAATGAAACCAAGAATTACCTTTCAGTTCCTTTCCTTTTTTTCCCTGTTTATGCTTATTATTTCATGTAAAACGAATTATGGCCCGGATATCTACAAGCCCGATACCAGTTTTAAGGTGGTCGGATACCTTGGTGGCGGAAATTTTGACAAATTAGATTCCATTGAGCTGAAAAAGCTGACATATCTGAACCTTGCCTTCGCCAATCCTGACAAGAATGGCAAACTTGTTATGGATGACGGCGCTGATGTCACAATTGGAACAAAAAAAGGACATGAAGCAAACCTTAAAGTATTCATCTCTCTTGGTGGCGGAGGAAGACCGGACACAGTAATCTGGAAATCTGTATTACGGCGTAAAAACAGATCGTCATTCATCAGAAACATAGTGAGATATGTGGAAGAGAATAACCTCGATGGTGTGGATGTCGATATTGAAGGTAACCTTTTCCCATACATTGGTAAAACATATGGGCCGTTTGTAGTTGAGTTAAGAAAAGCCCTTCATTCAAAAGGAAAAGGGATTTCATGCGCACTTGGTGCAATGGACCTGAATGAGGTTGTTACTCAGGAAGCCCTGGAGGCTTATGACTTTATAAATATAATGGTATATGATAAAACCGGCATATGGAGACCAAATGATATAGGACCTCATTCTCCTTTCTCCTATGCTGAAGAAGCAATACAATACTATACTGTAGACAGAAAGATCCCGCCTGCCCGTTTAACTCTTGGTGTTCCTTTTTACGGATTCGATTTCACTCCTCCTGCCAGGTATATCGATTTTTCTGAGATCATTAAGGATGATCCGACCAATGCCTACAGGGATTCAACAGGTATGAGATATTATAACGGGATACCAATGATCGTTCAAAAGACAGAACTGGCAAAGAAAACCCTGGGAGGTATAATGATATGGGAGCTTGCCAGTGATACAAAGGGTGATCTGTCGCTGCTCGGGGCTCTGGATCAGACCCTTAAGGCAGGAGATGGCGTAGTAAAGACTTTCTACAGGGATGAAGATGGCGATGGTTTCGGCAATCTGACTAAACCCTTCCAGGCCTGTGTGGCACCGGAGGGTTATGTATCGAATAAGGATGATGCTGATGACACAAATGCCAAAGTGCACCCTTGATCAGGAAAGTTCTTAAATACTTTCAGCTTGTATTTTTGATTTATTGAGCACAACATCGGTAATTGAGACAACCGGTCATTTACCGTTGTGAATTGCTTTCAGTTTGTATCTTTGATATATTGGATACAGTTTCTCTTAATTGGAGATTCCTCACTTCTCCGCCTGATGGCGGATTCGTTCGGAATGACAACATCAATTGGTGTAGTGTGATGGGTAAGCAGTGGCGATTCGCTGAGCGAATCGCCACTGCTTACCTTATGCCACATAAAACCCTGTCATTCCGAGCGTTAGCGAGGAATCTCATACTCAATTGTTTTGAGATTATTATTAATAACCGATACTCAAATATTATAATATATTGCCCGTCACATATAAACAAAGTGCAGCCCGCTCCATGGCTGCACTTTGAATTATGTAGATTTTTTATGATTATCAGAACGTATATAACGTTTTGTTTCATGACCAGGTAAGGCCATGCCATGGCGTGTCCCTATGTACGTTTCAAATGATCTATAACAATTTTAACTTTCACAAAGGATATGATATGGATTAATATCACCATATCGCTTTCTGAAAGCTCATCGAAATCGTCCAATACCCGGAAAAATGCTTCTATTTTGGACGGATCATCCTTCATGTCTATTGCAGAAAGCAAATACATAAGATAATGAAACAATTCAATACTGTGAAGGGATTGCCTTCCTGGGAAAAAAGCCTCTATGCTGTTTTCCTGTAATAAACTCTCATCAGTAAAGTTTTCTGAAGTAATCAGTTCAGTGAGCCATAATAACCTGATAATCGGGTAATCCTTATACCTGGAAAAATATTTTTTGAGTTTTCCCATATATTCAACTGATTCTTCAAACCGGAGAATATTTAGTTCGAGAAAAGCAACAGCCGGGATATCTTTAGCCAGTGCCCGGAAAGTCTTCAATTTTTTTCGCGAATTTTCAGGGTTTTCTCCCAACGAATCATAAACGTCAAGGAATAGTTCTTTAATCTTCAAAGGATTGTCGATGGTTCCAGGTAGGATACCTAATAATTCATCGGGTATTTCATCATCGGGCAGGATGTCAATATCCAGTTCACCGGAAATTTCGTTGTAATAATCATCTATCTTTTCAGGATCGCAGAGATCGTAAAAAACTGAATTGGTAACCATCGAAAAGCGTTTGATCTCATCAGGGGTGAGCGAATCAAATTTGTCGAATAATTGCAGAAAAACCTCATGCTTTTCTTCAAAAGTTTTTCCGGAAAATTCATCATACTCATCATCATCTTCTATATCCTCATCTTCCTCATCCACGTCATCGAATATTATGAAATTTCCCGGGCCGGCAGTCTTCTCAAGCCGGGTAATAATACTGTTTACCCTGGTATTATTATCAAAGGGGTTGCGCATATATGCCGGTTTCCCGTCAAATCCGCATTCGACATCTATAAGTTCAATATCGTCGTTATCTTCTTCAAGCATAAAACTGGTAATCGAAGTGAAATCTTTATACGGAGAAAAACCGTATTCTTCTGCAAACTCAAGACCTGCATATACGATGTTGTGAACCAGTATATAACTGATTGGTTCCATGTCCATTCCGTCACTGATCATATCAATTTTTCCCTTGTATTCAAATAAAGGTACATTAAACATGTAGAATGTTTCTTTTACCCCCAACAACATAAGGTCGACCAGATAAAAACAAGCTGTAATATTACCGTTAGTGTGCCTCCTTGCAACAACCACATGAGCCATCTTCGACTTTTCCCAGTTACTATTTACCAAACACTCATAAATGGACAACATGCGCACCTTTTTACGTATATAATTCTCGGGACTTAACATTTGTATAACTTTGCTTGCCATGGCGTTACACTACTGGTTTAAATGAATTTCTGAAAGCGACTTTATTGCCCTGTCAGAGAAGAAGTCGGAAGCAGCAAATATTCTGTATAAACCACCATCTTGATCAGGATTTGTTTTGATAAGGAGAAACTCCTGCTGGTCGTTCCGGTTGAACAATTCGGAATATGACACAGCACACCTGTATCCATCCCTGCCAGCCAGACAGAGTATACCAGTCTTCAGAATTAGTTGATTGACAGTATAATATTGACCGATTACATCTTTAAGCAGCAAACCTGTAAATGGAGAGGTGCTATGGATACCTTTCCCCCTTCCATAAAAAATTGTATTAAATGTAATATCTTCTTTTTCGTTTCCGGGTGTTATTACTGCAAGTTGTTTATTATCATTAAACAATTTGATATCTGAAGAATACATAGGTGACATCCCTTTTACCACAGGGAATGATTTACGGATTGATTTTATAGTAATTTTTACAGGATCAGATATGTTTCTCTCAGTAATGAGATCACCTCCTGCAACAATTTTAGAAGTTTTTGGGAGAGGCCAGAGCTCCTTTGTTTTGGAAGGTACTATCCGGGCAACACCAGAGGCTATAATGATCTTGTGAAGGTCGTTGGGATAGTATATTTCTCCCCAGCTGAAAACTGCTTTTTCGCCCAGTGCATTTTCAATTTCTATATACAGATCAATGATAGGACCAAACTCATCACTATTCGCCTTTTTTAAAACTCTTTTATCAAGAATATCGAAAAGAGAATAACCGTCATATCTGTAAGCACCAACAAACCTGTCGCCACCGGCGCTATCAAACAGAGCTTCTTTCACAATAACAGAATGCACCGGAAGACCAGAAAAATCAATCTTACCCGGATTTGCTATCTCCCCTTCAATTATCAAATCTTTTATCGGCAGGTTGAACGTTTCAGTATTATCATAAAAATTATTGGTCATGTCTGATGTGTCTATTGATTGCAATCCCGATATGTGAACATTATCGGAGATCTGTCCTATTTTTGTTTTACACGAAATCAAACTTAATGAAAATAAAGCGAGCAGAGATATTGCTTTCATGTTTATTAGGTTATGGTTAATTTAATAATAAGAATTTTGACACAATATCGTTATACAGTTGCGCCATTGTGCCGTTGTGCCATTGAGACTTTGTTTTATTCATCTGATCAATATGCAATATAATGCATAACGAATACAAAAGTATATCATTCAATTAATTCCATCATGATTTTTATCAGTCTTATAAAAATTACCAACAAGTTGCTATGCTTAATCAACTCCTGATTTTGTTTCTTAACTTTAAACACTTAATTATTTTTCATTTTAAGTCAAACAATAATTCTTACTAAGGTGAATTCAAAAGAAAGAATGATGTGCGCCATTAATGGCGAAAAACCAGACCGGCTTCCGGTTACCGTACATCAATGGCAAGGTTATCACCTCGATACCTTTATGAATGGAATCAGCCCGCTTGAGGCTTTTAGAAAGGTGGGTATGGATGCTGCTGTTCAGTATTTTGCAGACATGGGTCAATTCTGGCTCGTTGATGCTGATTTTGCAAAATTCTCCACTCCTGAATGGAAAGATGAGGTAGAAGTTATAAGCACTGATCCGGAAAAAAGAATTAATCATCATAAAATTATTACCCCCGGAGGTGACCTGACTTATAAAACTGCAGGGAACAGAAAAACCACATGGATCACTGAATACCTGATTAAGAGAGATGAAGATGTGGAACTTATCAGCAAGTTCATGCCTGTACCCCCGCTTGATCAAAAGCCGCTTGCAAAAGTATACAGTGAAGTAGGAGATAAAGGTATTGTCAGAGGTTTTGTCTGGGGCGACCAGGCCGGCTGCTGGCAGCATGCAGCCTGCTTAATGGACATCAATGAATTGATAATAAAATCAATGACTGACCCGGAGTGGGTGCATTATCTGATGAATGTTCTTCTCGGGAAGAAACTTCAATTCATTGAATCTATGAAGGGAGCTAAGTTTGACCTTATAGAGACTGGAGGAGGTTCCTCCTCCTCTACCCTGATATCACCTGATCTCCACAAAGAATTTTGCCTGCCTTACGACCGGAAAATGCATGAGGCCCTTCATTCCCTTGGATTTAAAATTACTTATCACACTTGCGGAGGAACCTATGGCATAGAGGAATATATCATTTCAAACAAAACTGATTGTTCTGAAACACTTGCTCCTGTCAGTATTGGTGGTAATCAGGAACCCTGGGAATTAAAGGAGAAAGTCGGAAACCGCATTTCCCTGATAGGAGGTATAGACCAATACAACATTCTAACAGATGGCACATCTGAAAAAATCAGAAATATGGTACATACTTTATTTGAGAAGGTTGGTTATGACGGAGGCTATATCTGTGCATGTTCAGATCACTTTTTTGATACTCCTGTGGAAAATATAAAAGTAATGGCAGATGCAGCAAAGGAATGTGTTTATTAGGCTTTTGCCGTCTGATTCCATAGAAGATTATGAACCTGTTACATAAGATCAATAATGAAAAAAAAATATTTTATTTTTTGTATCCTGTTGTTTTCAGAATCTTTTTCAATGGGACAGAATATCGGGAGCATTGCGAATGACCCCAATTTTTTTCCTATAGCTGTATGGGTGCAAAGTCCTTCAAATGCCGCCGCATACAATTCAATTGGAATAAACATATTCGTAGGTATCTGGGGAGGGCTTGATCAGGCAAAATTAGACTATCTTAAATATGAAAGTTAATTTAGCATATGGAAAAACCGGACATATTATCGAATTACCGGATAATTTGAATATTGACATAATTGAACCACTTTGGGTTGATAGCGTAAATGACCAGAGTTCTGCAATAACTGAAGCGCTCAGAAATCCATATGACAGTAAACCATTAATAGATTTCGCTGTACCAGATGATAAAATTGCAATAATATTCAGCGATATAACCAGGGCCACACCTTATAATATTATTATACCTGCTTTGTTAGATGAATTGCGAAATATCCCTCGTGAAAATATTACTTTTTTTTGTGCAAATGGGACCCACAGGTTGACAACGAATGAAGAACTGATTAGTATCCTGGGTGAAAATATTGTGAAAAATTATACCATTGTTCAAAATGAGACAGGCAATGCAGAGTTACATGAATATGTTGGCACTACAACTTCCGGAAATAAGATATATCTGAATAAAGAAATTCTTAAGTGCAATATTAAAATTCTTACAGGTTTTATTGAACCACATTTTTTTGCTGGTTTTTCGGGTGGTATAAAAGCACTAATCCCGGGAATGGCTTTTGTGGATACTATAAAATACAACCATTCTATTGCCCATTTGTCAGCGGAAAATGTTGGCTGGGGTATAACTTACGGAAATCCTGTCTGGGAGGAAATGATGGAGGCTGTTAAATATGTCCCGGATTTATTTCTATTAAATATCACATTAAACAAAAATAAAGAAATTACGAATGTCTTTGCGGGAGATTTAAGATCAGCTCATAAGGCCGGATGTCAGTTTGTAAAAGATTCAGCTATGGTCCGGGTAAACAAACTCTATGATATAGTAATTACCAGCAATTCGGGCTATCCGTTGGATTTAAATATATACCAGACAGTTAAAGGAATGAGCGCTGCTGCCCAAATAGTAAAAGAGGGTGGAAATATTGTACTTGCTGCTGAATGCTGGGATGGAATTCCATCAGACAGTGACTATGAAACCATTTTAAAATCAGTCAATAGTGCAGATGAACTGATGAAGTTTATTAAAGGGAAAGAAGATACTCTGAAGGACACCTGGCAGATCTATTTTCAGGCCCTGATTCAGCAAAAGGCAAATGTATATTTGTTTAGTGATAAGCTGGATGATGAGACCATTAAACGGGCACTTCTTAATCCTGTCAATAACATCAGCAGATTAATTGATGACCTTGCAGAGAAAACAGGACCGCAAACTAAAATTTGTATTTTGCCTGAAGGGCCACAGACAATTCCCTATTTTAAATAATATTGCCACCAATATCCTTATTATTCTACGATTACTACAATAATATCCATAACATTAGTCATGGTGGGACCGGTAATAATATGCCCGTCTGTCTTTTTAAAGAAATGGTATGAATCGAAATCCCTGAGGTATTTTTTCGGATCAATATTTTTTGACAGAGCCACAGGTACAGTATCCGAATCAACAACAGCTCCGGCGACATCAGTCGGTCCATCGGTACCATCAGTACCTGATGAAAGTATTGTAATACCCGGATGGTTCTGAAGCAGGATGGCAGACAATAATGCAAGATGCTGGTTTCTCCCTCCCTTACCTTTGCCAGTCATTTTAACCGTTGTCTCTCCACCGAATAAAAGACAAACTGGTTTAATCTCACTCTTGTCATCCTGAAATTTTAATGCTGTTTCCACTATGTACTCCACAACTGACCCAATATCGCCCTGAAGCTGATCATCTATTATAACCGGATTAATATTAAACTCCAGTGCTTTCTGCTTCGCTGCTTCAAGGGCCAGCCTGTTAGTTCCAATAAGGAGATTAAAGGTTTTCTCAAAAACAGGATCAGAGGATTTCGGTGTTTCAGGTCTGATTCCGGTTACTCCATCCATAAGATATTTAAGAATCCCATCTGGTATGGATGGCAATATATTGAATTTTTCCAGAACATTGAGGGCTTGCTGAAAAGTCGTAGGATCGGGGGCTGTTGGTCCTGAAGCAATAACATCAAGTGGATCTCCGGCAACGTCAGACAAAATAAGGCTTACGAGGGTAGCCGGATAAACTGCCCTGGCAAGCTGACCTCCTTTAACCAAAGACAGATGTTTGCGTACTGAATTGATCTCCTGTATACAAGCGCCGCTGTTAATAAGCAGATCATTGACTGCAATCATATCATCATAAGATGAACCTTCAGGATAATCAGGAAGCAATGATGAACCTCCACCAGATAAAAGACAGATTACCAAATCATTGATATCAGCTTTTTCAGCAATATTCAATATTGCCTTTGTAGCATTAAATCCGTTTGAATCGGGAACTGGATGACCTGCTTCCGAGACCTTAATATATTTTAATTTACAGGAATGACCGTATTTAACAACGATATTTCCTTCGGTAATCCGGTTGCCAAGAATCTTTTCGACTTCTGCTCCCATCATGGCGCTTGCCTTGCCTGCACCGATAACGTATATTTTTTCAATTGCTTCGAGGGAAAAATTCAGATGTCCTATAACAAGACATTCATCCTTAAGTACCATCTCCTTGTTTATCAGCCTTTCTGGAAGAACACTATCGATTCCCGCGAGAAAAATCTGTTCGGCAACTGTTCTGTGATTCATTTTTTCTATATCAAAATGTCTTTGTTTATCATGAAAGAAGACTTTTTACAAAATTATCAGTGAAGTAACCCATACACAGGCAAATACAACCAATCCCATTACAATAGTCGAGGATGAGTACACTTTAAGAGTTGTATCAGGTTCTAAATCAGAAAAATTGGAGACAACCCAGAAGTATGAATCATTGGCATGCGAAACAATCATTGAACCTGCTCCCATCGAAAGCATTGTAAGCAACCTTCCCCACTCCGAATCAAGACCAAGCATTGATACCATGGGTGCAACAAACGATGCAGTGGTTATAATTGCCACAGTTGATGAGCCCTGAGCAGTCTTCATAATAACTGCAATGAGGAATGGCACCACAAGACCGATACTTGTTCCTGCCAGAAGCTTTCCCATAGCCTCTCCGGTACCAGTTGCTTTAATTACCATTCCAAACATGCCACCGGCAGCAGTGACAATAAGTATAGGACCGGCTTTCTCTATTGCTTCGGAAAAAACGGAATTCATAGCGGTAATTGTTTTATCCTTAATTAAGAACATTGCCAGAACAACACCAATTGATAAGGCAAATACAGGTTCACCGGGAAAATAGAATATTTTTGAGATCAGACTTTGTCCACCTTTGTCAATCAGGCTAAAGAGTGATTTGAAGGTTATCAGCAAAAGCGGAACAACTATCGGAAGGAATGATAGAAAAGCGGGAGGAAGATTATTTTCAGATACCTTGATATCAACTTCGACCTCTTTCGCTGCCGGATAGTTTTTTCCTTTTATCATCCATTTGCTCCAGAAATATGCTGAAATGGCACCAGGGATTGCGAAGATTGTTCCAATTATAATCAGATACCCGATATTTACTTTTATCAAACCTGCAGCAGCCAGTGCTCCGGGATGTGGAGGGATAAGACAGTGTACAGAATATAATGATGTTGCCAGCACTGTTGCCATAAAAGGCATCGCCAGTTTCGATTTTGAACTGAATGACTTTGCCAGGCCGCTTAATATGATAAATCCGGAATCGCAAAATATCGGTAATCCGGTAATAAATCCTGTTATACCCAATGCCTGAGGACTCCTGTTTTCTCCTGTTTTTGAAAGAATATACCTGGCAATACTGAGTGTTCCGCCTGTCTTGTCGAGTGTGATACCAATAATTGCTCCCAGGATTATTAAGAAACCAATGGAGGCCATTGTATTGCCAAATCCTTCTTTGATAGTGCTGACTACTGTGTTTGGGGGAAGAGTAGTAAATGCCAAAAAAAGTGAAACAATAAAAAGGGCAATGAACGCTTTTATTTTTAACCTTGAGGTAAGAATGATTATTGCAATAATACTTATACCTACCAGAATTGATGTTAGTAAAATACTCATTGATAATGTTTAAGTAAAGAAAAGATATGCTACAAATATTGCAGTGGTAAAACCCGCGAGGTCCGCAAGCAGTCCGCATCCTATGGAGTACCTTGTATTTTTAATACCTACTGATCCGAAGTAAACTGCAACAATGTAGAATGTTGTATCGGTTGTTCCCTGCATTGTACATGATAATCGTCCGATGAATGAATCGGCTCCATAGGTCGTCATGGCATCAATCATTAGTCCTCTGGCACCGCTTCCGGAAAGAGGTTTCATGAATGCGACAGGAAGGGCTGCCGTGAACTGTGTATCAATACCCAGCCAGGCAAAGAACTTAGCAATACCGGCAATAATAAAATCCATCGCACCGGAGGCCCTGAAAATTCCGATTGCAACCAGTATGGCAACAAGAAATGGTATTATTCTGATGGCAATATTGAAGCCCTCTTTCGCCCCTTCGATAAATGCATCATAAACATTTACCTTTTTTATGAATGCCAAAACTATAAACAGTGCGATAATTGACATTAGAATAAAATTGGCAGCAAAGGTTGAAATCGTTGATATCTGCTCTTTTGGAAGCCTGCTGAAATAAATTATTATTCCGGTAATTATTGCTGTCAATCCTCCGAGATAGGCCAGAATAACTTTGTCGAAAAGATTGATTTTCTGAATTATAGCGACACTTATCATTCCCGTGATAGATGCAGCAAAAGTCGAAATAAGTATTGGAATAAAAATATCAGCAGGATTGGCTGCTCCAAGCTGTGTACGGTAAACAATAATGCTGACAGGAATAATTGTAAGACCGGCAGCATTAAGAACCAGGAACATGATCTGGGCATTGGAGGCAGTCTCTTTGTCGGGATTTACTTCATGCATCTCCTTCATTGCTTTAAGTCCTACAGGAGTTGCAGCATTATCCAGGCCCAGCATGTTAGCCGATATATTCAGCATTATTGATCCGTAAGCCGGATGACCTTTGGGCAGCCCTGGAAAAAGCTTTTCAAACAGCGGGCCAATAAGTCTGCCGAGTATAGCTACTATACCACCCTTCTCCCCCACTTTCAACAGACCCATCCAGAGGGTTAATGCTCCGGTAAGGCCAAGTGATATTTCAAAGCCTGTTTTAGCATTCGAAAAAACGGCATTAATCATCTCATTGAATATCTGTGTATTTCCCGCGAAAATCAATTGTCCGAGGGCAACAATGAATCCGATTAAAAAGAATGCTATCCAGATGTAGTTTAATGCCATTTGGAATGAATGAGTTGCTAAGATAATTATTAGGAAAGACAAATGACAAAAGACTAAAGATAAAAGACAAAAGTTAATAGGCAAAAAAACAAAAAGTAAAATTGCTTCGTCACTTAATCTCTTAGTCACCTAGTCTCTTAGTCTTCCCCTCTCCCCGTCATTCTCCCGGAGATCTGTAAAGCTCGATATTTGATATAATCGGACAGGCTTTTGATTTACTTATAGTTACTTTAATTTTAGTGGTCTTTATTACAGGAAATTTTCTTATCACTTTATGTCCTATAGTGGTACCTTCAATTACCGGTTTCCAATCAACATTATTATATGCTGACACTTTGAATTCCTGAACCCGTTGACCCAGTTTAATATATTCCTGAAGTACTATTCTGTTAACTTCCGTTTCTGCTCCCAGATTGATAATTATATCGCCTGTTGTCTGTTCATCATTTGTGGCCCAGTAAGTTTCCGGATTCCCGTCATTAACATTTTTAGCTTCATATCCTTTTCCCCTGGTGAATGTAGCAGTTACCTGCTTCCCTTTTGCCACATTAGTTTCAAATTCCTTTTCCTGTAACTCTCTGAAAGCCAGAAGAGACTTAACATCATTCTCATGCAGCAGACCTCTCCTGTCGGGAGGAACATTAAGCAATAGATTGCTGTTCCGTCCGATTGAAGAGTAATATAATTCCATAAGGTTCTTAGGCGACCGTACAAGAGAATCCTGATTCTGGTGATAAAACCATCCGGGCCGGATCGAAACATCAACTTCGGCTGGTATCCAGTAATTTCCGTCTTCATGGCCCTCACCAAGTATCCTGGCAAAATCTCCTCCCGGATACATCTCATCTTTTTTAAGAAGACACCAATTGGTAAGACTTCCCATCCCGCTTTCATTGCCGACCCACCTGATATCCGGTCCGGCATCGCTGAACATAACAGCTTCAGGTTGTAACTTTCTTACAATCTTATGGGAATTGGCCCAATCATAGTAGGTTTTATTATCAATATTTCTTTTCTCCCTTGCACCTCCGTAATATCCATCTCCACCGTTAGCACCGTCGAACCAGACTTCGAAAATATTACCATAATTTGTAAGAAGTTCACGAAGCTGATTCCGGTAATAAGTTAAATATTCAGGAGTACCGTAAAATGAACTGTTACGATCCCATGGCGACAGGTAGACTCCCAGCTTCAAACCGTACTCATCGCATGCCTCCTTCATATCCCTTAAAACATCACCTTTACCATCTCTCCACATTGAGTTTTTTACCGAATGACTTGTGAATTGAGATGGCCAGAGGCAAAAACCGTCATGATGTTTGGCTGTAATTATGATGCCTTTCATACCGGCATCTCTTGCAACTTTTGCCCACTGTCTGCAATCGAGTTCAGATGGATTAAAAACGGATTCCTTTTCATCACCATAACCCCACTCTTTATCTGTGAAAGTATTAACAGTAAAATGGACAAACATGTAATACTCCATATCATGCCAGGCAAGTTGCCTTTCCGATGGAATAGGTCCAAAAGGCTCAGGAGGAGCAACTTGTGAGCATGCAATAAGAAAAAAAAACGAAATCAGCAGTTGGAATAATTTTTCCATTTTTCGTAAAATATTTATTGCGAAAGATCTTTTATCCTGATGTTTCTGAATTTAAGTTCGGAACCATGTCCAAGAAAACCGATGTGTCCGGTTTTATTTTTTAATCCGGGGTGATCCTTGTGATCCAAAGTCCCATTATCTCTTGGTCCTGCAATATCGCCATCCACAATAGTGGTACCATTGAGAATAATTTTAATCTGAGTGCCCTTAACTATGACCTCTTCATAGTTCCATTCACCAACAGGTTTCTGATACTCCCGTTTAGCAGGGATTACACCATATACTGATCCATGATACTGGTAAGGCTCAAGGTTTGCGTAAACTGAAGCCCTGTTATCGAGTATCTGTAGTTCCATGCCCACATAAGCAGCATCACCGGTGAGAGGAGCCCTTATACCGAGTCCGTTATTTGCAGCCGGAGTAAGCTGAAATTCAAAACGGAAAATAAAGTCGGCATATTCTTTTTCTGTATAAAGATTTCCACCTGATCCGTTATTTGGTTTGACCACAATCATTCCGTCTTCGGCTACATACGATTCTTTGTTCCCTACCCAGTTATCGAGGTTTCTCCCGTTAAAGAGAGTGACAAATCCTTCAGCCTTTTCTTCAGGAGTAAGGTTTAATTCCATTTCCTTAATTTCCCTGACATAGATATCTCTGAATGCCAGATCAGTACCATGGGCCTGTAGTTCGATAGCACCTTTCAGGAATATCGGAATATTGCGATCCCAGTAGTTCTCCAATGTTACATTGTCAACAACTAGTTCTCCGTTAAGCCATACTGAAACCTTTTCCCCAACCATTACAATTCTGAATGTATTCCAGTCTCCGACAGGATTATCTGCAACTTTTAAAGGTTTGGATGGATTTTTCTGGTTATTATATAAACCTCCTGAACCTACCTGGGCACCAGCATCCACTCTCGAAGTATCCCAGATCTGAACCTGAGGTGACCCTCTGAGGTAGATACCACTATCGCCAGCCTTTGAGATTCTCCAGTCGACAAACATTTCAAAATCACCATACTCCTTAATTGAACATAGATTATCGCCGCTGCCGGTAAACGATATACAACCATCTTTTACACTCCAGTTAGCTGAGACTTTTTTATCAGCCTCAACTTGTTTTTTAGCGAGTTCGGCAGGTTTCATTTTGGCTCTTGCAACGGGATTTTCAACAAGTCCCTGCCAGCCGGTCAGATCCTTACCATTAAACATTGATTTAAATCCCTCATCAGAAACCATGCTGGTTAAGTATTTGTTTACCATCTCTTTATCGTACTCACTCTCCTGCCCTTTCAGTTTGCCGGTTACTTTGATAAGAATCTCTTTTACAAGGTCACCATACATTCCTGCCTTAGAATTTGCTGAAGGAAGTGCGATATTCATAGCAGCTTTAGCAGCTGCAGCAGAAGTAGTAGGATCATCAAGGAAGTTTGATACAAAATAGAGCGACTGGCAGGTTTTTAAATTCCCGATTTCAGTCAGTATTGCCGCTTTCCTGTCAGGACTCAAAGCATAAGGCATTATTTTGCGATAGAGAAGCAACTTCTGTTCATCAGGTAAAGTTGCAGATTTTATTTGCCTCACATAACCTTCAAAAGCAGGACCTTCAAAAGTTTTATTTTTCGAAGCACATATCTCAAATAAAGCCGATGAAGCAGAATAATCATGCCAGTTTGTAAGTGTCTTGAAGCAGACCTCCCGCATTTCTGAATTTCCATTTTCAAATTCTTTTAAAACCAGAGCAAGCGCTTCCCGTCCGCCGGTTTTTGCAAGTACGGGGATTAACTTTTGCTTTTGAATTTTGCCATTCATTGCTTTCAGAATGGTTGAGGACCTCTTTTCAGGATCTGAAATTTTACCTGCTGCTACTGCCAGTGCTTCCTGAATATCAGCAACATAATCCGGATTTTCATTAATGCCAAGAAGCTCGATAAGCTTTCCCTGATCATCTGATCCGGCAAGATTGGCCAATGCTTTTACAGCCGCAGCTTTAACAGGTTCTTCATCCGAAGAGGTATAAGGAAGAATTGCTGAAAAATATTTATTGTCTTTATTCCATGCAAACAGCTCTATTGCACTTTTCCTGGCTGCAGGGGTTCCTTCTTTCAGAACCGGGATTAAATATGTCATATAATCACTTCCCATAACCGTCATAAGAGCTGATTTTGCAGCTTCCTGGTCAGGAGTACTACTGAATACAAGCATATAGTTAATGAGAGAATTGATAGCTTGCTTTCCACTTATTTTAACAATTGCTTCAGAAGCTTCTTTCCTGACGTTCAAATCTCCATCTGTTAATGAAGCAGTTACGAGAGGCAGCGCCATTTCATCACCCCTAAGACCAAACATGTTTATAATTTCAGATTTGGCAGCCGGAGTGGCTTTTGGAAAATATCCGATCCATTTTTTTATTACCTCAGTTCCGGGAATCGTGAGTGACATTTTTATCGCAGCACTCCTGTACTTTGAGTTAGCATGGGAGGCTGCTTTAATCAGGGCTGGCATCGCATCAATACCATGAAAACTGACATAGATATCAAGAGCAGCTGTTTTGTTCTGAATTGTAAGATTATCATCACATTCTGAAATGATTAGTTTACAAATCTTATCCATGGTTTTGATATCTCCATTCTGACCTGTTACCTTAGCGTAGTTAAGTAAAGAAGTTGTTGCACCTGTAGGCTCCCAACCGTATGAAACATCTCTGGCAGCTTTTGAAAGAACAGGGTAGGCTAAAGGGTCGCCACTTTGTGCGAGTGCGTTAAAGGCAGAAGCTTTAATATTA
>Ga0209429_10001250_pt1 | contig 16041 bp, 13 predicted proteins | sample BarGraNGADG00212_3_FD_184493 | JGI IMG/M metagenome (GOLD analysis project Ga0209429, IMG submission 184493) | Arctic peat soil microbial communities from Barrow, Alaska - Barrow Graham LP Ref core NGADG0004-212 (SPAdes) (version 2) | ecosystem: Environmental > Terrestrial > Soil > Wetlands >... | reverse complement strand
TCCACCGCCTCTGCTACAACGCCCCCAGTTTTCCCTTCGTCATTCACCCCCTCTGGCCCCAAGCGCCGGGAGCCAGCCAATGTTATGATTGTGGAGCTTATTTGGACTGCCGGCCCACAGAGGGTCGACGGGGCACGGTCCAACGGCAGGCGCAACGGCGAGCTCGCCCGTAACCAGGGTGATCTCCCCCGGATTCCTTGTTCCGCGAATGTGACAAGCAGCGAAGCGCTGAGGGGATATGATCCACATGGAAATCAAAGTCCTTCGTAACGTCCTGGAGGCCAACGACGCCCTGGCAAGCGAGAACCGCCGCCTGCTCAGGGAGAAAGAGATATACACCATCAACCTGATCGCATCGCCGGGGGCCGGCAAGACCACCGTCCTGGAGCGCACCATTGACGGGTTGAAGGGTGAGTTCAGAATCGCGGTGGTGGAGGGCGATATCGCCGGCAGTGCGGACGCGGTGCGGATCGGCCGGCATCAGGTTCCCGTGATCCAGATCAACACCGGGGGGGACTGCCACCTTAACGCCAACATGGTGCGCTCTGCACTGGGGGATCTGCCGCTTGCGGAGATTGACCTTCTGTTCATCGAGAATGTGGGCAACCTGGTATGCCCCGCGGGGTTCGACATCGGCGAGGAGATCAAAGTGGTGATCCTGAGCGTGGCTGAGGGTGACGACAAGCCCGAGAAATACCCGCTGATCTTCGAGCAGTCCAGCGCAATGGTGCTGAACAAGCTGGACCTGATGGGGATGGTGGACTTCGACATGGAGAAGGCCAGGTCTGCCGCCCGGGCCACCAATCCAGAGCTGCCGATCTTCGAGCTGTCGGCCAGGACCGGCGAGGGGATCGAGGGCTGGCTGGAGTGGCTGCGCACCAGGGTGAAGACCGGCCGCCCGACCCCACGAGCATAGGGCAGCGCGCGGCCCACAACCCACACCTATAGCATGGATAATGGAAGGGGCGCCTTACTTTCTAGGAGAGGGGTCGTGCCGGTGCCGGCCCTGAAGGGTGGAGGAAAAGTTGCGACAATCGGCTCCCGTGGAGGTGGAGCTAACTCAGCGGATCCACTGGCTTATCCAGCTAAGGTGGGTGGCTGCCGTTACGGTCCTCTACGGCACCTTCCTGGCGACCGCGATGGCAGGGATAAGGCTGGATCCGTTGCCCCTCTATCTCATCGGCGCCGCCATCGCCATGTACAACGCCCTCTTCATCATCGGTCTCAGGTGGAGCGAGGTGGCCACCGATGCCCTTCGCCTGTCTCATGCCAAGGGGATGGCGCACGGGCAGATCGTGACCGATCTGATCTTCCTCACTCTGCTGATCCACTTCACCGGCGGCGTCGAGAACCCGCTCTCCTTCTACTTCATATTCCACGTCATCATCGCCAGCATCCTGCTCTCCAGGCGGGAGACCTTCGTCCAGTCCACCGTGGCCATCCTCCTCTATGGAGGGCTGGTATTGGGCGAGTTCGCCGGTGCGATCCCTCACATCACCCTGTTTGGACCGGTTCGATCCGACCTGGCCCGAGATGGCCAATTCGTAGCCGTCTCCCTGCTGGTTTTCAGCAGCACCATCTACCTATCCGCCTACATGGCCACGTCCATAGTGAAGAGGCTGAGGGAGCGGGACAGGGAGATCCTCCAGTTGACCCAGGAGCTGCAGCAGAAGGCTCGAGAGTTGGAGGTGGCCTACAACCAGCTGGCAGAGTTGGAGCAGGTGAAGAGCCAGTACATGGGCCGGATGTCTCAAGAGATGAAGGCACCCCTCATGGCCATTCAGAGCTCCCTCGAGGCTGTGCTGGAGGGCCTGGCCGGAGAGGTGTCCACCACCCAGAGGGAGATGGTCGCCAGGTCGGAGACGCGCACAAGGTCGCTTCTGAACCTCGTAACCGATCTTCTGATCCTCTCCCGGGCCAAAGAAGCCAAGCTGCTCACGGAGCGAAGGCCGGTAAGCCCAAGGGAGATTGTGGAGAAGGTGGCAGGGATCGAGAGTGCGCGGGCGCTATCTAAGGATGTCACCCTTTCCACCCAGTTCTCGGACGACGTCCCCGCCATGTATGCGGATCCGGAGACGATGGAGCAACTTGTCCACAACCTGGTGTCCAACGCCGTGACCTACACTCCCAGCGGGGGGAGGGTGGAGCTTCGGGTTGACTCCATTGGTGAGGCCATTCGCTTCCGAATCAGCGACAGCGGGATCGGCATTCCGGCCGCGGAGATCCCAAAGATCTTCAACGAGTTCTACCGAGCCGAGAACGCCCGAAGGTACAGCGATGAGGGCACAGGCCTGGGTCTATCCATCGTGCGGAGCACGGTCGATACCTTGGGCGGTGATATCCAGGTGGAGAGCCAGGTGGGAACCGGCACCGCCTTCACCGTCGTCCTCCCCGTTGGCAAGGCTCCGGACGATCGAGGGGAGAGCGGCGGAGCATGACGTCTCGCGCTCTCCAGGCGGCGATATACCTGGCAAACTCCCTGCTGGGGATCTCCATCCTCACCATGTTTCTGGGTCTAGCGCTGGGCGCCAGGCCAGAGCTCTTCGCCGGATTCGGGGATTCGGCCTCCACGAGAACGGGCTTGGCCATCGCCCTGGCTGGAGGGTTCGGGGCGATCTTCAGCGCTTTGTTGGGTCGCCTGCTGGAGTTGATAGCGGGCTCCGTGGGCAACGGCGACAACGCCTAGTCCAGCTCGAAGGTGGCGTGCAGCTTCTGCACCGCCACCTGCACCTTTTCCCGATCCACTATGCAGGTGATTCGGATCTCCGACGTGGTGATCATCTCGATGTTGATCCCGGCCTCGTACAGCGCCTGGAAGGTTGTCGCCGCGATGCCCGGCGCGCTCTGGATGCCGGCCCCCACTACCGAGACCTTCCCCTGGTTGTCGGAGCTGAGCAGCTGCTTCGCCGCGATCCGCTGGGCCACCGGCTCGATGATCCGCATCGCCTTCGGCAAATCCCCGCGCGCCACGGTGAAGGAGAGATCCGTGGCACCCTCCACGGTGACGTTCTGCACGATGACGTCGACGCTTATCCCGGCCTCTGCCAAGGGCTGGAACACCGATGCCGCCAGCCCGGGGCGATCCGGAACCCCGACCAGCGCGATCTTGCCGACATTGAGGTCGTGAGCTATGCCGCGCACTCGGCTTCTGGTTTCCATTCGACTAACCTCATGAATCAGGGTGCCCGGCTCATCGTTGAAACTCGACCGGACCATGATGGGCACTCCGTAAGCCTCGCCCAACTCCACCGACCTCGGATGCATAACCTTGGAGCCCAACTGCGCCATCTCCAGCATATCCTGGTAAGAGATTTCGTCCAGCTTGCTGGCCTGCGAGACCAGCCTCGGGTCGGCCGTGTAGACCCCGTCGACATCGGTGAAGATGTCGCAGCGGTCCGCCTTGAGCGCAACAGCTATCGCCACGGCGGTGGTGTCTGATCCGCCCCTGCCCAGGGTGGTCACGTCGAACTCATCGGTGATCCCCTGAAAACCGGCCACGATGACGATCTTGCCGGCATCCAACTCCCGACGGAGCCGTGTCGAGTCCACCGACTTGATGCGGGCCCGCCCGTAGAAGGAGTCCGTGTGGATCCCTGCCTGCCCGGCGGTGAGCGAGACAGCCTCATGGCCCATGCCACGAAGCGCCATGGCCATCAGGGTACAGGAAACCGTTTCGCCGGTGGACAGCAGCAGATCCAATTCCCGCTCGTCCGGCTCCGGCGCGACCTGCTGTGACAGACGGATCAGCTCGTCGGTGGTCTTCCCCATGGCAGAGACGACCACAACCACGCTGTTGCCGGCATCCTTCGTGGCCACAATTCGGCGCGCCACCGAAAGGATCCGTTCGGCCGTGGCGACCGAGGAGCCGCCGTACTTCTGAACGATGAGTGCCATTGCAGCCCCCTAATCTCTGTCGGTGATCTGCGCCCCGGAGTAACAGACCCTGGTGATTATGGTCTTGCCCTCAACCCCAGCCTTCGCCCCGGCCTCGGCCATCCCCTCGGCAACTCGCTCCTCGCCCCCCAAAGAGAAGGCAAGGATACTGGAGCCCGCACCGCTCAAAGCGGCGCCCGCGGCACCCGCATCCAGGGCCGCGCGGATGATATCCTCCATGGCGGGGAACAGCTTGAGCCGGTAGGGCTGGTGAAGGGCGTCCTCCGTGGCCGCCTTCAGATGTCCCAGCGATCCGGTGGCCATGGCGGCAATCAGCAGCGAGGCTCGGCTGATGTTGTAGATGGCGTCCGCCCGGGAGACGTTTCGGGGGAGGATATCCCTAGCCTCGGAGGTGAGCATGGGAAAATCGGGACTGAAGACGATGATCCCCAGGTCGGCGGCCAGGGGAACCCGCAGGTGAGACACCGTCTCCCCGTTCATCACGGCAACCTGCAGCCCGCCGAAGAGGGCCGGCGTAACGTTGTCCGGATGGCCCTCCATCTTGGTAGCTATCTGCAGTAAGGCCTCGCTGGAAAGGACATGGCCAAGGAACTCGTTTCCGGCCACCAGCCCGGCCACCAGGGCAGCGCTACTGCTGCCCAGCCCGCGCGCCAGCGGAACCCAGTTCTCACAGGCCAGAACCAGCGGCGGAACCCGCTTCTGTAGCTTCTCGTAGACTGCCAGAACCCCCTGGTACACCAGGTTGTCCTGCCCCTGGGAGAGGACATCCTCCCCCTCGCCGGCCAGCCGGACGCCGAACTCGTCCGCGGCCTCGATCTCAACAGTGTTGTAGAGTTCCAGCGCGATTCCGATGGAGTCGAAACCGGGGCCGAGGTTGGCGCTGGTAGCAGGAACTCGAACGGTGACTCGTCTGGGCATGATGAGGATTCTCAACTCCGCCTAAGGCTGAATGGGAGGAACGCGCGGCGAACATAATACTTCACCCCGACACCCCTGTCCAATTGGCTGAGGCAGCGGTAGGTCGGGTTGAGTTAACCTGCCCTACACGCCTTCGCGTTGCCCTATAATTGGTGAACGCGCCGCGCGCAGCCGGCCCCGCAGCAAGACAACGGCGAGGTAGGAGAAGAAGCCACCATGTATCGGAAGTACGGGTTCATCGCCCCCCGTCGAGGGATGGCTACCACGGCCGACGACGCGGCAGCCCTGGCGGTGACGCTCGGCTTCCCCGTTGTGTTGAAGATCGCCTCACCGGACGTCCTGCACAAGACCGACATCGGCGGCGTCGAGTTGGGTTGCACCTCCCCGGCTGAAGTGAAGGCCGCTTACTCTCGCATCGTCGAGAACGTTCGCCGGAAGATGCGCGAGGCAAGGATCGAGGGGGTCAGCGTCGAGGAGATGGTTGGAGTGGGTGTGGAGGTGATCCTCGGCCTCACCCGCGATCCCCAGTTTGGCCCCGTCTTGATGTTTGGGCTAGGCGGCATCTTCACGGAGCTGCTCCACGACGTGAGCTTCCGCCCCCTGCCAGTGAGCCCCGAGGACGCCAGGGGCATGCTCAAGGAGATCCAGGGCCGCCCGCTGCTGGAGGGTTACCGGGGACAGCCCCCCGTCTCCGAGGAGATGCTGGTGGGGTTGCTGGTGAATCTGAGCAGAATGGGGATTGATCTGGGCGACAGGCTCGAAGCAGTGGACCTGAACCCCGTGGTGGTGTGGGGAGACCAGCATAGGGTGCTGGACGTCAAGATCCTCCTCCAGCCCGAGGGGCAGGTGCCCCCGCTTGCCCGGCCCAACACCGCTCACCTGGCCCGCTTCTTCTCGGCCAGGTCGGTAGCCGTGGTGGGAGCCTCGGCCACCTGGGGCAAGGTGGGCAACTCGGTGCTGGACAGCCTGTCGAAGCACGAGTACCGGGGTAGAGTTTACCCGGTTAACCCGACCAGGACGGAGATCATGGGGCTGACCTGCTACCCCAGCGTCTCAGCCATCCCCGACCCCGTGGAGCTGGTGGTTGTGACTGTGCCGCTCTCCGCCGTACCGGGCATCCTCCAAGAGTGCGCGGAGAAGGGTATCCACAACATGATCATCCACTCCGGCGGCGGGAAGGAGTTGGGCGGCGAGAGCGAGGCGTTGGAGGCAACGATCCGGCAATCCGCCAGGGCGAAGGACGTGAGGATCGTCGGCTGCAACTGCATTGGGGTGTACGACCCCGAGACCAAGCTGGACACCCTTTTCCAGGTCCACGAGCGGATGGAGCGACCCAAACCGGGGCCCATCGCCATACTATCCCAGTCGGGCACCGTGGGAGCCGCGGTGGCGGAGGCGTTGGCCGACGTGGGAGTCAGCAGATTCGTCAGCTACGGCAACCGGATCGACGTGGACGAGGCGGATCTGGTCAGCTTCCTCGCCGAAGACGCCGCCACCAAGGTGATGGCTTTCTACGTGGAGGGGCTGGCCGAGGGTGAGAAGTTTGTCAGGGCGGCCCGAAAGGTGACACCCCACAAGCCGATCGTGCTGTTCAAGGCGGGTAGATCCCAGCGAGCCGCTCGCGCCTCCATGTCCCACACCGGGTTCTTCGGGGGATCCTACGACGTGGCAGTGGGCGCTTTCCGGCAGGCAGGCATCATCGCCGTGGATTCCTGCGAGGAGCTGGTGGCGGTAGCCCGGGCGCTGGCGATGCAACCTCGGGCCCGGGGGGCAGGCATCGCGATGATCAGCAACGGCGCGGGCACCATGGTTCAGGCGATGGACCTGATGGAGGGCAGCGCGCTCACCCTCCCGGCGCTCGCCGCGGCCACGGTGTCGACATTGAAGGCGGCCTACCCCCCCTTCTACCTGTCCCAGAACCCGGTAGACGTGACGGGCTCGGCCACCAGCGCCGATTACGAGGTGGGCATCCGGGCGCTGATGGAGGATCCCAACGTGGACATCGTGATGCCCTGGTTCGTCTTCCAGGACACGGCTCTGGACGAAGGGATTGTGGAGATGCTGGCTCAAGCCTCGGCGCGGCAGGAGAAGCCGATACTGTGTGGCTCCATGGGCGGCCCATTCACGGAGAGGATCTCCCAAGCGATCCAAAAGCGAGGCGTTCCCATGTACCACACGGTCCGGGAATGGGTCGCGGCGGCCAAGGGGCTGGCTTCACAATAGCAGCCGCAACAAGCGTGGCCGGGGGGATTGGCAGGTCACTCATCCAGATGTCGGCCCTGGAAGTTGCCGCCTGCTGCCTTAAGGGCTCGCACTGATATAATCAGTTTTAAGGAATCAGTGATGGAGACAGCCGCCAATCTCGCGCCCCTCGAGGGCGTGGTCGAGCGGGTGACCTACAGCAACGCGGAAAACGGCTACACCATCGCCAGGCTGCAGCCCCAGGGCGACCGTGACCTGGTGACTATTGTCGGCAACCTCCCCTCCGTCAACGTGGGAGAGACGCTCCGGCTCGAGGGTCGGTGGACCACCCACCCTCGCTTCGGCCGGCAGTTCCAGGTGGAACGCTACCAACTGCTGCTCCCCGCCACCACCGATGGGATCCGCCGCTACCTGGGCTCCGGACTGATCAAGGGGATCGGGCCCGTCACCGCGGGCCGGATAGTGAAACACTTCGGGATGGAAACCCTGTCGGTGATCGAGGAAGAGCCGGAGCGGTTGAGGCAGGTGCCCGGGCTGGGCGACAGGCGGGTGGAGATGATCACCCGCGCGTGGGAGGCCCAGAAGACCATCAAGGAGGTGATGCTCTTCCTCCAGACGCTCCAGATCAGCAGTGCCCTGGCCGTGCGGATCTACAAACACTACGGCGAAGCCTCCCCCTCTGTGGTCAAGAACGAGCCCTACCGCATGGCCCGAGAGGTGTTTGGCATCGGCTTCATCACCGCCGACAAGATCGCCCAAAGCGTCGGCATACCGCAAGACTCGCAGGAGCGGGCCATGGCCGGGGTGCTCCACCTCCTTTCTACGGCCACCGAAGAGGGTCACACCTACCTACCTCGCCAGGAGCTAGTGGCCAAGGGCGCCGGACTGCTGGAGGCCCCGGCGGAGCGGGTGGAGGCCGCCATCGACCGGCTCGTAGCCGAGCGGGGGGTGTGGAGCGAGCCGACCGAGGAGCACGAGGCGATCTACCTGCTGCCCATTCACTACGCCGAAGTCGGGGTTTCCAACAGGATCAAGTCGATGCTGAGCGACCCCGCCGACCGGCTGCAAGCTTTCCAGACGGTGGACTTCGATGCCGCCTTGAGTTGGCTGCGGGAAACAGGCGGGGTGGAGCTGTCGGATCGGCAGAGGGAGGCCGTGGTGGCGGCCCTCACGAACAAGGTCGTGGTTGTAACCGGCAACCCCGGCACCGGCAAGACCACCTGCGTGCGCTCCATCATCCGAGTGGCAGAGGCGAAGGGGGCAGAGATCGTGCTCGCCGCCCCCACCGGGCGGGCGGCCAAGCGACTCTCGGAGGCGACCGGCCGCCCCGCGAAGACTATTCACCGGCTCCTGGAGCTGCGGCCCGGCGGACAGGCCCGCTACAACCAGGACGACCCCATACCCGCCGACCTGGTGATCGTTGACGAGACCTCCATGATGGACCTTCTGCTCACCAACTCCCTGATCAAGGCGATCAGCCCCGAGGCCCACCTGGTGCTGGCCGGAGACGTGGACCAGCTTCCGTCCGTGGGCCCAGGCAACGTGCTACGGGACATCATCGACTCAGGGGCGGTCCCCGTGGTGAGGCTGGACACCATATTCCGGCAGGCGCAGGAGAGCAGCATAATTCTGAACGCCCACCGCATCAACAGGGGGGAGATGCCCGTCTTCGACCGAGACCAGGGCGAGAGCTTCATGGTCCACGAGGAGGACCCGGACAGGGTACTGGAGCTGCTGGTAGACCTGGTAACCAACCGCATCCCAAACAAGTTCGGCTTCCACCCGGTCACCGGCATCCAGGTGCTCAGCCCCATGTACCGTGGCAAGGCGGGGGTGGACTTCCTCAACGAGGAGCTGCAGCGTCAGCTGAACCCGCCCCACCTGGACAAGCCTGAGAAACAGTTCGGCGGCAAGCTGTTCCGGCTCGGCGACAAGGTGATGCAGATCCGCAACAACTACGATAAGCAGCTGTTCAACGGCGACGCCGGGCGCATCACGGCCATCGACCTGGAGGAGCAGACGGTGATGGTGGCCTTCGACGACGACCGACAGGTGGACTACGAATTCGCCGAACTGGACGAGTTGGTCCACGCCTTCGCCATCTCGGTCCACAAAGCGCAGGGTGCCGAGTACTCGGCGGTGGTGATTCCGGTGCTCACCCAGCACTACATGCTGCTCCAGCGGAACCTGATCTACACCGCCATAACCCGGGCAAGGGAGCTGGTGGTGCTGGTGGGAACGAAGCGCGCCCTGGCCATGGCGATCAAGAACAACCGCATCGCCGCCCGCTACTCCGGCCTCAAGCGACTGCTGGCCCCCTCGGTTTCGTAGGCTAGGCACCACCCACCGCAAGAGACTCCGCACGCGCCTTGATCCCAAGGAGCGTCTTCCTCTGCATGATAAAGCTCCCCGGCTCCAGCAATGCGCGGTAGAACAGATCGTTCGTCAGGCTAGGGTTGTAGTCCGCCCGAAACCGTTCGACCAGTCTGGTGGCACCCCCGCTGGCCGCATCGAGCAGGAAGAGCCAGCTCGCGCTCATGTAATCGCCGGGCCTGGTGGGAACGGGAGAGCTGCCGTCGCGGGTATCGCCGTGGAGAAGCAGCATCCGCCGGGGTTCCACCTCCACCACCGGCAAGCCGAACCCGCCCGGTGCGAGTGGAATCGTGTCCCCCCTCTCCAGATGCTGATACTCAGGGATGACCCGATCGGCGCTGTGGATGCTCAGCCCCATCAGATTCTCGATCCAGTCATAGCTGTAGAAGCCGCCCCGGCCCTGGCCCATCTGGGCAATCCAGGGCCAGACATCCTCCGGCGGCGCACCGATCGTGACGGCGTGGGTGGCGTTGATCTTAGGCGTCGGCACCAGATCGTCCCCGGGTAGAGGCCCGTTCACCTCCACCTCGGTCGCCCCCCACCGCAAGTGCCATGGCCGTACCACGAACCGGTAAGCCGATCCAGCCGCGAAGCCGGCTACCGCGCCAACAACCCATCCCCTCGAAAATCCAGCCATCTCTTCCTCCCTTGGCGAAGCCCCGCCGCCGGCCCTACGTCCGGAGCGGCGAAGACCTCGCATACCTTCCGGGAGGCGGGGTCCGGGACGACCCCGCCGTATCAGTTGAGCACAAGCCTCCCCAGTTCCTACCCTTTCTTCTCGGTCTGGGGCGACCAACAGCCCTTTAGACCAACGACCTGTCGAGTTTTCGGGGCACGCTACTACATTACTCCTAGCTCTGCGAGTCGCGCCTTGATTCGAGACCTCAGTTCCTCAGCTTCTGGGGAGCCGTAAGGGTAAACGTCGCTCTTGCCATCAATCTTCCCCGTCTCGCCGTAGTGTTCGACCTCCGCGTGGGTAGGGAAGTGGAGGGGGACGGTTGGCCAGACCTTGCGGCCCTCCTGAATGCACCAGCAGGCCGCGTTGACGGTGTCGTCGTCTATACCCTGACCGGCCGTGCTCTGGGCGAACTCCAGGGAGATGTAGCGTCCACTGCAGGCTCGAGCGTGCCAGCCCCACCGGTCGGGCGCCAGATGAACGGCCACCAGGTTTGGCCCCACGGTGTAGTTCCAGGAATCGATGCCGTCTGCTCCCCGAGCAGCGTAGCCCACCGTTCCCTGCCATTCGGCCTCAGCGGACTGAGCAACGCCCGATCGGGTCCCGTGGAACAGAAATCCGGCGGGCATCTTCAGGAAAGGGTAGTTCTCGTTGCCAATGGGGACCTTCACGGCCTTCGGCTGATAGTCCGTCGCAGGCGGCTGATAGTCGGGTTCCCAGGGGAAACGGGTGGTATTGTCACGGTCCAGCAGGCCGTGCTCGTTCCAGATCCAGGTGCGGTACCCATCGGTGAAGGCGGTGCAGTTGTCGGCCTTCCGCCACACCATCAGCCCCCTGGTGGTAGCCTGCAGAGCGTCGCCGGTCGCTGGATCGCACCGCTCGTCCTCCAGCGGCTCCCCGACGACCTTTTGCCCCAGCAGCTGCGCCAGCGACCTGAACCCAAGGATGTACTCTGCCATTTGAAAGCTCCTCGAAGTCGGCGTCCCGCCACTGCTATCACGGACTTACAGCCGGCTTGCGGACCGCATCGCCGCGGAGGTGCTGATGCCGGAAATCTGGGTGAGGGAGAAGGCCGCCAAGCTGAAGAGCGTGCTCGCTCTGGCCTCGATCTTCCAGGTCAGCCAGGCCGCCATGAGGATCAGGCTGGAAGAACTGGGGCTGTCGCAGGGCTTCCCGCACAGGTAGTTATGAAGGGCGGGCCAGCCCTGACCCGCCCGTTCCGACTGTCATCCGTATAGGGGTTGTCTCAATCCGCTCGCTCTGCCCTGTTAGAGGTCTACTTCTCCGCGATATCCACGCCGGTGATCCGTACGTCCTGGGTCGGCACAGAGTTCTCCCCCTGCGGGCTCTTGGTCACCGGGGTGTTTGCGATCTTGTCCAGCGTCTCCAGGCTCTTGGCGTCGGTCACCTGGCCGAAGATGGTGTAGTTTGGCGGCAGCTGGTAGTCGGCGAGCATGAGGAAGAACTGGCTGCCGTTGGTGTTCGGCCCGGCATTGGCCATGGCCACGATACCGCGCTTGTACTCCCGCTTAACAGGCTCGTCGGCGAAGCGGTAGCCCGGGCCGCCGGCTCCGGTTCCGGTGGGATCGCCCGTCTGAGCCATGAAGCCCTTGATGATCCGGTGGAACTTGACGTTGCCGTAGAAGCCGTCCTTGGCCAGGAAGACGAAGTTGTTTACGGTGTTGGGCGCATCCTTGGCAAACAGCTCCAGCTGTATATCCCCTTCGGTGCTGTGAAGGGTGGCGGTATAGCTCTTGTTCTGGTCAATCGCCATGATAGGCGGGGCACCGTACTGCTTGGGCACTGACGTTCCTCCTTGTGATTGCGGGGCTGATTTCGTCGGCGCAGCCGTCGGCGCAACCGTCGGCGCAGCGGATGCGGCGGGTGCCTGGCAACCCACCACGGCCAGAGCTACCAGCAAGAAGGGCACCAGACTTCCTACAGCACGCTTGAGCGACATCAATAGGCTCCTCCAGTTGGGATGGATGACAGTATCCCACGAATAGGGTCCGAGCTTCCAGGCCTATCGTGCCTATCCTGTTTCGTCCCTATTCTGACTGTCCCGCCCGTCCAGTGTGCCCCTGAGCCAGGGCCTACTTCGGCTCGTTGAAGATCCCGTCGATCTCCTCCCGGGTGCGCTTCAGGATCTCGCGCACCTTCTCCCGCTTGGAAGGATCCCCCCATGCGCCCCCTTGGGACCTGGCGAAGGTTCGGGCGAAGTCCTTCATGTCGAGGGCGAACGCCTTCATCTCCTCGGCGACCTCCTTCGCGCCCTCCTCGTTGAACCAGGGGCCGAAGCGCGACTTCATCCGGCTGGCGATCTCGTCGATGGTATCCTTGCGGTCGGAGAGGAACTGGCGTCCCTCCTCGGTGATCTCGAAGATCCGCTTGCCGTCCTGCTTGTCGCTGGTGACGTACCCCATGTCCTCCAACAGCTGGAGGGTCGGGTAGACCGCGCCCGGGCTGGGGGAGTAGAAGCCGCCGAAGCGCCCCTCCAGGTCGCGGATCACCTCGTAGCCATGGCGGGGCTTATCCGCCAGTAGGCCGAGTATCACGTACTTAAGATCACCCTTCTCGAACATCCGCTCCTTGAAGCGCCAGGGGCTAAAGGGCGGACCGGCGTGCCACATCATACAGTCTCCTTTCAATACTATCACGATACATTACGATATATCGCGATAGTATTGTACGAGTGGCTCCGGGCCGAGTCAATACCCCGCTCCGACCAGAAGGTTGACATCCATCGCGCCATATCGGATGCTGACGGCATGCGGTTCTGCAGAGTGAGGGCGGGCGCCGGCCTGACCGCCGTTCCATACAGTTTCACACGAGGAGGAAAACGTGGCTTTCGGCTACACTGGTCGAGTTCTCAGGGTGGATCTATCCGAGGGACGGATTATGGTGGAGGAGCCGGAGGAGAAGCTGTACCGCAGCTACCTGGGCGGCAGCGCAATGGCCCTCCACTACCTGCTCACCGAGACGAAGCCGGGGGTGGACCCCCTCGGCCCGGACAACTTGCTCATCTTCGCCCCCTCCGTACTCAACGGCACACCCGGCCCGGGCATGTCCCGGTACACCGTCGCTGCCAGGTCACCCCTCACCGGCGCCCTCGGAGAGGCCGAGGCCGGCGGGTGGTGGGGACCCGAGCTTAAGCTGGCAGGCTTCGACGCCATCCTGATCACCGGCAAATCCAGCAAGCCGGTCTACCTCTGGATCCACGACGGCGACGTCGCAATCAAGGACGCCGCGTCGATCTGGGGCAAGAGCACCGGCGAGGCCCAGGCGATGATCCGGCAGGAGTTGGGCGACGAGAAGATCAGGGTCGCCCAGATCGGCCCCGCAGGCGAGAAAATGGTCCGTTACGCCTGCGTGCTGAACGAGCTGAAGCACGCCAACGGCCGATCGGGCCTCGGTGCGGTCATGGGCTCCAAGATGCTTAGGGCTATCGCCGTGCGAGGAACCGGCAAGCCCACCCTCCACGACCCCGCCCGCGTCGAAGAGGTCCGCAAGGGCATCCAAGCGAACTACCACCGCACCCCCGGCGACATGCACGACCTGGGCACTTCCGGCGGCATCCCCTTCCTGGATATGCGCGGCATCCTGCCCACCCGGAACTTCCGCCAGGGCAGCTTCGAGGGGGCAGCCCAGATCAGCGGCCAGGCGATGCGCGACACCATACTCACCGGTCGCGGAACGTGCTACGCCTGCTACGTCGCCTGCAAGCGCGAGGTTAAGACCGGCGCCCCCTACAACGTGGACCCCACCTACGGCGGCCCGGAATACGAGACCATCGGATCCTTCGGCTCGCTCTGCGGGATCGCGGACCTGCCGGCGATTGCCAAGGCCAACGAGTTGTGCAACGCCCTGGGGCTTGACACCATCTCCGCCGGCACCACCATCGCCTTCGCCATGGAGGCCTTCGAGGCGGGCATCCTCACCTCCAAAGACACCGATGGCATGGACCTGCACTTCGGCAACGTCGACTCCATGCTGAAGCTGCTCCCCATGATCGCCGACCGAACCGGGGTCGGTGACCTACTCGCCGAGGGCGTGCTCAGGGCAGCCAGGAAGCTGGGAGGCGGCGCCGAGGCGATGGCGATGCACGCCAGGGGCCAGGAGTTCCCGATGCACGAGCCCAGGGGCAAGCGCAGCATGGCCATCGGCTACGCGGTCAGCCCCACCGGTGCCTGCCACATGGAGGCCGACCACGACACCGACTTCGAGGTGGCCGGAGCCGCGGGGCTCGAGGCCCTGGCGCCGCTGGGACTCTTCGACCCGGTGGACGCGCTGGAAATGGGCGCCGCGAAGATGCGCATCTTCTTCCCGGCGCAGCAGATGTGGAACCTCTACAACTGCATAGGGGTCTGCGACTTCGTGGGCACCCCCATCGGCCCCATGTCCCTGCCGATGCTGGTGGACTATCTGTCCGCGGTGACCGGATGGAACACCAGCCTCTACGAACTGATGCAGGTGGCCGAGCGCTCCCAAACCATGGCAAGGCTGTTCAACACGCGGGAGGGCTTCAAGGCCGAGGACGACGACCTTCCGCAAAGAATGTTCCAGCCTCTGGAGAACGGGGCCCTCAGGGGAAAGGGGATAGACCGGAAGGAGTTCGAGGAATCCAAGCGTCTCTACTACGAGATGGCGGGCTGGGATCCGGTTACCGGGATCCCCACCAAGGGCAAATTGGCGGAGCTGGACCTGCTCTGGGCGATTTAGCCCCCTGGATAGCCGCAGGGCGGGGCACAAGACCCCGCCCTGCATTTCCGCAACGCCTCAGCTTCGCGGCAAGCTGAGCTCCGGGTTCCAGCCCGATCTGGGGTGCGGCGAGCGAGTCGCCCTGCGGTCCCAGGCGAGTCGGCAGACAGGGGAAAACCCCCCGCCCGTGGAACCCCTATTTGGCTGTCACCTTCTGGTCTGACGGCGAGGCGCTGCCGGCATCGCCACCCGCACCGGAGCGGGAATCATCCCCTCTTCGATCTCCTCAGATCGCAATGCAGAAAGTGCGCTCCGGAACGAGAGGAGCGCGCCCGCCATTCCCACCGCCGCTACCAACAGCCGTAGGAGCAAGTCCGTGACCGGTGTGGCGCCCGAGGCACCGGCACCGGCGGCAACAGACACCGATCCCAGCCATAGGGAGGCGAAGAGAAGGCCATCGACAGCCCTACTCCGCGGTGTGTTTTTCACCATATCCTCCAAAGTTTCTCTGGATCCTCTGAGTCGATGCTAATCTGGCACAATCAACTCAGAAGTTCCAATGCCAACTCTTTGCCCTGACCATAAGGCAAGGGTTATGCCGCGCGCGGAAGACTCCATCTACTGGCGTACTTGGCCCGGATAGGCTTTAATAGCAGCCATGGAAATGATCTCGCGCACTCTCACAGGACGATCCTCGACTGATAGGGCAGGCCTTGCCCTGATATTTGCCTCTTTCCTGTCGGCCGTCGGCTTCATGTTTATCTTTCCCCTTCTGCCCCTGTACATGCACGAGCTCACCGACTCGACCGCCGCCACGGTCTTCTGGGCAGGCCTCGCCATGGCCGCAACCCCTCTGGCCAGTGCAGTTTGCGCGCCGCTGTGGGGGAAGCTGGCCGACCGGTTGGGCTACCGCCCGATGCTGTTGCGAGCGCTGATTGGCACCTGCATCACCATCGGGCTGATGTCCCTCCCCAACGCTCCCTGGCAGCTGGTCCTGCTGCGGACGCTGGCAGGGGGGCTCGGCTCCTTCCAGCCGATGGCCATGGCGGCGCTCTCCTCCTGGAGCAGGCCGGAGGACCTGTCCAAGGTCGTCAGCCGGCTGCAGATGGCCCAGATCATGGGTGCGATTGTGGGGCCACTGATGGGGGGACTCGTCACCGCATTCCTCGGCGTCCGCTATTCCCCGGTGGCCGGCGCCTGCTTCCTGGCCCTTGGGGTGATTCTGGTGGCCCGCTGGTTTCACGAGCCAGCCGGGCGACGGACGATGCTTCGGGGCGCGG
>Ga0209429_10001249_pt1 | contig 16068 bp, 18 predicted proteins | sample BarGraNGADG00212_3_FD_184493 | JGI IMG/M metagenome (GOLD analysis project Ga0209429, IMG submission 184493) | Arctic peat soil microbial communities from Barrow, Alaska - Barrow Graham LP Ref core NGADG0004-212 (SPAdes) (version 2) | ecosystem: Environmental > Terrestrial > Soil > Wetlands >... | reverse complement strand
TCCAAACAAAGCTGTTGTCTTTGGTTCGCCATAAATGCCATGCTGTGCGTCCTGCCAATCTTCATTAATATCTATTACATTATACCACTTCTTGAGTGTGGTTGCATGACTTTTGACACCTGAACCATTATTGCCACTCACTGCAAGTAATTCACCGGAAAACTAACTTTTTAGCATGGTTAGGTCATTCCGGATAACTTAACCCATATATGAGGATGAATATTGAATAGATTAAAAATCAGGAGGGGCGAACTATGGATTATTACATATTCCCTAGTTCGAATCTAATAACTAAATTTCAAGAAGAACACTACGGCGACATGAATTACGATCAAAAGAAGATGTCAACATCACACAATTGGTATGAATATTCGGACATGACTAATTATAAAAATCTGACTCAACTTCTAGATGAGGTGCGTACATTCATCACAAGCCCAGAATTCTGTGTGTACTTTGGACCTGGTGATATTAAGAGGATAGATAGTGCCGAGATACTCTTTCAAGAATATCGGCAGTTTCACAGAAAAACCGACGGCCGATTGGCATGGAAGAGACTATCAATAATTGATAAGAAAATACTCCAAGTGGAGAAAAAGCTTGGCTTGGGCAAAGGCAATGAAGACAAAGGATGCCAGACATTGGGCGATGTGGTAAGTATTCCCAAACAGTATTTATTAGATAATTTAGAGCAGACAACACAGATGTTCGACAAATTGGAACAAAATCTGTTGGCTGAATCGTATCAACCTAAACTTGTTGTTTTTATTGACATACAAAACTTTTCTGAGATTGTTTCCAATAGAAAATTAGCTGTTCATATATTGGCAATGATGTATGCAATGAAAGGTGTTCTCGAGCAGAACCCTGGAGTTCAGGTAACCGTAATGTCAGACAGTATTGTAATTACACAGCCCTACGAGGGTGCGTGTTATTCATTGCTGTCCTTATTTATGAGCCTGAATAATTTTTGTTTCGCGTTATTGAGTGCTGAACGCGTGACTTTTGCACGTGGCTTTGTCTCCGTTGGTGAAGTATATCATAAGGATGAGGTAGTTTACGGCGAAGGCATTGTTAAAGCAGTTCGCGGGGAAAAGGAAAAGAAATTATTTGGTATTTGGTTATCAGAGCCAATTGCATTCGATATTGACGAAGCGTGTAAAAATCTTGAACCTAGGGAAAAAACACAATGGGACATGCACTTATACAAAACAGAATTGGGAACAAGACTAGATTATTTGTCAACTAATTTCATGTCAATGCGTTACTTAACACAAGCCGATGATCAATATTTTGGTCAAACCGCTCTAAATGAGTTTAACAGAATAAGAAGAAAGCTCTTTATTGAAATATCAGAAATCAAGAGTAAAGGAAAGGATATCCCAAAACTCAAAGGAAAGTTTTGTGATTTTGCACATTATTTTAATCAGTCATTAATGAAATTATGGACCCAATATTCACAAATATACGATAATAAAGAAATTCAACAGATTCAAGAAGCAGAAATTGACGAGAAGGCTCTAGCATCTGAGTTTAGTAGGACAGACTAATGTAGAGACGGTTGTATTATTGTCCAAACTGAAAAATATTAAGTCCATTGAAGTAGAACTTAAACTTGATGAGATAGATTTGACAAAATCAGAAAGCAAGGCAACATACGCAGAAATAGGGAAGTATGTGTTGGATAATTCAGGGTTTAAGGTGTCACAACTCTATATAGCACAGGTGAAAAAGAGACATGGCATAATAGAGAGAATTAACTACTATATTGGTGAAGGTAAAGCCAAAGTACCACAAGTACCACTTGAAAAAGAAAAGGCTATTGAAGATGCGTTAAGACATTTTGAAATGATATAAATATAAGGGAATAAATGGCAAAATGGAGAGAATACAGACTTATGGCTTAATGAACTTCAGTACATGTATAACGCTGCAAGAGGAAAATAGCAAGATGAGAATTACAATCACTGCAACTTAATCATTTGAATGTACGAATATCACGAAAGAGTGATACAGTATTTATTAGTTGACGATTGAGGTAAAGACAATCGCTGTAAGTGTAAGTTATGTTATAATAAGTGTTATTAAAAACTATAATTTAATGAACAATAGTATTCTATTGTGAAGAAAAGTGATAGGTGGTAAATTTTAATGGAGATACGATTAGCAAATGAAAATGATATAGAGATTCTAAAAACTTATGATAAACATATAAGTAAAACAGAATTAACATATATTGTAAAAATAGGAAGAGTATATATTGTGGAAAAAGACGGAATATTTATAGGATGGCTTAGATATAATTTGTTCTGGGACAATACTCCTTTTATGAATATGTTATTTCTATTAGATAATTACAGGGGGAAAGGTTACGGAAAAAAACTGGTAAATACATGGGAATACAATATGAAAGATATTGGATATGATATTGTAATGACATCTACTTTATCCAATGAACAAGCACAGCATTTTTATAGAAAATTAGGATATAAAGACGCTGGTAGTTTATTATTAGAAAATGAACCTTTAGAAATAATTTTCACTAAAATAATATAAATACAAAATGTTAATATGTAATGTTCTATTATTGAGAATTATAGGTGGACAATCCCATCTATAATTTTTTTAGGCTATATTTCAACACTATATTAAAACATAGCCTATTCTTTTATATATATTGTGCAAATCTCATGAAGTAAAAAAAGTAATTTACAAATGACCGTTTATGACTATAATAGAATTAGAAAAGGTAATTGCAAAATTACACATAACAAGTAAGGAGGGACTTAATGAAACAACTATCATGGAAAAGCAACATTAAACACGCCAAATTGGAGTATCTAATTAAGGAATTAGATCCAACACAAGACTTAAGCAGAGGTGGAATTACTAATAGAGCAATTATTGTAGCTAATGACATGACTAAGGAGATGTCGGAAGAAGAAAAAGGAAACTGGTGGGAAAAAGTGGCAAAAAAAATACCAGAATTAAATAAATTTGTGGTTGAGTTATCAGTTCCGACAGCAATGCAAGTGAAACTAGAAGATGAGAATGAAGCAAAATTTGAAATAATAAGTGACAACATAAAGAAAGCTCTCGGGCTTGAAGTTTTACAAACTCAGTATGAAATTCAAACCTTATGGATGAGCTATTATTCATGGTTAAAAGAAAAAGCAATAAAAGTAGGGAGTGAGAAAGAAGGAGATATAACGGGGCCAGATTTGGTGAAACGACTTGTCCAAATTCTTCTGCTAAATAGAGAATCAGATGAAGAAATAATAGAAGAAATAAAAGCAGCGTTACTGCGATGGGAGAACTAATCGATGAAACAGCCTTTTAATACACTAACAAAGAATGATGTTCAGATTTTAAGGAAAAACCGTAGTTGTATTCCTGCAGGAGGCAATAATGTGTTGTATAGCTATACTCTAGCAGATATTCAGATGGCGCACAGACATCTGAAGACTTTATATCCTGGCAATATTGCGTTGTCATTTGTAGAGAGAATTATCTTGCTAAATGATATCTATTAGTACTGACAAGACGCCAATTCTGAATTATTTGTGAAAGAAAGTCTGCACTTAAGGTTTTATCCTTCGGTGCAGTCTTTGTTTTCGAGCCTAAACTGGAAAAGTCGTTAAAAAATCTACTTGTTTAGTAAATCGCTAATTTGAACTCAATAGCATCGTTAATTTGATAGCACAAAGAAAAGACAAAATATTGAAATACATAATGAAACTGCCTGCCGAAAAAAGGCAGTTTTTGTGTAAGCAACAATGATATCAATGGGGTTCACTTGGCAACCCCATCTTTTCTGTCCATTTATCTTCAATATGTTCTTCATAGTGAGACCATCCAAGTCGTTGTTGTATTTGGATGAGATTTTCAACGTAAGCTGGAGTAGCATTTCTCAATTCATTGTAAACCTTAACAACGGCTTCTTCTGTTTCGGGTGTGCAATAACTATGATAATTGTCTTCGTCTAAATGGAATTCGACTTCAGAAGGTGTTCGATTTAATTGTGCAAAAAGTGTCATATAAACAAGAAAGCCAATAGAAGTATTTGCAATAGTTTCGTATTCGCTTATTAAAATAGGTAAAAGTATGTATTCTGAAAATTCGTTAAGTTTGCTATTAAACTTGAAAGTATCTTTATCTTTGAAAAACTCTAAAAAAGATCGCGTAAAATTTTCTTGGATTCTTTCGTACAATCTACCTATAGCATTAAGTTGAATATTATGCTTATCTTCAATAGAAGTTTTAAATTCTGAATCATAATAAATTTTAATCCAATCGTCATGATGTTTTTCGAAAAATTCATCATAGCAATTTATCCTTGCAAAAGGAGCATAGTCATTTAGAAGGTCTATAACAGTGCTTTTTATATCGCTGTTAGATTTTATTATCTCATCTATTAGTAAAGAGAATAAGTGTCCGCCGTAAGCTTTAAATTCCTCTTCTTTTCCCCATAACATTTCATCAACAGAGATAAAATGCAAATTCTTACTAATATCATTAAAATAGGTCGTTGTAATCAAGTAAGGATTCTTTCTTGCTGTACGTTTATTATTCAAGATATTAGATACAAGTTGTGGGTCATCCTTCAAAATTTGATAATTCTTATACAAATAATATTTTTTTCTAGCCTTAAGCCTACTTGAAATTAATCCATAAATAAATTCAGCGCTTTTATCGAATTTAATTTTATCAGACATCTCAATCTCCTTTGTATTAACATAGGGGGGATTTTTAGATTTTGCTACGACTATGCTCTATATTAACCCCTACATATCGATGATACCATGTATTTAGAAGGAGGGCAAGAAGAACAGATTATTCAAAGAAAGGAGGAACTTATATGAACCTAGAACATAGAATGATTCTTTGCGACGCTGCAGAATTGGCAGGAAAGCATCGAGATAACTACAAAGCTATCATCGACATTTGTCGCGCACATTCTGACGGAAATAGTGATTGTCTTATAGGTGCATATGACTATTTAGATAAACACAAACCTGATGATGTTGAAGATTTAATAACTGTGTTGAAGTGCATGTTGCGTTATAGCAACTAAGAAAGGAGGACTCTATTATGAGTCTTACAAATTCATATTTCTTTACCAAAACAATTATCAATTGGGAAACTATTGCAAAAGCTACACATAACCAGTTTCGTGCTGTTTCTGTTCGCAATTATGTGGATAAGAAAGGGGTTTTGCCTGAAGGCTTCACTCTCACGCTAATGGTATTGAAAGACGATTTCGATTATGGCTTAGATAAGAATGGAATATCAAGAGAGAATAACTTGTATTGTACGTTTGATGTTACGGTTTTAAATCGAAAACATCCAGTAAAGAAGGGCGATGTACTTCGTTTGCTTGGTTTTGATGAGGAACATAGCTTTGCTATCGGTTTTGATTTGCTTCTTAGATTTATGGACTATGAAGTTTTGCAGAATCAGGGAGCAAAAGCAAATGCGTAAGAAGCAGGCTGAAAGACTAGCGATTTGTGTGTTTGGTTTTATCATCTTTGTCCTCGGATTGGGGGCAAAGATGATAAACCAATCGTTTCAGATTGTCCTTTTGGATAAAGTTGCCTTTTGGCTGTGGATTACAGCCGTTATAGTATTTTTCTTGATTGTGCTTATATTTCTACTGGAGAATCGTATCTACAAGGGAATTCGCTATTTTTGGAAATATTGGACTGTAATAAACACCCTTGAACTGCAGATGGTTGATGCCGGATTTGGAATTCAAAGAAGTTACTACATTGAATTGCCTAGAATAAAGTTAGCTTTTAACAAAGGGTCTCTGTCAGGTATGCTTAAAGTTAGAAATGCACTAAAGTTTGATAAAAAACTGGATAATATAGTTATGTCATCAGCACTTGGTAGATTTATTGTAGAGCGACATTATCAGACTGATGATGGGAATTACTATGTATATGAACTTGTGGATGGTTCTTTAACTTTCAAGCAAAACTTTGATACTTTTGAGGCTTTCCTTAAATACAACAGTACAATTCCAACTTATAAAATGTTTTTGGATAATCGGACAGTGGTGAAGTTACAACATTGTTTACTGGTTGGAATGACAGGTAGCGGTAAAACATATGCACTCTATAGCCTTGTGCTTCAAATGTTGAATAAAGATGTCCCCTTTAAGATTTACTATGCAGATCCCAAAGGTTCGAGCCTTGCTGTTATTGGATCGGCTATTGCCGAAGATAGAACAGCGGTTGATGTTCCTCATATCGTTGAATTACTAGAAGAATTCGTAATGCTAATGCGTGAAAGAAAAGTGGAATTAAATAAGTTTCTACAAAACAAGATTGCAGGTGATTACTCTGATTTTGGAATGAGTCCATATATTTTTGTATGTGATGAGTATGCTTCGTTGGCTTCGGTAATAGCCTCAGATGACAAGAAGACACGAGATAAGGTAAAAGCCTTACTCTATGAAATTGTCCTGCAAGGACGCCAGCTAGGTTGTTTTCTTTATTTGATTATGCAGCAAGCGAATGCTTCTTTGATTGATACCGCACTTAGGGATAACATACCGTTGAAAATTGTACTTGGAAATTCCGAACAGCAGACATATGTTACTGCGTTTGGCGCAGGGGTTGATTTTCCGAACAGACATTACTTGGTTGGAGAAGGTGTTTTTACAGAACCAACACTCGCCCCTGAACCCAAACTTGTACAATTTCCATTCTGTAAATTTGATATTTTACAGGCTTGTATATCTAGCCTGAACCCCCGTGGTGTAACCACGGGGGTTCCCGAAAAGAAATAATGACCATACTCCCCTTAATTATTCATAAATCTAAGAGAAAGGAGGTCGATGGACAATGTTAGAATTTGGTGTTGACGAAATAACCCTTGTTCTGCAATTATCACCTATAATTAAAGGCCAGATAGTGCTTTCGGATTGGTGCGACATTGCAGAAGACATGATTTATAGATTTGTCGATAAGTCGGGATTCAAGACAATCTACGGTGATGTCATCCTTGAAGAACGACCTCCATCTGGGTATACAATCGCTTATACATATGGAGAGCATAATTTCTATCTGGCTGTTGCCTATCATCAATTTCAGGTGAGAATGGGTGTTGTGATAAAGTTTAGTGCGCAAGCTCTTGATTATTATTGTGAAGCATCAGGTTTGAAGGTGTACGAATTTATACAGTTGATAAAAGATAATTATTACACTATTAGACTTTCCAGAATAGATTTGACAGCGGATTATATAGATGAAGATATCAATGTGACTACCATCTATCAGAATTTTATTGATAACAAGGTCGGTGTTTTTCGTGAACATATAAGCGAGAAAACAGGTGAACTGTCATACCGAAGATGCGATATGCAGTATCAAGGATTCATAAATGGGCAAGAAGTACCAACTATTTACCTAGGATCAGTGAAAAGCAATTCAAGGCTACGGATTTATGATAAAAAGCGTGAACAAATGGAACGGAAGGGTTCAAAACTAGAAAAAGCAAAAAAGTGCCATGACTGGACAAGGGTTGAAGGTGTTTTCCGTCATGAGTTTGCCCATCAGATTTCTGACAGATTGTTAAAAATTAGCACAGATGATGAATTTGCTAACCTGATAGCTTGCACCATAATACAGAAATTCAGGCTCATGTACATAGACAGTGGCGTAATTGATTGCGATACGGAATATTCACAGATGCTTTTAGATTCTATTACCAATCAAAATTTTGCTTTAAAATCACCATCTTCTAGAAATTACGATATTGCAAAAAGTCTTGCGTATCTGTTTTCTGGAAGTGGCGTTATTTCCACCCTTTACAAGATAAAGGCTATTTGGGGAGCTGATGCAATTTCGGAATTGCTTTTGTTTATAGAAGAATATTTAGATGAGTGGATACAAAATGACGATTGTCGTTATTGGTTACGTAAGAACACTGCTGATTATCGAAAGAATTATCCAGATTTTGATATGGTTTTGAAAAACAATATAATGCCGATGTTATGAGAAAGGAGGGGGTTAGCATGGATACTGATATGGACAGATTAGCTGACCTTCTCGCTAATCTTATAGAAAAGTATGCAGAGGAAATTGATTTAGAAAGTTTATCAGACCCGCCAAGACCAACAGATGTTTGATTTGTTGGTCTATATTTTTATCTTGCATATTGAATGCTTTATTAGCATAATGAGACGTGAAAGAGATGTCCAAACCGTGGGTGGGGTGTATAACAATGGCGAGTAAAAAAATCAATGTATATATGTATACAAGAGTATCAACATCTATGCAGGTGGATGGATATTCTCTTGATGCTCAAAAAGAGAGAATTAGAAGATATGCTGAAGCATTTAATTATGAGGTGGTCGGCGAATACGAAGACGCAGGAAAATCTGGGAAATCTATTGAAGGTAGAGCCGAGTTTAAAAAAATGTTGGAGGACATAAGTTCAAATAAAGACAGTGTTTCTTATGTTTTAGTCTTTAAGCTATCACGGTTCGGAAGAAATGCAGCCGACATATTAAATAGCTTACAGATGATGCAGGACAATGAGGTTAATTTGATTTCCGTTGAAGACGGGATTGACAGTTCTAAAGATTCGGGAAAACTTGTCATCAGTGTCCTCGCCGCGGTATCGGAAATTGAGCGCGAAAATATTTTAGTGCAAACAATGGAAGGTAGAAAACAGAAGTGTCGTGAGGGAAAATGGAACGGTGGGTTTGCACCATATGGCTATATGCTGCTTAATGGGAAATTAGTAATCAAGGAAGTTGAAGCTGAAGCCATATGTATAATATTTGATAAATATGCGAATACAGATATGGGTGCTAACGGCATTTCGAAGTATCTACAGCAACAAGGCATTAAGAAGCTCGAAAGACAAAATGGTAAGAATTCTCTATTTTCGGCAAGCCTAATAAGGCAAATTTTGGATAATCCTGTTTATTACGGGAAAATAGCTTATGGTAGAAGAAAGAACGAAAAAGTTCTGGGAGCAAGAGGAAAATATCATATCGTGAAGCAAGATGATTTTATGCTGTTTGATGGAATACATGATGCAATTATTGATGAAGATACATGGGAAAAAGCGCAGGAAAAACGCAAGGAACAGGCAAAAAGATATGAACACGTCAATAAGGGAAAAGACGAAAAAATCCATCTTTTGTCAGGTCTTCTATGTTGTCCTGTTTGTGGTACTGGAATGTACGGAAATAAGTCAATAAAGCGAAAGAACGGGAAGCATTATAAAGACTATTTTTATTACGGGTGCAAACATAGAACATTATTATATGGTCACGCCTGCACATATAACAAACAATTACAGGAAGGAAAAATAGAAAATGCCGTGGCGGAAGTTGTCAGTAAATTAGTCAGCAATCCTAAATTTGCGGATATTATGCAAAAGAAAATCAATATCAAAACTGATACTGGAGAAGTCAAAAAAGAGATTGCCAATTTTCAAAAGCAGTTAGGGCAGTATGTAGGAACCAAAAGAAGTCTTGAAAAGCAGATGGATAACATAGATGTGGAAGACAAGCATTATGATAGAAAGTTATCTGATTTGCAGGATAGATTGGATAAGATTTATGACCATATTGATGATGTAGAATGCAGTTTAAAAGAATGCAAGGATAGAAAAAGAGCTATTGAAGCTGAAAAACTGACTGGTGATAATGTTTATAAGATATTGGTCTATTTTGATAAATTATATGGTGTGATGGAAGATGCAGACAAACGTTCATTATTAACCGCACTCATAAAAGAAATCCATATATATGAAGAAGCAAAACCCAATGGTCAATGGCTAAAGTCGATTATATTCAAACTTCCAATTATCGAAGGAGATATGGAAATGAGTTTGGACAATGATAATCATGTCGAGACGGTAGTATTGATGTCGAGATCTCCTCAATAATACAAACGTAAGATTACATCAGATTAAACATGTTCAGTTGCTATAAAATGTGTAAAGTGCAAAAAAATCACGAGTGAATTTTTTCGGATTGTATCCGTTGTCGAATGACATATTTTGACAGGAGGTTGTGACTGTGTCTGAAAATAACGAAAAAATCGTCTTATATTACACCGCAGACGGCAAGGTAACGGTGGATGTCCGGTTTGAAGATGAGACGTTTTGGGTCACGCAAAAAGCGATGAGTGATCTTTTTGATGTACAGATTCCGGCCATAGCAAAGCATCTTAAGAACATTTACGATGAGGAGGAACTGGATTACCAGGCAACTGTTTCCAAAAAGGAAACAGTTCAAATCGAAGGTTCTCGGAATGTAACGCGCTATATTGATTTTTATAACTTAGATGCAATCATTGCCGTCGGCTACCGCGTGAATTCAAAAAAGGCCACTCGTTTTCGACAGTGGGCGACAATGACGTTGAAGGAATATATCCAAAAAGGCTTTGTTCTTAATGACGATATGCTGAAAAACGGGCAGCCCTTTGGCCGTGATTACTTTGATGAGTTGCTTGAGCGTATACGCGAAATCCGAGCAAGCGAGCGACGGGCCTATCAGAAAATCACTGACATCTTTGAGCAATGCAGTTATGACTATGATAAGAACAGTACCATTACAAAAGATTTTTATTCATTCGTTCAAAACAAGCTTCATTATGCAATAACAAGCAAGACAGCAGCGGAACTTATTGCCGAGCGCGTGAATCTGGATCATCCCAATATGGGGCTTATGACATGGAAGGCTTCTCCGACTGGAAAAATAATCAAAAGTGATGTTGCGATAGCAAAAAACTATCTTGGCGAAAAGGAACTCTCACGACTGAACCGTATCGTCAATATGTTCATTGATTACGCCGAACTAATGGCAGAAGATCAAGTGCCAATGGCAATGAGCGATTGGCTAAAAGAAACGGATAACTTCCTTAAAAACAACCGTCGCAAGGTACTTGAAGGCAAAGGTCACATTTCACATGTGGAAGCCGTTCAAAAAGCAGAAAACATATACCAACAGTTCCGCATCAGACAAGATGCAGAATATATATCAGAGTTTGACCGAGATATAGCCAAGTATTATAAAGAGCGAGACGAAAAAGGGAAATAGTTGAATTCTGTCGACTTCTTCCCGCAAACATTAAGCACCGAATATATACATTTGGCAAAAGAGGAAGAATTATGTGGGATGCAGTAGAAAGTGGAAAAACCATTGGACAGAAGGGATCAGAAAACGGCTATATTATTTCAGATGAAGAATACAGGCACTCTTGTCGTATTACACTGGAAAAAGATGGTGCTGCTGCTCCATACAGTATTACATGCGGTATTTATGGAATGATGTGCCATACTACTTTTGCAAAGGACGAAGCAGAAGGAAAAGAAAAATATCGGGAAATGAAAGAAGAACTACAGGCTTTTATTGATTCTGACGATAATAATGAGTCTGGTGAGTGGTGTGAACAATTCGTTTCCCGCTACTGAGAGTATGATCATAATCCGCTTTAATTTCGATTCAACATTCGTGGAGACTGTGTTGATAGTTGGAACGAAAATAAAAACGGCGAGGCAACTCATTAACCTTTTTCATCTTCCTCCATGTATTAACTTTCGTATATCGCAACAATATCATGTATTCTGCGCTTCATTTCCGTGCGGATATGCAACGGCTCTAAACACTCGCATTTATCCCCGAAACTGAAAAGAATATTGTAGTAGTATTCGTTCTCTATGAAAGGAAAACGAACGATGTAATGCTCATCACCGTCCGGCGAAAAGTGTTCATAAGTGCAATAATCAAGTACCCTGTCCATGACAGACATATGAATGCGAATTTTGATTTTTGTTTGCAAAGTTGCCAAAATATCAGTGAAATCTAACTGTGGTTTTTGATAATCTCGTGGCGTAAAAAATTCCTCCTGTATTTGCAGGTTTGATGTGCGGGATATTTTGAATAAGCGAAAATCATTTCTCATATGGCAATACCCTTGTAAGTACCAATGACTACTTTTCAACACAAGCTGATACGGCTCGGCTGTTCGTGCGGTTTTATTTCCGTAGCGGTCCGCATATTCAAACGAAAGTAGCTTGCTTTCCTGTAAAGCTGTTTTGACAATTTCTAAATATGGTTGTATGTTCCTGTTGCCCATCCACGGACTTAAATCTATATATATTTGATTTGTTTTTAATTCAATGTCTTTCGCTCTGTCGGCGGGGATAAAACTCTTGACTTTCGCAAGGGCATTTACCAGTTCATCACCTCGTATCATGTTGGAAAGACTGGAAAGCCCCATCAAGATAGCGGAAAGGTCGGCAGTCGAAAAAACCTTTCTATCAATCTTGTATTTCTGCATGATTTCAAAGCCGCCGCCCACTCCCGATGCCCCGCGAACAGGAATACCCGCCATGTTGATCGTGTCTATATCGCGGTAGATTGTGCGGGGTGAGACTTCGAACATATCGGCTAACTCCTGTGCGCCTATGCGCTTTTTATCAAAGAGAATCATAATAATGCTAACAAGCCTGTCAACTTTCATCAGATAGCCGCCTTCCGAAAATTTCTTGTTATCACAATAGATTGTTGCCACACTGTTGTCAACAATTACCAGATAAAATAGAGAAGCAAGTAAATCAATCTACCTATCAGGAGGGAATTTATGTTTACAATCTATGTTTACGTTCTTGATACTTTAGCCGATTGGGAACTGGGGTATGTTATTTCGGAGCTGAATTCCGGTCGATTTTTCAAAAAGGGCGAGCAGCGTGTATCGCTCAAAACGGTAAGTTTAACGCAAGAGCCAATCAATACAATGGGCGGGATGACAATATTGCCCAATTGCTTAATTGATGATATTGCTGTGAGCGAAACAAGCATCTTGCTATTACCGGGCGCAGATACATGGAACGACCCAAAGCATGGCGCTATCATCGAAAAAGCAAGCGAGTTTCTCTCATTAGGCGCTACGGTGTGTGCAATCTGTGGGGCTACCGCAGCTCTTGCCAACTTTGGGCTATTGGATAAGCGTCCGCATACCAGTAATGGACCGGGATTTCTTGAAATGGTTTCTCCTGGTTATAAAGGGCAAAGTTTTTATATAGACAAGCCATCTGTAGCGGATAACAACCTTATTACTGCAAGTTCCACCGGAGCTTTGTTGTGGGCGAAACAAATTATTGAGCATTTAGGTGTTTTTCAATCAAACACGCTGGAATCCTGGTATGATTATTTTAGTACCGGTGAGCCTCAACATTTCTTTGCCCTCATGCAAACTTTGCCGTCAGGTAATGAAAACTGATCTACTTTTGTTATAAACGGGACATAGACCATAAGTAGACTTTAAAGTAGACCATTAGCAGACTTTAAGGAAATCATGAAATGTCTTCTTCTTTAGCTGACGAATGTATTTATGGCAGTCCAGTGTATTTCGGGCAACGCGTCTGATGGACTTTGTGATCACATGATCAATGTTGCCCGCCAAGCACTCGTCGATTATGCGGCCTGAATTTTTCGTGCTTTGTGAGTCGTGAAATTCCTGCATATATAGACTTCGACACCCGAGGCATTCTGCTTTCTGTTAGAATGTTATTGAAAGTATCTATCTGTTGAGACAAGACCAATTTCGCCGGCATAATCAGCGAATAATATGCCTGGTTTGCAGCGAATATTAGGAAGGGATTGAGCGGAATGGAAACAAAGGTTTCAATACGGTTTTTTGATGACAGAGAAGTGCGTGCCGTTTGGGATGAAGAAGAAAGCAGATGGATGTTTTCTGTCCTGGATATCGTTGCGGTTCTTACAAATCAGGATGATTATGAGAAGACACGTAATTATTGGAAATATCTGAAGGCGAAGCTTAAGAAGAAGGATAATGAACTGGGTAGTGTGACTACCCAGTTGAAGCTTCTTGCTCCAGATGGCAGAAGGCGTCTGACCAATGTAATGAACTATGATCAGATTATTTCTCTTGCAAAGGAATTCCCTTCCAAGCAGGCAAATCGGTTTATCGAGTGGTTTACTTTCAGTGATGAGGCAATCGACGGAAAAAGCAAGAGTAAAGCGTATGCGCTGTGGAAAAGTTCGTTTTTCGAAAGCATGGAAGTGGGGACGGTAAAGGGATTACAGCAGATTCACGGATATCTGTTTGGCGGCTTGTATGAATTTGCCGGACAGATCCGGATGAAGAATATCGCAAAGGGCGGTTTCAAGTTTGCTGTGGCACAGTATCTTGATGTAACTCTGGTTAACATTGAGAGGATGCCGGATAAAGATTTGGAACAGATTATTGATAAGTATATTGAAATGAATGTGGCACATCCATTTATGGAAGGAAATGGCAGATCGACAAGAATTTGGTTGGATATGCTTTTGAGAGAACGATTAAACGTCTGTGTTGATTGGAGCCGGATTGATAAGAAAAGTTATTTGGATGCGATGAAAAAAAGTGTTACAGATAGCGCAGATATTAAGAAATTGTTGAAGAAGGCATTAACTGACAAGATTAATGACAGAGAAATATTCATGAAAGGAATTGATTATTCCTACTATTACGAAGAAGAGTCATAAGTATACAGCATTCGTGACTTGTCGATATTTTTTTCAAGGGTCGAGAAGTGAGTCTCTGAAGATTGATATCGTTTTGTCGAAAACGATCCAGGAAGGGAAGAACATCTGTGAAAAATTGAACAGATGCAGAAAATGATAATGAAAAAATTAAATGACTATTTATACTCAGGCGATACCGTTCTTAAGATATTACAGAGATATGCAAAGGATTTGAAACAGTCGGCAAAAGAAACTGATAATCAGATTGATCTTTTGCACTGTAATGTTCTGCTTCAAATTGCGGAACTTTTGCAGCACAACGAATTCCTGACTTCGCAATCCCAGCGGATTCGGGAATTCTACAAACTTATGGCAAATGACTATCCTTTTCTTGCATTTACTTTTAAGGGCCGAATCAAATCTCTGATACGGACGGAAGCAAAATTCAACGGATACATCGTAGAATATATTTATGATTATTATATTGAACACGGCGATTACCCGTCTCTTCCTGAACTGAAAAGCAATTTGAACTGTTTTCGCGACCTGATTGCATACAGAATCGTGATTTCTCTTCCCAAATGTCATCTCAAAGAAGGGGCGATTTGCGCGGCTGAAGAAAACAAATATCTATATGATGTTGCCAACAAGCTGCTTGGGTTCCTTGAGGAACGCGGATTTACTGCAGAACCGGCTTCCTTTACGGGTAAGAATAAATCGCTCATGTTGCAAGCGAGCGTAAGCTCCTACTATAGAGATTATGTTGCAAATCCAGAGTCCAGCGGCTATCGTTCGCTGCATATAACATTTTACGATAACATTGCCCGCTGTTATGTGGAAGTACAGCTTCGTACAAAAGAGATGGACGATTTTGCTGAAATTGGTCCTGCCAATCATTTAGGTTACGAAAAGCGGCAGGAAAGTGAGCGGGCTAAACGAGATGCCATTCCAAAAGGAGAAAATATTTATTTTGATGATGCCTATGAAAGAGTTATCACATTGCAGCAGCTTGAATTATCCAAAATAGATGTAAATATGTTTTCAGCAGCAAATAATTCCCTTGTCAACGATGGCTGCGGCCTCTACCGTGGAAGACTCATTCTTCCGTATGAGCATCTTTCAAGATTCCAAAATGACCTTATTGATTGATTAATTGCTGGGCAACGAGAAGTGATAGCATATGCCAAGTGTGATCAATTTTTGACAATCTTTCGATTTCATATAAATGGACTTTATCTTAAATTATGATATGCTTTTTATATTGTAATTTTTTGAATATTGATGCTGACTATTTTATTTCTAAAATATGGAGATATTCATGAGAACACTTTCAAATATAAAATTCAAAGGTGAATTTCGCGATTATCAGGAAATTGTTTTGGATCATTCAGAGCAATATCTGAAAGACGGGAAAGTCCATATTGTCGCTGCACCCGGCAGCGGGAAAACAACATTGGGACTTGAGCTGATTTGCCGGTTAAATAACCCTGCTTTAATACTTTCGCCAACGGTCACAATTCGTCAGCAATGGGGCGAACGTTTTGCAGATAGTTTTCTGCCGGTAGGTGAGA